>Ga0187893_10007188_pt1 | contig 18442 bp, 13 predicted proteins | sample MA1701074metaG_FD_139574 | JGI IMG/M metagenome (GOLD analysis project Ga0187893, IMG submission 139574) | White microbial mat communities from a basaltic lava cave in the Kipuka Kanohina Cave System on the Island of Hawaii, USA - MA170107-4 metaG ... | reverse complement strand
CGTTTGCCGAAGAGCGCGTCGGCTTCGTCAAAAAAGAGCGCCGCCTGCGCGCGTTCGGCCACATCGAAAACGGCGGCCAGGTTCTTCTCCGTCTCACCGATCCATTTCGAAACCACGCGCGCCAGATCCACCACCAGCAGGTCCGCGCCCAGCGAGCCGGCCAGCACTTCAGCCGACAGCGTCTTGCCGGTGCCCGGCGGCCCGGCAAAAAGCAGCCGCACGCCGCGCGCGCCGGCGCGATCTTTCAAAAAGCCCCATTCGTCAAAGACGACCGCTTGCCATTCCAACCGCGCGACGGCTTCGCGTAACTGTTTGAGCCGGTCGGCGGGCAGCACCAAATCCTGCCACGCGGCGCGCGGGCGGATTATCCGCACGCCAGCGGAGAGCGACAGACTGCCGCGCGCACGCACGCTGGCGGCCACGTCGTCCACCGTCGGCTCGCGGCCTTCAACCTCGGCGACGAAGCGCAAATCAGCCGCCACCGCCGCCGCCGTCGCCGGTTCGATCGGATAGCGCGCCGCAAGGAACGATGACGACGACGCCAGCGAGGGAACCGCGTTGCGCCACATCCGCCGTTTTGCCGCCGGCGTCAATCGTTCGACCGGCGTCGCAAGCAGCGGCCGTTGGCCGCGCGCGCAGGCCGCGCCCGTGCGCCCGCACGCGACTATCGGCCCCGGAAAATCAGCGAATGACGGCAGCTCCGGCGTGGTGGGCGCATCGGTCAGCGCCAGCTTAAAAACCGGTGTCGCGCCGCGCGCCAACGCATGCACGCGAATCAACCTGACCAGTTCCGGCTCTGTCGCCGTCGGCAACAGAATACCTACCGGTTTGGCTCCGGCGTGCGCGGCCAGCGCAATGGCGCGGGTGTATGCCGCCTCTTCGTTGTCCGCCGTGACCAGCACAGTACACGTTTCGCCTTGCCGGATGGCGCGCGACGCGCGACGCGCTTGCGCCGTGGCGAACCATTCGTCAAGCCCTGCCGCGGCCTCCGTGTCGTCGAGGCGCGTCACCGCCGCCGGCCAGACATCGCACCCGTGCAACACCGCCCAGAGCGCTTCCGCCGGTTGCAGCGAACGTTCAAAAAACGGAGCGTCACCGGTGACGCGCAACGCGCCGCTGGTCACGACGGCGCTGGTTTCGAGCAGGTGGCGCAGCACCCAACGCTCGCCCTGCTCGCCGCAAAACAACTGCGCCGCCAATCCGACCGTCGCGCGCGGTTCGCCGCGCGGATGCAGTGTGCGCAATACCGCCGCCAATCCTTCGTGCTCTTCGCTCATCCCGCCGAGTAACAGCAGCTCAAGCTCTGCCGGCGTCAACGCCAGCGCTCGCGCTAAACGATCCAGCGGATGAAGCTCATCGCCTGGCGCGCGAGTGAGCGGATCGCGCGGCCACGCATCGAGCGGGCGCCCTTCCGCCACCGCTTCAAACAGCGCCTGCAGAAACTGGTTGCTGTCGGCCACAGCGCCTTCCGCGCCGCGCAGTGAAACATCCAGAAAACGCGCCAGCCGGCCGGCCAGCAGGCCGACTTCGCGCGCCAGTCGCGCGCTGACTTGCATCGTGTCTGTCGTCAACGGCTCACTCATAAACAAACCTTACGACCACGCCCAGCCAGGGCACGAAACCCGGATTGAGATCGAGTCCGGCGCGGCGAACCTCGGTCGCCACGTCATCCAGCGCCAGCTTCACGTCAATCCAGCCCGGCTCGGCGACGATCTCGGCGCGCCGTTGGCAAACAAAGGCGAGCAGCGCCGCCAGCTCGTCCCGCCATTCCAGCAATGCGCCGAGATGCGTGACGATGCGCGCCGCCAGCATTTGCAGCGCGGCGCTTTCAATCTCACCGGGCGGCTCGCGCTCGAGCGGCAACGCGGCGTCGGGCGGCAATCCGGCAAAGGCCAGCGCCGCCGGATCGGCTTCTTCAGCCGGCACAAGCGAGAGCGCCAGCCGGTGCATCGTCCACCGGAACGAACGCGCGCCGAGCGTCGGGTGCGCCAGTATCTCGTCCACCAACTCCAACTCCTCGATCAGGCCGAGCAGAAAGAGCAAGCCGCCGAAGCGCGTCCAGGCGCGCTGCCGCAGGTCGGCGACTTTCGTCTCCACCTCGCGCCGCGGCACGGCTGGTGAGGCGTTTGCGTCCGGAGCTTTTTCGTCTATCGCCACCGGCTCAGACAAAGCCGGTTTGGCTTCCGGGCGCGCCGCGCGAAGCGCATTGGCGATGACGCCGATCAAAGCGTGCGCCGCATCGCTCCGCAGCCGGGCCGGTTCGGCTTCGAGCACAACCAGCGCCGCCACGGCGCTGCAAGTCTCCCGGCTTGCGCCCGCCAGCGCCGCCGTGAGCGCAGGCAACAAGCGCGAGCAGTTGAGCACGCGCCACGCATCATGCGCCACGCGCGACGAAGGCGTGTCGGCGGTCTCGGGGAGCAATTCGTCAGCAGTCTCAGCGAGCAGCTCAAGCGCGCCGGCCTCGTGCAACGCCGCGCGCGCCAGCGTCACCCATTGCCGCGCCGTGAGCCGCTGTGCGAGGCTTTCCAGCCAACCGGCTTCGGCCAGCGCCACCAGCAACGGCATCACCGCGGCGGGTTCAGCCGCGACCGCGCTCACCAATTCAAAGACAGCTTCCCCAGCGCTGACCGCTGCGCGCGCGCGCCAGAGGCCGAGTTGCCGCCACGCCCAGATGCGCTGCAAATCTCCGCGCGCCAGGCTCACCGCCACATCCAGCCACGCCTGCCGCCGCGAGTGATAGAAGAGCGCCCGGCCATCCCGCAGCGCGCGCGCGATCTCTGCGGCCAGCGCCTGGCCCCATTCCGCCGCCAGCGCTGCATCAGCCGACGCCAGCCGCAGTCGCACCGGCACGCGGATTTGCCGCAGGCAAAGCTCGCCGTTTTCGGGCAAGCCCGCGCTGGCGAGCGCGCGTTCGAGCGCTTCGTCCAGCACCGTCTTCATCACCTGATCGAGCCTGCGCCATTGGGTCAGCGCTGCCGGCGGCAGATGGTAATGGGCGGCGAATTTTCCGATCTGAACTTCCTGCATAGTCCGCAACGCTCATCCGACGCGACTGTCTCTGCCAAGCTGACTGCCGCCGATGGTCGTGCCCGGTTCCGGGCGGCCCAGAATCGCGCCGCGTCCGAGCATCGACTCGCCCAACTGTAATTGGGCGAAGCCGCCGCTGCGCCCGATGATCGAAGTCAGCGCCACGTGCAGACCGCGCCCGACGCGCATCCCAGCGTCCACCGTGCAGACTTCTACCAGCGTGTGCGCGGGCCGGTGCAATTCCAGAATCTGTCCCACAACATCCGATTGCTCTGCCGTGAGCGCCGTCGGAATGATCACCGCGAAGCGATGCGCGTGCGTGGCAAAGGCGTCTTCAATCGTGCCGGCCAACGTCTGCGTCTCGCTTTCGCCAATCGCGCCGCCGACGCGAAAACCCGCGCCCAGCACCGAATTGGCCGCCAGCGCCGACGAGGAGCCGAGCAAGGCGCCACCCAGCCCGCGCACGCGAAACTTTTCGATCAGGATCGGCATGACGCCGAGATAGATTTCCAGAAAACGGCTCAGCCCACGCACCGTGCCGCGAAAGCGGAAGAGCCAGGTCGCTTCGGCAATCAACGCGCGGCGCACATCCATCGTCTGGCCGCCCGGTCGCGGCGCACGCGCCATCCGTTCGTCGAAGCTCAGCCCGAGAAAGCCAGCCAGCCACGGCAGCACTTCCGTCGGCGCGCTGCGCGGATCGAGCAGCGCCCGGCGCGCATCAGCTTCGGCTTCCAATTCACCGAGCGCGCCTTCGAACAGCGCCAGATAACGCCGCAGAAACGCGGCCACCTGCTCGTCGCGCGAAAACGTCTGCGGAATGCGCCGCAGGTAATCGTGCGTGGGATACTCGACCCGCAGCGCCCGCAGCCGCGGCGTCGTGCGCGTGTCGCCGCGCAGTTCCAGCCGCAACCACAAGTAACGCCCCGGCGCGGCGAGCACCGGCGCTTCGTAAGTCTCAAATGGATCGTTCTCTGCCAGCCGCACCCAGGGCAACTCGCGGCCAGTCTCGCGCCGGTGCAGCGGTCGCTCGGTGGCCTGCTCCAATTGCTCGGCGAGCGATTGCGGCGGCAGCGGCGGCGACTGCTCGTCGTGCGGCGGCGTGGCATTGGTGTTGGCCGGACGCGCGCGCGCGATGGGCGCGTCGGTCGGCGGCTCGTCGGCGCTGATGCAACGCACCGTGATGCTGGTCCCTTTCGGGATGCAGGCGTCGAGAAAGATGCGCCCCCAGACGGTGTGAAACTCGCCGCTGTCCAAGCGGTGCGTGATGACGCTGCCCTGCGGCAGGTAACGCAGGCGCGCCGCCACCGCGTGGCGCAAGCCGTGCTTGGTCCAAAAAGCTATCCGCCCGTCAGGTGCGAGCGCGATGCCCAGGCCGTCATAATTGCGCGCCTTGAGCGGCGGCAATTCAGACCATTCGTTCGGGCTGCTCGCGCCGACGCAGAAGCGCAGAAAGTCTTCGTCCGGACGGCGCGCCATCACCAATACCTGATCTGCGCCCGTGCAAGACTGCGCCAGCAGCGGGTCGCCCGTCTGAAATTCGATGTCGGTGGCGAACTTCACCGCGAGGGCTTCGCCCGGCTTGTCGAACTTGACGACGCGCGCCTGCGCGCTGCCAGCATGCTCAAGGATGAAAAGCTCACCGCTCGGCGCAATGGCGAGCCGTGACGGCTCGGCAATCTCGTTTGGCCAAGCGACTGCCTGCGGCCCGGTACGCGCAGTGAGCTTGACCAACCCCGGCGGCCCGGTGAGCAAGGCGTAAACTGTGCGGCCATCGGTGGCCAGATCGAGCGGCTGCTGTTTGAACTGCACGCGGCGCAGCAGGCGCTTCGACCAAAGGTCGTAAATCAAAATCCGCCGCGCGCCCGTTTCGGCCACAAACAAGCGGTTCTCTTCATCAACCGCCAACCCGCGCGGTTCGAGCAGCGCCGTCGGCGCGGCCTCGTGCAGCGCAAAATCGCCGAGCGCCGCGCTCAGATCGGTGGCGCACAGGTCAACCGGCGCGGACTGTTGGCTCGGCGGTTGCAGCGGATCGTGCGCGGCCCACAACAAACGCTCGACGCGGCCTTCCGCCGGGACGCTGTGATAGAGCCGGCAGTGCTCATCGAAAGCCAGCCCCGCGCCGCGCGCTACGAACGGGTCTGCTTCGCCCGCGCCGCCGCCCTTTTCGTCGCCCCAGTAAAGTTGCACAACTTCGCCCTCGAGCGCGGTCTGGTCGTGCGAGGCGCGCAGCCATTGATCGTGTGTGCGCATAAGCGCGAAGGGGCGCGGTGCGGGCATGGGCTAACACTCCTCGCGGATGATCGGGATCGGCACGGGCACGCCCGGCGACGCGGGCGGCTCCAAGCTTTGGCCGGGCGCGATGGTCAACGGGCCTTCGACCACACTGATCTCGGCCAACTCCACCACTTCAAACTTTTCCAGCTTGACCGTGCCTTGAATCCAGCGTTGCTGCTGTTCGTTCCAACCGGCGACTTTCAGGTCATTCAGGAACTGCACGCCTTCGACCTGCAAGGCGGCGGCTTCGAGTTCGGGGCCATGCACACGCCGGCCCAGCGGCCAGCCCTGCCCCTCCGGGCCGTAAGGCGGCAGCGGCGCCAGGTATTGGCGAATCACCAACTCCACCCAACGGCGCACCGCCTCGATGCCGTAGCCCGGCTTGACCTGCAAGCCGACGGCGACGGCGACCCGGCGATAAGTCGGCGGAATCACGTACAACTCGGTCGTCACCAGCCGCCGCCCGTCGAGCCAGGCGCAGACCGCGCGCAGCAGGTTGCGATCAGGCACGGGCGCGTTCGGATGCGCCGCGTCTTCGTTTGGCCAGACGACAACGCTGACGATCCCGGCCGCTTCCGAACGTTTGCTCGGCGCGTGAAAGCGCGGCAGGCATTCGGCGCGTCCGACGGCAACGCCCGGCGTCATCAGCGCCAACTCTTGAAAGTCGGTGGCGGTGACGGCGCGGTCGCGGCGGCGCAATTCGCCGGGGATGCGGCTGAGCGCGGCGCGGATCGATTCCGGCGCGCCGCCGCCCTGCGCGCGCAGCGGATTGACGACTTTGACATCGGGAAATTCGACCAGCTTCGCAATCGCTTTGGCCGGGACGTTGCCTTCCGCGCCGCCGCCGTAGCGGTACTCGCGGGCACGGATGCGCTGGCCCGTCTGCGGCGGCAGACCTTGCAGCCCATTGCCGAAGCGCACTTCGCCCGCTTCCGGGTCGAGCACGTAGTGGCGATCATCCGGCCCACTGACGTGGAAGCTGTCAATTTCCTGCCATTCGATCCAACGCTGGCCTTCTTCGACTTCGAGCCGCAGGCTGCCGGCGAGCAGCGGTTTGTTGACGAGCTTGTAACGTTGTTCGGGCTGGGCATTACCCGTGCCCACAAATTCAGGGCGCGCTTTTTTGGTCTGCGCGACTTCGGCGGCGTTCGCGCCGACGAAGAGCACTTTGCCGAATTCGCTGCCGTCGAGACGGAAGGCGTAGAGCCAGCAAAGAATCTTCTTCTCGGTCTCGTCGTCCAGCGCCGGCGGGAAATCGCCCGTGCCCAGCTTGTCAACGTCGTCAACCTTGTCCGTGAAGACGCCGAAATTTTTGCTGTCCCTGGGCAGCCGCAGCCTGACGACGCCGTCCTGGCTCAAACCCCGCGTGGTGTCGCCTTCCTGCGCGATGCTGCGATATTCGGGCTTGTCGTTGTTTACCCGTCCGGTCGAAATTTTCCATTCGACGGCGGGCCCACGCGGCGTGCTGCCGGCGCCGGGGCAAGCTTCAATGCGGCGCTCCGGCTCGTCCGCCGGAGGATCGAGGGCGGGAAAGATCGTATCGAGAATAAAGCCCAGATTGAGCAGCGCGCCGCCGAGTTCTTTCTTGTCCGCGCCCTTTTCGCCCAGCACCGCCACCCACAGCCGCTTATCCACCGTCTCGCGGAAATCAACCGGCGGCTCATTGAGGTCAACGATGCGATTTTGATAGAAGGCGTCCTCCTGCCCGGCGGCCAGCGGGCCGATGGCGTCTTTCACGCGCACGACGAATTCGTGCACTTCGGGTTCTTTCTGCGGATCGGGCCTGGGCGTTTGCACACGTCCCACGGCGACGAACGAAATCGGCCAGGCTTTGACCTCGGTCTTCGTCTCGAACGAGAGCGGGCCGGCTTTCAACTCCGCGCCGAGCGGCGCCAACACGCCCTTCGGTTTGTCGGTCGTCATCGTCACGATGGTCTGAGCCGGCGTGGCCGGGCGCAGCGGGATTTGCAGCAGGCGCAGAAACTCTAGCCGCGCCGTTTCGGGAATCTGGTTGAAGCGGAAGAGTAGGTTCTCGCCCAGGAAAGCGAACAGCTCGATCAGCGTCACACCCGGATCGCTCGGGTTGTGGTCGGTCCACTCCGGCGTGTAGACCGGGATGCGGCGCACCAACTCATCCCGCAGTTGCTGGTATGAGCGATCATCGAGGATGGGATTGGGTATCGGCATACCTACTCCAGATAAAACGGGTAGACAAAGTTGTCCGGTCGCCCGTCACGCCGGTGAACGTAGAAGATTTCGATCAAGAGGAGCGCCGGGTCGTCGCCCGGCGTCACCGTCACGTTTTGCACGTCAATGCGCGGCTCCCAGGCCCTGAGCGCCTGCTCGACTTCGCGCTGGATCAAGGTGCGCGTCGCCGATGTGTTCGGCTTCATCAGGTAGCGGCGCAAGCCACAGCCGAAGGTCGGGCGCATAATCCGCTCGCCCGGCTCGGTGTCGAGAATGATCTGCATGGCCTGGCGCACCTTTGCGGGGCCGCCCGTGTATGCGAGCTTGCCGTTGCGTTCAGCGGGGCGCACGGGAAAGTCCCAACCGCGTCCGAGAAAACTCAATTGCGTCATTGCACACTCACTGCTACGCGCGGCTCGAATTCGAGCGTGGTCAGTAAATCCGGGCCGGCCGCGTTAGCTTGATCTTCGGGAATGTCATTGGTCGCTTTGATGCTCCGGCCAATCGGCAGCAACGCCGCGTTGCTGTAGACCGCCAACTTGTTCTTGTCAGCCTCCGCCGTGATCCCGGCTTCAGCCGCGATGCCCGACTGCAAATCAAAATTTAAGTCGCCGGCCGTAAACGTAAGGCCGAGGCTGGCGTCGAACTCGGCATCAACGTTAATGCTCGGTGGCAAGGCCTCCAGCTCGGCTTTCAAGTCGGCGGCAATCGCCACGCTCGGCAGGATGCAGAGCTTCAGTTGCAGTAGAAAGAAAAGCCCGAACAAAAAGACCACGATCGGCAGAAAGAGCTTGAGCACGAAAAACGCCACGATCGTGATCAACGGAATAGCGAAGAAGCAGATCTGCGCGCCGCCGACGCCGCCCCCCTCCGGCTTGCCGTCGTTGACGTTGAAGTTGAGCGCCTGCGGCTGCACCACCTTCACCGGCGCGAATTTGCTGACGTTCAGCGTCGCTGCCTGCGCCGCCAACTCAGACAAATCAGGCATCTGGATGGTGACGGGCTGTTGCGCGGTGCCGAGCAGATCGCTGGGCGCGGCGAGCTTGTAGACTTCCGTGGGCCGGCTCCAAACCAATTCGCCCGGACAATCCGGCGCTTGATCGCGGCGCGGGCAATCGGGCCTGTGACGGCGCACAAAGCAGCGCAGTTCGTACAAGGCTTGCTCGTCAAAGCGCGCCGCGCCACGCCCATCGGTCTCCAAGCTGCTGGTCGGCACGAGACCGAAGTAGATGTTCTTGCCACGCGCCGAATGATCGAGAACATTCGGATCGGGAAAAAGCGCGAAGAGCGGGAAGGTTGCTTCGACAAGCTGTTGCGGCGTCTCTTCAACGATCTGCCACGCGCCGATCTTTTCAAACGGCCCGGGAATCCAACCTTCCAGGATCGGCGTCACGCCGTTCGCGTCGCGCCATTGCCGCAACTCCTCGCGCGCCGCCGCGAGTTTGCTCTGCGCCGCATCCAGGTTGGCCTGGTAAGTGCCGGCGGCAATCATTTTTTGAATTGCCTGACTGCGCCGTTTGGCCGCGAGGCCTTTGGCCGGCGCAGTCTGCTCCAGATAGGCGATCTCGGCGTGAATGGCGGTGATGCGCTGGAGAATCTTCACCGCCTCTTTCTTCGCTCCTTGCGGAAACTGATGTGAGCGCCGCCGCACGACGAAGCCAGTCTGGCAAACCTGGTCGGGCGTAGCGGTCGGAAAGCCGGCCGTGTCGCAATGCAATTCGCAGACGACCAGGTAGTAACGTTTGTGCGTCGCCAGATAGAGCTTGCGCGTGTTCGTCGGCACCAGCGTGGCGTCTTTGGCTTTCGGCGCACCTGACTTGGGCGTCGGCACAAGGAGCCGCGTAAATCTCCCGGCGAAGGGGCCGGCGTTCAGCAACGGCGCATCTTTGAGATCGACATTGAAGACTCTGTCCACATCATCCCGGAACTTGAGCGACCGCTGCGGGTCTTTGACGAAGCCTTGGACGAAGTCCGCCCGATCGAACTTCTGAAAGATCGGTCGCGTCTGACGCGGCGTCAGTCCTTCCTGCTGTAACTGCCGTTGCCAGCGATACCACGGGGCGACAAGTTTCCAGGGATGAGTCTCAGCCATAGTTCACCAAATGTTGCCGGCGCCTTGCGAATAGATCGGCGATGTGATCGCGGTCGCGGTCAATGGTTGACAGGTCACGCTGCCGGAAAAAGTTGATGACGGAGCATTGACCGTCAACCCGGCCGGCGCATTGATGGTCATACTGGCCAACGCCGTGATCGTCACATTGCCGCTGACATCGAACTTGATCACACAGCCATTGGCGTGTTCGAGCTTCACTTCCTGCGCCGCATCGTCGAGCACCAGCTTGTGGCCGCTGCGCATCGAGAGCGTCACTTTGGCCGCGCCTTCGGTGTCGTCGAATTCGAGCAGGCTGCCCGCGCGCGTCTTGATCAGCCGTTTGTTGTTCGGCGCGGCGGGCGGTTCGGGCAGCGCCTCGCGCCCGTTCCAGCACGAGCCGATGATGTAAGGCCGCCGCAGGTCGCCCGCCTCGAAAGCGACGACGACTTGAGTGTCGACGGCGGGCAACACTTCAAAGCCTTGATCGTCGTCGGCGTAAGGCGTCAACAGCGTCGCCCATGCGCGCACCGCGTCGCCATCGGCGCCGAGCCAGGGGAACTTGACCTCGATGCGCCCTAGACTCTCCGGATCCACGATGTCGGTGACGATGGCCGGAAAGACGCCGAAGTAACGCGGCGCGTCGCCGTCCGGTCGGAAAGCTCCGATCACGATCCCTCCTGAATGGTCGCCCGTTCGGCGTCGAAGTGGGTGCGAAAGCCGCTCTGCAAATCGTAGGTGTGACAGACGCGCGTCACGTAATAGCCCGCGCCCTCGAACGGATGCCCGACGCGTTCGAGCGTCAGGCGGCTGCCGACAACCATATCGGCTGAGCCGCGCGTGGTGCCCGTCACGGTGACGAAGCTGCGCGCGCGCCGCAGCATCTCCGCCCGCGCCCAATCCGCCGCGTCATTCGCTTTCAGTGGGGCTTCGCGCACCCGATGCGAGACGCGCTCGCCGAAGGCGCGCTCCAGCACCGCCACGCCCGTTGCGCCCTCAGCGACCTCGGCGAGAATGGCATCCTCACCGGCTTCCTCCTCGATCATTTCGCGCTGGCTGGCGTCGTAGCCGCTCACCTTGACCTTTGTGCGCTGATGCGCCAGATCGGCGCGCGCCGCCAGCTTGACTAGGTGATTGCCCTGCACGAGCGTCAATTCGGTGGCGTTGCGTTTGCCGCGCGTCTTGAAGTGCAAGGTTTCGTCCTCCACCCAAAGCTCGGCTTGAATCTTGCGCGCGCGTTCGCGCAGGAAAGCCAGGTCGCTCTGATTCCACTGCTGCACCACGTCGTAAGTCGGGCCGTCGGCGTCAACCTCGGGCGTCAAGCCATGTTCAGCGGCGATGGCGCTGGCGATGTCGGCGTCGCTCACGTTTTCATAAGTCTTCATCCGGCGCGTCATCCTGAGCTTCATCAATTTGTCTTCGGCAAAGAGCAGGACTTCTGGTTCCTCTCCCTCGCGGAAATCGGCTTCAATGGCGCTGATCAGGCCGGTGAAGACGGTGTGGGCGGCGGGCGCGGCGCCGATGACGACCGCGAGCTTCTTACCGAAATCAACCATCGAACCGTCAAGGTAAAGCTGGCGCTGTTCCGCCGCGTCGCCCGTCGTGCCTTGAGCCACCAGCCGCAGGCCGAGCGTCTTCAAGCCGGCGGTGGTCTCTTCGATTTCGAGCCGCAGCACGTCGCGCGTCAGCTCGGCTTTCAGCTCGCCTTCGACCTCGAAGAGCGGCGCGGCAAAGGTGAGCAACGCTTCAGTCATCGTAGCCTTCAGCCTCGGTGCGGCGCTGGTCGCGCACCATCTGCGCGTGGGCTTCGCGCATCTGCTCCAGTTCTTGCCACGTCACGGTCGCGCTGGCGGCGGCCGTTGGTGGCGCGGCTTCGGTCGTAACGTCGGAAACCATCTCATCAACGTGGACAGCCATCATTCTCACCTCAATGTTTGCAGCGCCCCGTGCAACCGCAGGGACGCGCGGGACGATGCTTGCGCTGCACCTGGTCGGCGGCTTGCCGCGCACGGTCGCGCGCGGGCAAGGCAACCCAGGGTGGCGTGGTCGGATCGTCGGTTATCGGCGGGTCGCCGCCAGCGCTCTTCGCTTTGACCGCCACGTCGCCTTGCAGCGAGCCGACGCGCGCGGTGGCCGCATGGCCAACCGTGGGGCGCAGCGGCACGCCGAAACCGAATGAACTGGCGCGCGCATCGGCGCGCGGCGGGCGCGGCGCGGCGGGTGCGGCTTGCTGGGCGGAGACCGAAGGCAAGCCAGTGTTGATCAGCGGCAGCCTCTGCTGTTCGGGCAGTTTCGGTTGCGCGGCCAGCGCGGCAGCAGCGGGCAGCGATTTCAACGGGACCTGGAAAGCCGCGCGCGCCTGTTGCTCAGCCGTCTGGTTTTTGACCTGCTGCACGGATTCGATGGCGGTGCCGACTCCGCCGCCCGACGAGAGCGCAAAGCCCGTCGCCAGATCGGCGCCTACGCCCACGCCCGCCACGGCGTTCAAGCCCGCGCTCGCTTCCAGACCGAACGAAGCTTCGACCGAGGCGGAGACGCCCGCCTCCACGCCGACTGTCACGCCTAGCCCGGCGCTGGCATTCAACCCCGCGCTGAAACCTATCTCCGCGCCCGCCGAGAGCGACAACGAGCTTTCGCCGCCGAGTTCCAAACCGCGCCACGCTTCGGCATCCACGCCGACGCGCGCCGCGAACTCAGCCGCACTCTCGCCCTCCAACGCCACCCCAACGCTGGCCGATGCGCCAATGCCTGCTGAAAGACCGATGCCTGCCGACACGCCAATGCCGGCTGATAGGCCCAACCCTGCGGAAACACCGATCCCCAAACCGCCACCCGCTGCGAGCCCCGGTGCGCCGGCTCCCCGTCGGCTGTCTTTGATCGGTTGCAATTCCTGCTCGCGATCCTGGCCCTTGATCGAAAGCGAGACTTTGGCGCGCAACGGCGCGCCGTTGGCGGCGAAGTGATCGAAGTCAATCGTTAGACTTTCAACCATGCCTTCTATGACCAGGTCGCCCCAGGAGAAGCGAATGCGTGGCGGCTCCGATTTACCGCCACCTATAGGAACTAAAAAGCGCTCGACTTTCTTAGTCTTCTCGCGCACCGACACCGGATTGGTGGTCGTACCTTCGTCCGCCGTGTCAAAAATCAAATCCAGACTCAGCGTCGCTGAGCTTTGGCCGAGATGCTGCCGCACCTGCTTGCCCTGCGAATCGCCGCCCTCAACGCGGTTGCTGAGCGCCAGCCGCAGCGTGGTCGGGTTGAACTGGACGGGAAAGGCTTTCTCCGTCTTGCCGTCGAGTTCTGTAATGATGGCTTTTTGCAGTTGCATAAATCTGCGTCATTAACCGGCATTGGACATTGGACTGGACATTGCGCACAGAACACTGACCATTAACTTTACGGTTCGACCAGCCGCAAGCCCTCATGCGCAATATGCAGCTCTTCAATCGCGACCTCGCCGGTCCTGGCGTTCAGCTCCGGCCCGCGCACCTTCTGCGGCAGGCCGCGATCGAAGACCCAGGTGGCGACAACGTTGTCGCCAGAACTCATTACTTGAACGATGCCGTCGTAGCGCGCGACGGGACGTTCGCCCGCGACGATGCCTTGCAGCCAGCGCCACAGATCGCGATTGACCGCGCCCCCGGCGCTGAAGAACATGCCGCGCTTGAGCACCAGCGGGCTGTATTTGCCGCGGCCTACGCGCCGGATGACGCCGTCGTTGCGCCCGCCTTCCTGGTATTCCTGCACGTCCATTTCGACTTCCAGGCCGCTACATTCCTGAAAGGCTCCGTCGCTGAGCGCCGCGCCGGTCGGTGAGTCGCTCGGCGCTTGTGTGCCGGACTCGACCTGGGCGCTCTTGCGCAGCTTGATCTGAAAGCGAAACGAGCGCAGCAGTTGATCAGCCATCGGGTTTACCTCTCCTGCGTGATGAGCGTGCCGTCGCCTTCGCGCGCCAGCCGCAGCACGATGAATTCGAGGGGCTCGGCGGGCGCAACGCCGATCTCGGCGATCAAGCGCCCGGCGGCGACAATGTAAGTCGGGTTATTCGTCTCGTCGCAGCGGACGAAGAAGGCCTGCTCTTCGGTCGCCCCGCGAAAAGCGCCTAGCCGGAAGAGCTGGCGCAGATAACTGCGCAACGCCTGCCGCACCTCGGCGCGCAACGCGGCCGTGTGCGGCTCGAAGACGACCCATTGCATCTGCTGTTCGAGCGCGCGGCTGATCATCGTAATCAACCGCCGCACGCTCAGTTGCCGCCATTGCGGATCGCGGCTGAGCGTGCGCGCGGCGGTCAGGCGAATGCCGTCGCGCTCGCGCAGGTAGATGTTGACGCCCTGCGGGTGCAGCTCGTCGTGGCGCGCGGGCGAGACGCGATCGTCAACGCCGATCACCGTGCGGGCGAGCGCATTGGCCGGGCCGTGCGGCACACCGAAGGCGAACTCCTGCCGCGCGATGATGCCGGCGGCGGCGGCTGACGGCGGCACGTGGATGAGCGTGTCGCGCAGATCATCGCGCTGCGCAATTTGCAGCCAGGGGTGATAAGCGGCGGCGAAAGCCGAGTCGAAATGCACGCGCCAACTCAAAATCTGCCGCTGATTCAATCCCGGCGGCACGTCTAGCAAGACGATGAACGAGCGCAGCAACTCGGCGAAATCAACCAACCGCTGTTGCAGTTTGATGATCTGCGCGCGGTCGCCTGGCAATTTCGGATCAAGCCGCAAGCCCTCCAGATCGAATTGCGTTTGGGCTTGCACGGACGGCGACGGCAGATCGAAACAGCGCTCAAAGTCCGGCCCAGCCAGCGAAACCGGGGCAATGATGTCTTCCTGCGGCGCGAGCGGCGCGGGCGAATAAAGATCGGGCACGACGACCAACGACAAATCAGCAAGCTGCGCCAGCGCGTGCACGCCGTCGCCCGGCTCTTCGTTGCCGAGCGTCCATTGCGCGTCGAAAAAATCCGCCGGCTCGATCTCGGCGTAGCGATCCAACCCGCCGGCAAAAGGCTCTGACCACGAGCCGGGCAGCAGATTCGGCTGGCTCAGGCTCACAGCGCCGTTGCTCCAACTCGCGTCCGGGTAAACAAGCTGCGATTCGTAACAAAGCACCGTCGCCAGCCAGCGCGGATGTGACGATGAAAAGCCCAGCCGCTCGTGCCGCTCCAACCGTCCATCGCCACCGTCAATCAGCAGGACGCCCTCGACGACTTCAGCCGCCTCGATCGTGTCCGCGACGGGCAGATCAAGCAGCGCGCTCCAAACAAATCCGATGCCCGTTTGTGCCTGCTGTCGCGTCAGCGTGGCGACGAAGCGCAACACGCGCGCGCCGGTCTGCAACGTCAACCGCAGCAGCGCGCCCACTGCCAATTCCTGCAGCTCATCCAGCCACAGCGCCGTGAGCATGGTCTTGTCCGGGTTGAAGAGCAGCGGGCGCGTCGTGAATTCGAGCCGGGCGCGCAACCGATTGCCCCAACTGCCTTCGTTGCGCGCCAGCAGCTTGAACAGCGGGGCGGCGCTTTCGGCTTCGCGCACATCGCCAGCCGCCACGCCGGCGGCATTCTGCGTCGCGTCGCCGTACTCGCGCACGATGCGTGCGATGTAGGCGCGCCAGCCACCCTGCTCGAAGAATGAAGCCACGGCATAAGGCAACAAGCCCGGCCCCTCAAAGCCGCCGAACAAACGCCGGTACTCGTCGAAGCTCTCGACTGCGACCGCGACGGTGCGGCGACGCGGTCGCTCAGGCTCGACGCAGGGCCGGTCGTCCAGCCACTTTTCATTGACCACCGGCACGCGCGCCGGCCCGCGCGGCGCGACGCCGACAAACGCGCACACGTCCATCCGCACGCCCAACAGCGCGCGCAGCGGAGCGTCCGGATGCTGGTAGATTCCCGGCGCGCCAAGCGGTATGCGAACAGGGACAGGCATAACGGTGCGAGCTTACTTGTATTCGATTCCTTCGTGCACCAATACGAACTCTTCCATCGCCACTTCGCCGCCGCCTTTCGCGGCGAGCGTGGGACCGGTCCACTTCTTGGGTTGCGCATCGCGCAAGACCCAGGTGGCGACGGTCTGGCGCCCTTCATCGAGCAGCGTGATCGTGACGTTGGTGGGCGTGTAGGCCCCATCGGCGACCGTCTTGAGCCAGGCGTAGAGCTTGAGCGAACCGACCAGCCCGCGTTTGAGCGTCACGTCGTCCTGCTTGTAGGTGTTGGGAATCTTGCGCACGGTGTTGAACTTCTCGTTGCCGTTGCGGTACTCGGAATAATTGACCTCCATCCCCAGCCCGCTGACATCGGAAAAGCCGCCGAAGACCTCTTCCTGGTCGTTGTTCTTGTCGCCCAGCGAAACGAGATAGTTAAACGCGCCGTAGGGATTGCTGCGTTCAGTTGCCATAGTCTTTTCCTCCTAACTGAGTCCGGCTAAATCCGGGCGCTAAACCTTGGCGTCCCCCGTCCACTGGCCGATGCGGAAGATGACGAACTCGGCGGGCTTGACCGGCGCGACGCCGATCAGACAGATCAGCCGGCCATTGTCCAGATCGTTCTGGGTCATCGTCGTCCGGTCGCAGCGAACGAAGTAGGCCTGTTCGGGTTTGTCGCCGAGCAGCGCGCCGTCGCGCCACAGCACGAGCAGAAAGTCTTCGACCGTCTGGCGAATGTTGGCCCAGAGCTTCGGCCCGTTCGGCTCGAAGACCGCCCACTGCGTGCCTTTGTCAATCGAATGCTCGATGTAGATGAACAGGCGCCGGACGTTAACGTACTTCCATTCGGGATCGGAACTCATCGTCCGCGCGCCCCAGACGCGGTTAGCGCGCCCTTCGAAGAAGCGCAACGCGTTGATGCCTTCGGGATTGAGCACATCCTGGCGCGCCTTGTTGATGTTGAGCTCGAAGCGCGTCAGCCCGCGCACGACTTCATTGGCCGGCGCTTTGTGTACGCCGCGCTCGATGTCCGAGCGCGCGTAGATGCCCGTGACGAAGCCCGAAGGCGGCAAGAGCAAGCGCCGCGGCGGGCGCCCCTGCGCCGGTCGTTCATTGGGGTCGAGAATCTCTATCCAGGGGTGATAGATGGCGGCATACTTGCTGTCGAACTTGCCGCGGAATTTGCGAATCTCATTGAGCGAACTGGCCTTGGGTCCATCCACCACCGCGATCCGGTAACGGAGGTTTGTGGCGTGCGTAACCAGCGCCTGCGCGGCGGTGAAGATGTCGTCCTGAGTGGCCAGTGAGGCGGCGTCGGGCATGGCGACGATGGCAATGTCGTCAACCTCGCCCAACGCGGCAAGTCCCGTGGCTTTTTGGGTGGCGTCGTCCGGATCGGCCTCGTCTCCGGCAAAGGCCGTCCCTGATGGCAACTCCCCGTCATTGCCGTTGGTCAAACGGCCGGTCCCATTCGGGCCGGTCAACATCGCCACCAGGCGGTCGGCCGTTGCGCCCGCTGCGGTGGGGTCCCAATCGAGCCACACCACAGAGTTCTCATCGGCTGGATCGTCCTTCTCCAGCACCTTGCCGATGTAGCGCGTTTGCGCCGGGTCGGCGGCCAACTCGGTGTAAACATCAGAGCGTTCCGCGTCAACCTGCACGGTGACGATGAGCTCGACGAGATGCACAACCTGATCGGTCGCCGTCGGCGTCGTGCCGCCCGCAAAGGTCTGGTTGCCATCTGCATCAATACGGACTACCGCCAGGTTTGCTAGGGTGACTGGCGCGTTGGGCGCGGGCGGCGTTGTGCCGGCAGCCAGGACCTCGATCACGGCGCCGTTCCTTACGCGCTGCACCTTGATCACGCCGCCCGTGTCGGAGACGGTCACGCGGGTGCGCATGGACTGAGTCTTGATGAGGACATTGCCCAGACTGCCGGGCCAGCGCGCTCTCCAGGTCGCGTTCAGCGCGCCGTCCACAATGGGGGCGAGGCTGGCGACGCCAGAATCCGTGGCACTGACTGGCGCGAAGATGCGCGAAACGTAAAGACGCTTGCCGCCATTTTCGAAAAAGGCGCGCGCGGCGTGTGCCAGGTAGGCGATGCGTCCGCCATCAATCGTCAACTCCTCCAACCCGCCGTAAACGTTCTCGAACTCGGTGAAGCTTGTAATCAGGCGCGGCTCGCTCGTCCGCGGGCCGCCGGTGTATTGCATGGGGCCGTAGCGCGCCAGGCCAGCAAAACCCGTGGTGCTAGTGGGCACTCCTTCGATAGACTTCGCGCGAAAGCTGACTTCCTCGACATAGACTCCGGGCGCTAAATACTCAGGCATGGAAGCACTCCTTGTTGCAGCGCACGAGGCGCTAAATCAGCACTGGCCAGAGTGGGACGGACTTCAGTGCGTCTGTCACGCGGGAACCACACTAAGGCCTCTCCCACGTGTCCCAATCCGGGATGGTTCGATTCAAGGGATAACAAACTCCTGGTAGAGACATTTTCCTAAAGTGAATTCGATGACGCGGGTGACGCTCGCCGTGTAGTCCGCTGGCAACGTTGTGCCGGCGGCGACCGGGTCGGGAGCGCCGGGCGCAGCGAGTTGTTCGCGCGGCAAGTCCCACAACGGATCGAGCAACGGCAGTGTGGGCGTGGCCGGCGTGGGCGGCGTCGCCGGCCCAAAGACCGCGACCTTAATATTCAGCGGTTTGGGTAGTGCGCTGCCGGTGGTCACTTGCGCATTGATCAGTAGGAGAAACTCGCCGCGATCGTCGCCGTGCGCGTGGCCGGCGACGACGCTCGTACCGTCGAGCGTGGCCACCACCCGCGCCCAACGCAGTGGTTGGCCGCCGCGCAGAACGCGTCCGCGCAGCCCCGTCACCGTCGCGCTGAAGTCGTAGGCCGCGCCGGGAAAGAAGGCCGGCCGGCGAATGCGCCGCCGAAAGCCCTGCCGGTCGGCT
>Ga0187893_10007187_pt1 | contig 18447 bp, 17 predicted proteins | sample MA1701074metaG_FD_139574 | JGI IMG/M metagenome (GOLD analysis project Ga0187893, IMG submission 139574) | White microbial mat communities from a basaltic lava cave in the Kipuka Kanohina Cave System on the Island of Hawaii, USA - MA170107-4 metaG ... | reverse complement strand
GCTGCCGGGCAGGTCGCGGTGCAGGAAGCGGTTCAGCTCCCGCACCGAGGTGGCGGCCAGATCGAAGGTTCGTTCGACGCCCGCGCGCCGGGTCGCGGCTAGATTCGCCATACGTACGGCTCCTGCGGCATCGGCTCGAACAGCTTCGCGTCGTTGACGCCGGGCAGGTGGGCGAGCCCGCGAAACTCCGAGGCGATCGCCACGTAGTCGTCGGTCTCGGCCACGATGGCGGGCTTGCACGCGAAGGCGTCGCGCACCAGCGCGAGCTTGTCGCCGGTGCCGATCAGCAGCGTGTAGAAGCCGTCGAGCTCCTCGAAACCGCGCTTCAGCGCGGTCTCCAGCTCGTCGCCCTCGCGCATGCGCCACTCCAGGAAGCGGGTGGCGGCTTCCGTGTCGTTGTCGGTCTCGAACGCGATGCCGCGGTGCTCGAGCTTGCGGCGCACCCGAAACGGATTGGAGATGGTCCCGTTGTGCACCAGGCAGAAATCCTCGCCCGCCGTGAACGGGTGCGCCCGGTCCGGGGTCACCGCCGACTCGGTCGCCATGCGCGTGTGCCCGACCACGTGCGTCCCGGCCAGCCGCGCGAACCCGTAGCGCTTCGCGATCTCGCCCGCATGGCCGATGTCCTTGTAGATGTCCATGGCGCGGCCCGCCGCCAGCATGTGCAGGTGCGGGAAGCGCTGCTTTACCCAGGGCTTGACCACGTCCGCCGCCTCGTCGCAGACGAGCACGGCGTGATTGCCCTGCACCGCCATCTGCGCCTCGGTGCCGAAGCGCTGGATGAACTCGACCTCGAACTGGGCCCAGTCGTAGTCCCAGCTCGGCGCGTGGACGCTGTACTTGCGCTCGCTCGCAGGCAGCCGCTCGGTGAACACCGCCATCCCGGCGGACTCCGGCCCGCGCGCCGCCATCTCGGTGAGGATCGGCGTCATCAGCTCGCCGAGCCGGCTGCGCATCGCCGGATTCTTGATCAACAGCCCTACGATTCCACACATATCGGCCACCGTCTCAGAAGAACTCGAGATAGCGCTCGACCTCCCAGGCGGAGACGTGGCGCTGGTACTCGACCCATTCCATGCGCTTCAGCCGCAGGAACTCCTCGGCCAGCTCGCGGCCGATCGCCTCGCACAGCACGCTGTCGCCCTCGAGCGCGTCCAGCGCCTCGTTGAGATTCTGCGGCAGCAGCCCGATCCCTTCCTTCTTGAGCTGCTCGGGCGTCGAGTCGTAAAGATTGGTGTTGTTGGGCTCGCCCGGCTCCATCTTCCTCTCCACCCCATCCATCCCGGCCGCCAGGATGGCGATGGCGGCCAGGTACGGGTTGCAGGACCCGTCCGGCAGGCGCAGCTCGAGCCGCCCGTAGGGGATGCGCACGAAGCAGGTGCGGTTGTTGTCGCCGTAGGCGATGTGCGCCGGCGCCCAGGTGGCGCCCGACAGCGCGCGCCCGACCACCAGGCGCTTGTACGAGTTGACCGAAGGCGCGCACAGCGCGGTCAGCGCGCGCGCGTGATGCATCAACCCGCCGAGGAACTGATAGCCGATCCTGGACAGGCCGAGCTGGTGCTTGTCCTTGTCGTCGTGGAACAGGTTCCTGGTCTTGCCGTCTCCGAGCGAGATGTGGAAGTGGGCCCCGGTGCCGGTGCGGTTGGGGAACGGCTTCGGCATGAAGGTGGCGATCAGGCCCATCTGATGGGCGATCTCGCTCGCCGCCATCTTGAACACGATGTAGCGGTCCGCGGTGGTCAGCGCGTCGGCATAGGTGAAGTTGACCTCGAACTGGCCGTTCGCGTCCTCGTGGTCGATCTGGTAGACGTCCAGCCCGACCTGCTTGACCGCGTCGACCAGCCGCTCGATGAAGCCGGCGCTGCGCGCCAGGCCCTTGTAGTCGTAGCACGGTTTCTCCAGCGTGTCGCTGGCGTCGCAGGGCGCGACCGATCCGTCGGCGCCGCGCCGGAGCAGCATGAACTCGGGCTCGATCCCGGTGTACAGCGTCAGGCCCTTCTTCGCCAGCTTGTCCAGCTCGCGCTTGAGCGCGACGCGCGAGTCGTACGGATACAGCTTGCCGTGCACGTGCCCGTAGGTGGCCATGCGCGCGAAGCCGGGCATCCAGGGGATCGGCTGCAGCGTATCGAGCTCGCCCACCGCCATGTAGTCGGGGCCGTGCGGCCCCATGCCGAAGCCCCACAGCGCGAAGCCGGCGAAACCGGCGCCGTCGGTCAGCACCATCTCCAGGTGCTCGACCGGGACCGCCTTGGCCTTGGCCGATCCGTGGATGTCGACGAACTGCGCCAGGATGAACTTGATGCTGTTGTCCTTGAAGAACTTCTTGGCTTGCTGCGGCGTCATGGTCTCCCCTTTCGCTTCCTGCAAAGCAACCGCTTCCGAAGTCGCGACAACGCTTTCAGTTCCCGACCGAATGCGGGAACAGCCTTGCGAAACCCACCGCGCGCCCGCCCGCCTCGCGCGCGATCGCGAGCAGAGCCTCCCACAGGTACGGGCCGAACGTGCCATCGCACCAGATGCGGTACAGCGGTTCTCCGCCCTGCTCTTGCCAGAGCATCAGCACCGACACGCCGGCCATCGACGTCATCACGACCTCGCGCCTGCCGTCCTCCGCCACTTGGAAGTTCAAGGCGCAGGTCTGCGCCAGAAGCTCCCCGGCGCGCTCGCCCGCCAGCGCGATGGCCGCGTCCTGGCGCGCCACTGGATAGATCCCCGGCGGATAGATCCCCAGCGCCGCCTCGAGCACGTCACGCCAGCCCGCGACCGTCGTACCACCGGGCCGGTCCTCCAGAAAGAACTCCGAGCGCCCGAGCCGCGCCACTATCGCGCCCTCCGCGGTGCGCGTCCAGCCGTTCACGTTCGGGGTGCTCACCCCTCGGTCGCGCAGCCATGCCTCGGCCTGCGGGCCCTTCAGTCCCAGGCGCCGCAGGCAGCTTGCGTCCGCCAGCACGATCGGCGCGGGCACATCGTCGCCCGGCAGCCGCACGGCCGTCTGCATCCCGGCGAACGCCTCCCAATCCCCGTGTTCGGAAGCGAGCTGGTCGTGCAGGGGGCTGCGCCGGAACAGATCGTGCGCGCTCATGCGACCTTCTGCCTTTCGGCCGCCGCATCGTAGAACGGCGTCTTCACCACCGCGGCCTCGATCATGCGCCCGCCGTCCACGCGGATGCGGAAGCGGCTGCCTTCCGCGGCCAGCTCGGGCGCGATCAAGGCAAGCCCCACATGCCGCCCCAGGGTTTCGCTGAACGCGACGCTGGTGACGCGCCCGGCGATGCCGTCGTCGCGGATGATCAGGTGGCATTCCTTGGGGGCTTCGTCCGCGAAACCGCGTTCGAGCGCGAAACCAACCAGCCGCCGCTTGGACGCGCGTCTCTCGACGATGCGCAGGCTGCGCTGGCCGACGAAGAACGGCTTGTCCATCCTGAGCGCCCATTCCAGCGCCGCCTCGTACGGCGTGGTCAATCCGTCCGTGTCCTGGCCGATGATGAGGTGGCCCTTCTCCAGCCGCAGCAGGCGCTGCGCCTCGACGCCGAACGGGCGGATCGCGAACGTCGCGCCGGCCCGCATCAGCGCGTCCCACAGGTGCACGGCGTGCTCGGCCGGCGTGTGGATCTCGTAGCCCAGCTCGCCGACGAAGCCCACTCGCAGGATGCGCGCCGGCACCCCGGCGATCTCGCCTTCACGCACCGCCAGGTACGGGAACGCGTCGCTCGACAGATCGAGCGCCGTGAGCGCGGCCAGGCATGCGCGCGCCTTGGGGCCGGCGAGATTCATCGCGGCGTAGGCGCCGGTGACGTTGACCGCGCCGATCTGCATGCCCCACAGAGTATTCAGACGCGTGAGCTCGCGGTAGACGCCCGCCGAACCGGTGGTGGTGGTGGTGAGATAAAAGCGCTGCTCGGACAGCCGCGCCACCACGCCGTCGTCGATCACCACGCCGCTCTCGTCCAGCATCACGGCGTAGCGCGCGGCGCCGGCTTTCAGGTTGGCGAACCGGCCGGTGTAGACCCGTTCGAGGAACGCCGCCGCGTCCGGGCCGAACAGATCGATCTTGCCCAGGGTGCCGACGTCGATCAGACCGAGCTGCCCGCGCACCGCGCGCGCTTCCTCGCGCACGCACTCGGTCTTGCTGTTGCCGTCGCGCGCGTAGTACTCCGGGCGCAGCCACTCGCCGGCGTGCATCCACACCGCGCCCGCGGCCTCGTGCCGGCCGTGCAGCGGCGTGCGGCGCACCGGCGCGAAACCGCGACCGGCCAGATGCGCCATGGGCACCGGATGATAGAACGGCCGGGCGGTAGTGGTCCCGACCTGCTCGACCGGCTCGTTGCGCATCCTCGCCAGGATGCGCACCGCGTTCATGTTGGAGTGCTTGCCCTGGCTCGGGCCCATGCCCACGGTAGAGTAGCGCTTCAGCAGCTCGATGCTGTCGAAGCCTTCCCGGGCCGCGTGCCGCAAGTCGGCGAGCTGCAGATCCTCGTCGAAGTCGACGAAGTTCTTGCCGCTCGGGTGTGCGAACACCGGATAGGGATGCGTGGGTTTGCGCGCATCCGGTCGAGCGACGGGAATCGCTCCGACGGCAAAGCCCGCGTGTTGCGCCGCTTGCAGCCCCGCGCGCTCGCCGTCGCGCAGCTTCTGCTCGAGGTCGTAGATGCCGTTCACCCGGCCCGCGGCGAACACGCCCTCGGGCAGCGTCGCCGGAACGAACTGCTCGACCCCATCGTCATAGCGCATCCGGGCGCCGGCCTGGTACAGCAGGCTGGCCGCGGGAGCGAAGCCGACGCTCATCAGGATGCCGTCGCAGGCGATGGTCTCGCGGCGCGAGGCGTTGGCCTCGCCGTCCGGAGCAAGCGGACACACGACCGCAGCGGCCACCCGCTGCTGCGCGCCGATCGCCTCGTAGATGCAGGCGCCGTCGATCACGCGCACGCCGGCCTCGCCGAGGCGCTGCCGGGCCGCGCCGGATTCGCCCTCGCGCCGCAGATCCACCAGCGCGGCCACCTTGGTCCCGGCATGCATCAGGTCCTGCGCAGCGGCGTAGCCTTCGCTATTGGCGGCCAGCACCACCGCGGTCTGCATCGGTCGCACCGCGTAGCGGTAGATCAGGCGCTGCGCGGCGGAGGCGAGCATCACGCCCGGCAGGTCGTTGTTGCGGAACACCGCCGGCTGCTCGTACGCGCCGCAGGCGACTACCACCGCCCTGGCTCGCAGCTTGGTGATGCGCTCGGCATCGACCAGCGGGATCCAGTGATCCGCGTACCAGCCTGCGGCGCAGGTCCCGATGCGAAGCGACAGCCGCGGCAGCGCGCGTGCCTCCTGCAACAGCGCAGCGAGTCGGCCCAGCGCTTCGTGTCCGCCGCCGCGGGCGTAACCCAGGCTGCCGCCGGCGCGCGTGTTCTCGTCGACCAGCACTACCGTCGCGCCCGCCCTGGCCGCGCCGATCGCCGCCGCAAGACCGCTCGGCCCGGCGCCCACCACCAGCACGTCGCAAAAGTCGTAGCGCTTGGGTGTGAAGATCCGCGGCGCGTCGTGCTTGACCGCACCCAGTCCCGTCATGGATCGGAAGAAACGCTCCCAGCCCGGCGCCAGCGCCTTGGGGCGGTGAAACGCCTTGTAGTAGAAACCCACGGGGAGCAGGCGCGAGAGGCGGTCGATCACGCGCGCGCGGTCGGCCGCTACCCCGCCGAAAGTGTTCACCGCGGTCAGGTCCATCCCTGCGGCGAGCGCCGTGACGTCGGCGCGCAAATTGACGTGCGCCCGGTCTTCGACCAGCGCGTTCGCGTCGTGATCGGCCATCGACAACACCCCGCGCGGGCGGTGGTATTTGAAGCTGCGGCCCAGGACGCGGACCCCCGAAGCGAGCAGGGCGCTGCTGATCACATCGCCCTCGACCCCGTTCACCGTCTCGCCTTCGAAGCGGAACGTCAGCGTGGTGGAGCGGTCGAGCCATTCGCCGGGCACCGGCGGCAGCCGCGCGCTCATGCCTCGGCTCACTGTTCCCGCCACAGGTAGGTGCGCAGGACGCGGTCGGCGGCCGTATCGCGCTCGGCGATGAACCAGACACCGCTCGCCACGTGGTACCACCATTCCTTCTTGATGCCGGGCGAGCCGTTGCGGTTGAACACGTAGTCCGCCCACTGCTCGTCGCTGCAGCTCTCCGGGTCCGGCATCGGCCGCACCTCTCCGGCGCAGACGAACTCGGACACCGGCCGCGGGCCGTTGATCGGACAAGTCAGCAGCTTCATCTCAGTTGCCCACCGACGCCGCGCCCTTCTCCCCGGTCAGCTCGTAGCGCGCGAACCGCGACAGCGAGAAGGCCCGGATCAACGGATGGTCTTCGTCCTTGGCGAGCGTGTGGCTCATGGTCTTGCCGCACACCGGCGTCGCCTTGAAGCCCCAGGTACCCCAGCCGGCATCCAGGTAAAAGCCTTCCACCGGAGTGCGGCCCATGATCGGCGCGAAGTCCGGCGTCATGTCCGCCAGGCCCGCCCACTGGCGGTTGACCTTGGCGGTGGACAGGAACGGGAACAGATCGAGGAGGTGCGCCGACAATCCTTCCGCGAAGTCCAGCGTCGAGCGCGTGGAATGCGCCTCGTAGGGGTCGAGCGATGCGCCCATCACCAGCTCGCCGCGCGCCGACTGGCTGACGTAGACGTGCAGGCTGCCGGACACGAAGATCTGGTCGAGCCAGGGCCGCATCGGCTCGCTCACCATGGCTTGCAGCGGGTGCACGTAGATCGGCGATCGCAGCCCTGCCATGTCGAGGATGCGGGGCGTGAACCCGGCCACCGCGCACAGCACCTTGCGCGTCGAGACGTTTCCGCGCGTGGTGCGCACGCCGGCGACTTTGCCTCCCTTCACGTCGATGCCGACGACTTCGGTCTGCTGGTGGATCTCCACCCCGCGACGGTCGGCGCCACGGCCGTAGCCCCAGGCCACCGCATCGTGCCGCGCGATCGCCCCGGGCGCGTGATACAGCGCGCCGAGGACCGGCGCGTGCCCCCCGCAGCTCAAGTCGATCCACGGGCAGCGCCGGCGGATGAAATCGGGATCGACCACCTCGCTCGCCACGCCCAGGTGCTTGTTCACCTCGGCGCGCCAGCGCATCGTGCGCACCGCCGAGTCGCTGTGCGCCAGCGTGAAGTGGCCGCGCGCGGAATAGAACAGATTCAGGTCGAAGTCCTGGGCGAGATCCTGGAACAGCCGCAGGCTCTCGTCGTAGAACGCCACGCCTTCGGGGGTGAGGTAGTTCGAGCGGATGATGGTGGTGTTGCGCCCGGTGTTGCCGCCGCCCAGATAGCCCTTCTCCAGCACCGCCACGTCGGCGATGCCGTGATCGCGCGCCAGGTAATAGGCCGCCGCCAGCCCGTGACCGCCGGCGCCGATGATCACCGCGTCGTACGCCGGCTTGAGGCGCTGCGGGGCGCGGAACATGCGCGGCTCGGGATAGTCCCGGCTCAGCGCGAAGCGCAGCAGACCGAGAGGCATGCGAGCTTTCGGATCGGGAGGCTGGGATAAGTCTATTGTCGGCGCGCGCTCCCGGGGTGTCAATAACCCGGTTCAACAAACTTTCCCATCATGAAACACGCCCGGCGCCGGCCCGCGGCCAGAGCTGCGGCGCGCAGCGCCGCAGCTACACCCTCTCCCTCGACGGGAGAGGGCCGGGGTGAGGGTGACCGGCCGCGGACGCGGCCGCTCTTGCTCGCCCTCGCCCCGCCCGCAGACAGGGATCTACTGGCCGGCGCGGCCTTCCTTGTCGAGCAGCTCGCGCAGGGTCTGGGACTTGCCGTAGCGCTCGATGTCCGCGCGATACGCGCGGGTCTCGCCGCGGGTCTGGATCACGTGCCATCCGATCCAGCACACCAGCCCGATGATCAGCAGCCACACCTCGCTGCCCACCATCGGATAGATCGGGCCGATGTCGAGGATGCTGCCGGCCCAGTTCTGAAAGCTCGCGGTTGTCATAGGTCTCTCCCGGTCACTTGACGGTGGCGAGCGCTTCGCGCTCGGCGGCGGTGACGACGCCGGCTTCGCGGCGCAGCTCTTCGAACGCCGCCGTGTCCAGGCCCATCAGCTCGACCTCGCGGGGAATGCGCAGCAGGCCGAAGGCGGCCAGGATCTTGGCGGTGACCCAGCCCGGGATGAACCCGAGCACGAAAAACATGACCACCGCGCCGATGAACTGCCCGAGCGGGTTGACCGCGGCGAACTCGGTGTTCGGCGAGGAAGGATAGCCCCACAGCAGGAAGCCGGCGATCACCACGCCGAAGAACCCCGCATAGCCGTGCACCGCCACCGCGCCCACCGCGTCGTCGACCTTGAAGCGACGCTCGACGAAGTAATGCAGCTTGTAGATGATGGCGGCGGTCACCCCGCCCACCAGCAGCGCGTGGATCGGATGGTACAGATCGTTGCCGGCAGAGGCGCCGATGATGCCGGCGAGCCCGCAGGAGTACGTCCAGAAGGCGTCTCCCTTGGACACGGCGTACCCGGCCATCAGCCCGCCGGACAGCGACATCAGGAAGTTGACCGTGACCGCGGACAGCGTGGTCGGCCCCAGGTAAATGTTGGTGGCCGAGTAGAACACGCCGTCGCCGCTCTGCACATCGAAAATCGGGACGTTGCACGCGGCATAGAACCCCCAGAATCCGGTGTAGATCAGGAACAGCCCGATCGCCACCAGCCAGGGATTGCGCGGGTTGAGGTTGCGCGGCGTGCCGTCGGCGGCGAACTTGCCGATGCGCGGCCCCAGCACCAGCAGCACGCCCAGGGCGAAGCCCCCGGCGATGGCGTGGATCACGCCGCTCGCATAGGCGTCGTGATACCCGAGCAGGCGCACCATCCAGCCTTCCGGATGCCAGCCCCAGGCGGCGTCGATGATCCACCACACCGAGCCGATCCCCACCGCCATGATCCAGAAGGCGCCCGAACGGATGCGCTCGATCACGGCTCCCGACACGATCGAGGCCGCGGTCCAGGAGAACAGCAGGAAGGCCGCCCAGAATACGCCGTTGAGCCGCGCCCAGGTGGGCGCCAGCTGGTCGCTCCCGCCGCCCATGTGCGGACCCATCAGCTGGCTCCAGGGCGTGGCCTGCGGCGCGTCGACCAGCCCGCCCGTGATCCACGGCCCGTTGGGCAGCGCGAAGTAGATCCACCAGCCGAAGAAGAAGAACGTCACCGTGACCAGCGGTGCCAGCATGGTGTTCTTCATCAGCGTGTGCATGTGGTTCTTGTAGCGGGACACGGCGGTTTCGTACATGCAGAACCCGACGTGGATGAAGAACATCACCACCACGGTGACCCAGTAGTAGAACTCGGTGAACAGGATGTTGAGTGCCGACGCTTCGTTGTCCATATCGCTTTCCCCTCTCGATGGCTACGGACTTGCGGTGCTGCGGTCGGACGCGCGTGTATTCCTCCCGAATCGACTCCTCGAACTGGATTGCCCTCAACCGTGCTACAGGAACCGCTGTAACGCGCGAGACTCGCTGGCCACCGCTTCGCTTCTGCTTGGCTGCCCCTGCTAGGCTGCGTGCCGCCCGGGACGTTCCGCCATCCGGGCAGCCGCTCATGCTACCGTGCCCAGCGCGCCGCGCGCAACAGCGCCGCGCGTACCCGGTGATCCGCTGCAGATCGGCGACGCTAACAGCTGTCTGCCAGGACAGTATCGCTTTTTCTGAGGGCGACGTAGCGGCGCCAAAGTTGGCACGCGTACGACCCAATCCTGCGAACGGGGCGTCGGTCTTTTACTCTTGATTAGCGAGAAAGCTCAGCAGCTCACTCTGTGAGCCACCGAGGCCGGGGACAATGGACAGGAGGTGCGCCATGAGGATGAACCGAGTGCAGTTTCGCATTGGCGGGCGGTCATCGGAGCGCCGCCTGCGCCTTGCTGAGCTTTCTCGCTAAACAAGCTTACGCTTGACTGAGCCACGACGCGTCGGCTAAAGTGAGCGAGCGCGGGCGGGGTATGTTATGTGCCCGAGACCGCGGTCGGGAGGAAGGCTGTCGTCATCTCACAAACCAGGGAGAACAGCCATGGCATCGAGGCTTTGCGCTAGAACGTTCTGGCTTAGCGTGGTGGTAGGACTCCTGCTCGCCTGTACCCAGCCGATCCGCAACGTCACTGACGCATCTGTGCCTAAGGCGGGGCTCACCGACGAGCAGATGGCCGCCGCCATCAAACGAGCTGGTGTAGGTCTAGGTTGGGCGATGGTGGAGAAGGAGCCAGGCAAGATCGAAGGCACGCTCCATCTGCGCAAGCATGTGGCGGTCGTGGATATCGACTATAACCCCAAGACCTACAGCATCGCCTACAAGGACAGCACCAATCTGGACTACAACGCCAAAGGACCGAAGATCCACAAAAACTACAACGGTTGGATCGAAAACCTAGACAACGCCATCAAGACGCAGCTCGCCAATATCTAACAGATTAAGCGTCTGAGGTGGCGGCTGGTTCGACGGCGTGGCGCCCGGGGTGTCACTCAGGGCACATCATCGTGCCCAGCCCCTTCGGATCTTGCCGGCCGGTCCATAGAGCACGTCGCTTATAGTGGAGCCCGATCGGAGGGGTCGGAGCCCCACACGCCATTAGGGGAGGGTGCGGCGACCCGCGCATGGGTTCATGAGTACGGGCCAACGCGTACGCCTCGAAACCGAGGTCGCCCAGACGATCATCGAGGCGCTGAACCTAGAGGTGCTCCCCGAGGAGATCGATCCGCTGGCGCCTTTGTTCCGCGAGGGCCTCGGCCTCGATTCCATCGACATGCTCGAGGTATCCTTGGCGCTGGCCCACCGCTATGGTTTCGAGCTGCGGTCCGACGACCCCGAGATCACCAACATCTTCGGTTCGTTACGGAACCTAGCGGTGCACATTGCCCAGCACCGCACGAGGTAAAGCACATCGGGCCGTGACCGCACCTCCGTGAGCGACCGGTGATCCTGCGGGCGCCCCGTTCCCGCTCCACGGGGCCGGCATCGAGGGACTCGGATTGAATCTACATAGCCCGCTGCTCCGTGGATACAGCCCCGACGACGCGATCGCTCTGGACTGGCGCGGCCCGGTCATCTGCGGTCAGTTCCTGAGACGCACCGCCGAGCTGGCGCGCGCGCTGCCCCACAAGCCGGGTGTTCTCAACCTGTGTGCGGATAGGTTGCACTTCGCGCTAGCACTGGCAGCGGCCCTGCATCGCGGCATGACCACTCTGCTGCCCGCGACCCACGCTTCGGCTAGCTTGCTGCAACTCTACGAAGATGGGAGCAAGGCCGCCTGTGTTGCCGACACTGCTGACGTCCCCACGGAGCTTGAGCTCACGCCCATCCCGGAAACGGGGGACGAAGCGGCTGGCGCGGCCTCTCTGCCAGAACCGTTCGCAGACCTGCGCGCGGCGATCGTGTTCACGTCTGGGACCACTGGAAGACCAGTGCCGTGGGCGAAGACCTGGGGCTCGCTGGTCGCCGGTGCCGACGCCCTCGGGTGCGCCCTCGGCTTCAACGCTGGGCCGCGCCGGGCTATCGCCGGCACGGTTCCGGCGCAGCACATGTTCGGGTTGGAAACGACTGTCATGCTTCCGCTGCAGTGGGGTTGCATCATTCACCGTCGGCGGCCACTGCTGCCGAGCGATATTCGCGCCGTGCTGGAGTCGATGCCAGCACCGCGCTGGCTCATGACCACGCCTTTGCATCTGCGCACCTGCATCGAAGAGGGTAAGCGGTTTGCGCGGCTGGAAGGAATCGTGTCCTCGACCATGCCCTTGACCGCCGCTCTCGCGCAACAGGCCGAAACCCTGTTCGGCACGCCGGTGCATGAGATCTACGGTTGCACCGAGGCCGGCATGGTCGCCATGCGGCAGCCTGCGCGGGATCCGCACTGGACCCTGTGCGAGGGCTTGCGCCTGACGCACCAAGACGGCTGCTGGATGGTCAACGGCGGCCACCTTGACCACCAAGTCCGGTTGGCCGATAGCATCCAACGGATCGGGGAGCACAAGTTCGCATTGATCGGGCGCGACGCGGATCTGGTCAAGATTGGCGGCAAGCGCGCTTCCCTGGAGGCGCTCACGCTGGAGCTGAAACGCGTCGCGGGCGTTGCGGACGGAGTGTTCTACGCGCCCGACGATCTGGACGACAACGGCGGCCGGCTGGCGGCGGTCGCGGTTGCGCCAGGTCTAACGGTGCAGGGTATCGTGCAGGCGCTGCGCGAGCGCATCGATCCAGTGTTCCTACCGCGCCCGCTGATCCTGGTGACCGAATTGCCGCGCACCGCCGTGGGGAAGGTTGCGCGCGAGAGTCTGCGCGAACTGACCCACCGGCATTGCCGTGCGCGAGGGCGATGAGTGTCGATTTTCCTGCGGCCCTTTCGCCTCGCGCTCTCTGAACCGCTGGCCTCGTGGGAGAGCTACCAGATCAGGCCCGAGCAAGAACCGGAAGGCACGCGGCGGTTCAGTGTGGTACGCCCCATACACTGATCGCATCGGGCCCGATGGCACTCGCGGAGTCGCACCGACCATGAGTGCGGAATGGCGTGCGCAGCGGGAGCGCGGGAACCCGCTGCTCCTGCGGGTCATGGGGCGCATCGGTCTGCTACTGGGGCGTCGCCGGGCCCGGCTGCTGCTGTATCCCATCTGCGCCTACTACCTGCTGTTCTGGCCGCGGGCCCTGCGGCGTTCGCGCAGCTACCTGGGCCGCGTGCTGGGCCGGCAGCCCAACCTCCGGGATGTGTTCCGACACTACCACACGTTTGCGTCCACGGTGCTTGACCGGGTCTACTTTGTTACCGGCCGCATGACCGACCTGCACGTGGAAACGCACGGCGCGGGTCTGCTTGATCGGTTGCTGGCGGGCGGTCGCGGATGCTTGCTGCTCAGCGCGCACCTGGGCAGCTTCGAGGCGCTGCGCGCGACTGGAGTGCAACACAGGGCCCCCCCCATCAACATGCTGATGCGCACCGACGACACCCAGCGAATCGCGCGCATCCTACAGGACTGGGCGCCGGAGCTTGCCCACCGCATCATTCGCCTGGGTTCGCCGCACAGCCTGCTGCGCGCGAAGGAATGTCTGGAACGTGGTCAGGTGGTCGGGATCCTCGCCGATCGGTTGTACGATGACGATCGGCGCTTTGCCCTGCTCCCTTTCCTGGGAGAACCAGCGCGGTTTCCCCTCGCTCCGTTCCGGCTGGCCACGATGTTGCGCGTTCCCGTGGTGCTGGGCTTTGGACTGTACCGCGGCGGGTCCCGTTATGACATCGTACTGGAAGTGCTTGCCCCAGACGGCATCTCCAGAAAGGGCGGGGAGAGCGAGCTGGTATCCTGGGCCGAGCGCTTTGTCTGTCGCCTCGAGCATTATTGCAGGGAGGCACCGTACAACTGGTTCAACTTCTACGACTACTGGAAAGCATGACCGCAGCCGGCCGGTGATGCGGCGGTCGTCCCCGCCCGCACCGCGCGGGGCGTGGTCCAACCACCGTGGGTTGACGGACGGCAGCTACCAAGACGAGGCGCTATCAGTGGACTATTTCTGTCAAGACGCCAAGACCGCGTTCGAGGCCAAATGCGAAGCGCAACGGATCGCCTTCGCGCCGATGGTGTTTCAGGCATGCCGGCTGCTCCGCAAGTACGGCCTGCTGGAGCAAGTCCACCGCAGCGGTGCCGTCGGACTGACATTGAGCGAGATCGTGTCCGCAGCCACGCTGCCGCCCTACGGCGTTAAGGTCCTGATGGAGTCGGGCCTGGGGATTGGCGTGTTCCGCCTGAACGAAGGCCGGTTCATCCTCAATAAGCTCGGCTACTTCGTCATGCGCGATCCCATGACGCACGCGAACATGGACATGGTGCATGACGTATGCTACCGGGGGTTGTTCTTGCTCGACGAGGCTCTCGAGCAGGGTCGCCCGGCGGGGCTGAAGACCCTGGGTGATTGGAGAACACTGTACGAAGGACTGCCCTCGATGCCGCCGCATGTGCGGCAGAGTTGGCTGACTTTCGATCACTACTACTCGGATCAAGCGTTCCCGGCCGCATTGCCGCTGGTGTTCGCGGATCGTCCAAAGCGTCTACTCGACGTTGGCGGCAACACTGGAAAGTGGGCCGTTCAATGTGCGAGGTTCGATCGCAGCGTGCGCGTGACGATCGTCGATCTTCCCCAGCAACTGGACTCCGCGCGCAAAGCCATTCGTCAGCATGGCCTCGAGGATCGCGTGGAGTTCTTGGCCCTAGACCTGCTCGATGAGGCGCAAGCGCTGCCAAACGGCTACGACGTGATTTGGATGAGTCAATTCCTGGATTGCTTCTCGGAACCCGAGATCGTTTCTATCTTGCGGCGCGCTGCGCGTGCGCTCGGCGACCACGGCACACTGCACACGCTCGAACTGTTCTGGGATCGTCAGCCGAACGAAACCGCCGCATTTTGCCTGCAACAGACTTCGCTGTATTTCACCTGCATTGCCAACGGCACCAGTCAAATGTATCACTCCGCCGATCTGCTGCGCTGTTTCGCCGAGAGCGGTCTAGCCATCGTCGAGGAGCGCGACCAAATAGGCCAGTATCACACCTGGCTGAAATGCCGCAGGTCGTGAGGCGTTAGCTGCGCGCCCTGGCGCACAAAAGTTGCTAGAATCGCACCCTGCATGCGCTATGGGGTGTCCTCTTGCGGCACCGGCTTCCTATCACGGCGTTCACCATCACCAGCGGCCTCGGCCGGGGGAGCGCCGCGCACTTGGACGCCATCGAGCATACCCGTTCCGGGCTGCGTTACGAAAGCTTCGAGGGAGCAGCACTCGACACCTGGCTCGGTCGCGTTCTCGGCCTCGAGCACGTGCCGCTTGCGCCTGGCTTCGAGCACTACGATTGCCGCAACAATCGCCTAGCGCTGATCGCTCTGACCCAGGACGGTTTCGAGGATGCCGTGCGGCGCGCTTCGGGCCGCTACGGCGCGCAGCGTGTCGCGGTCATCCTAGGGACTAGCACTTCCGGAATCCGCGAGACTGAACTGCTCTACCAGCGGCGCAATGGCGGTGCACTGCCGGCGACTACCGGCTTTTATCGCCATCGTCATAACCTGTTCGCCCTGCCGGAGTTCGTGCGCGACTACCTCGGCCTAGGCGGATTAGCGCAGGCGATCTCGACGGCATGCTCCTCGAGCGCGAAGGCGTTCGCCAGCGCCCACCGCAGCATCAGTGCAGGGTTGTGCGACGCCGCCGTGGTTGGCGGTGTCGACACGCTATGCTTCACAACGCTGTTCGGATTCAGATCGCTGGGGCTGCTGGCGCCCTGCCCCTGTCGTCCTTGGGCCGCCGACCGCAACGGCATATCTGTCGGCGAGGCCGGTGGGTTCGCCCTGATGGAGCGTGCTGGCGAAGGCGTCGTGGTGTTGGAGGGCTACGGCGAGAGCAGCGATGCATACCACATGTCCGCACCGCACCCCGAAGGTGCCAGCGTGGCTCTTGCCATGCAGCAGGCGCTGGACAGGGCCGACTGCGCGCCGGCAGATGTGGACTACATCAACCTGCACGGCACGGGCACACCGGCCAACGACCGGGCCGAGGACTTGGCCGTGTGCCGCGTGTTCGGCCCCGACGTGCTCTGCAGCGCCACCAAGGGACTGACCGGTCATGCTCTTGGAGCAGCCGGCATCCTGGAGGCGGTGATTTGCATGCTTGCCCTGGAACACGGCCTCCTGCCGGGCACCGCCAACACCACGGCGCGTGATCCGGCTCTTGCCGCGAACCTTCTGCTCGAGCCCCGCCGGCGGGCACTGGGGCGCGCCGTGACCAACTCCTTCGGCTTCGGCGGCAGCAACTGCAGCCTGGTATTTGCCCGTCCATGATCAGCTTCTATGTTCGCGGTATCGGCATCCAGGCGCCCGGCATGCAAGGGTGGCCGGCCTGTCGCCGTGCGCTAAGCGGTCGCGTGCCTTACTCTTGCCAGACGATGGTCCTGCCGGCGCCCGAGATCCTGCCCGCCAACGAGCGGCGCCGCGCCACAGCGTCGGTGCGCCTGGCGCTGAGCGCTGCGCAGGAAGCGGCTGCCGCAAGCGGCCTCGACGTCTCAACGTTCGCCACGGTGTTCACCTCATCCGACGGCGATGGCGTTATTCTCGACGAGATTTGCGACACGCTGGGGCGAGCACCGCTGGATCTTTCCCCGACCCGCTTCCACAACTCGGTACACAATGCGCCGGCAGGATACTGGAGCATCGCCACCGGGGGCCGGCATGCATCTACCAGCCTGTGCGCCTTCAATGCTTCCTTCGCTGCGGGGCTGATAGAGGCCGCAGTGCAGATGGCCGCTGACCATGCACCGGTGTTGCTGGTGGCCTCCGATCTGCCGTTTCCTCCTCTGTTGAACCCGCTGCGGCCGGTGACAGTGCCGGTGGGTGTCGCGCTTGCGCTAAGCACCGCCCCGGGCAGCGCGCCGATGGCCCGCTGCACGCTTGCGCTCGAAGCCTGCCCCGCCTCCGCGTTTTCCGGCCAGGGTGGACTGGATGCGGTATACGCCAATCCGGCAGGTCGCGCGCTCCCGCTGTTGGCGCTGCTCGCTCAAGGCACGTCCGGTACGGTGCGCCTGGAATATTTCGAACCGTGGAGCGTAGCCGTGCAGGTGCAGTCGTCCTGAACCACGTCGAGACTGAAGACCCTACTGTAAGGCCACGTGTGCCTGCCTGAAAGCGACGAAACCAGTGACCGAGCCGGTTGCGGTGCTCATCCCTGCGTTCGACGAGGTGGCAAGCGTTGCCGACGTCGCACGGCGTGCGCTCGAGCAGCTGCCCTGGGTGATCGTGGTGGACGATGGCTCGCGCGACGGCACGGCCGATCAGCTACGAGGGCTGCCGGTGACACTTCTGCGCAATCCTACCAACTGCGGAAAGGCTGACGCCCTGTGGCGGGGAATGCAGCACGCGCTGGCAGCTGGAGCTAGCGCTGTTGTCACCCTGGACGCCGACGGCCAGCACCGTCCCGAGGACATTCCGCTGCTGCTCTGGGCGCACGCGACTCACCCCGACCTGATCGTGGTGGCCGCTAGGCTGCAAAGTCGAGCTACAGCACCCTTGGCCCGTTACCTGGCGAATCGGGTCGCCGACTTCTGGATCTCTTGGACTGCCGGCTATCCCATACCCGATAGCCAGTCAGGGTTTCGTCTCTACCCCGCCGCAGTGCTAGCCAAATCGAGTGTTGCACACGATCGCGCCCGTGGGTTCGTGTTCGACAGCGAGATCCTGATTGAGGCCGCTTGGAGCGGCGTGGAGAGCATCGCGGTACCGGTGCCCGCGCTCTACCCACCTGCGGCACGCCCGAGCCATTTCCGTAGCGTGATCGACGTGGCGCGGATCACCCGTATGGTGGCAGGGCGGCTGCTGAAGCGGGGAATGTACCCTCAGGGGTTGGCGCAGAGCATGTGGCGTCGCGCCCGCGTTGCAGTAGCTGCTCCTGCCAGACTGCGGTCTACTACGCGGTGACCGCAGGGCGTCATACCCACGCGGGCGTTCATAATCAGCACGGAATCGCGTGAGACGATGTTAGGTGAGGTCGATGAGAAGGGGAGACGATGGCCCAACGCTGAGTCGCAACGGGCGAGTGGCGGGTCGTTCTGGTTTGCCCTCGCGGTAGGCCTGATTGCGTCGATGGCAATGCAGGCGTTGGCCCACTGGGGCGTGGTCGCGGGGTACGGGGCTTTGACCAGTTGGACGGCGCTGGCGCTGCCCGCGGTGATGGCGCTGGGGGGCACTCTTCGCCGCGGCTTGGGGGCGCGGGTAGCAGTGTTGAGCGGCTTTGTCGGGTTGGTCACGTTGGCCGCAATCTCGCCGCAAGCCGCCCGGCTGATCCCGCTGGCCTGCAACCTGACGATCTGCGGAGGGCTCGCCTGGCTTTTTGGCAGGACGCTGGTCCCGGGACGCGACGCGCTGGTCACGCAGATGGCGCGCAAGGTGCACGGTACGCTTCCGGTGCCGATCGTCGCGTACACCCGCAATGTCACGCGGGCCTGGACGCTGTTCCTGTGCACCCTGGGGACTGCGTCGATACTGCTGTTCGTCTTGACTCCTCTGCCCGTGTGGTCGATGTTTGCCAATCTGCTGTTCCTTCCGCTGGTAGGACTGATGTTCCTGGCAGAGTACGGCTACCGCATGGCAAGATATCGCTCGTTTTCGCACGAGACGTTGGCGCAGACCATCGCTGCCTTCCATCGTCGGTGAAGTCCGAGAGGCGAAGAGCTCGTGTGGAGGCTGCTACAGTTTGCAGTGTGGTTTCGGACCTTCATCGAGCCCCGGGGGCGGCGTGCGCAAGCCGTCACGACAGATACCGGCGTTCGGTCTGGCTGATCCACGCGGACAGGGCGAAGGCGAGCGGCACCACCGCCTCCAACCCCTCCTCCAGCGCAGCCGTGACGTGTTGCCACAAGGGCGGAAGCCACAGCGCAAAGTTGCCGCCGAGAACGGCATAGGAGCGATCCAGCGCCT
>Ga0187893_10007185_pt1 | contig 18452 bp, 15 predicted proteins | sample MA1701074metaG_FD_139574 | JGI IMG/M metagenome (GOLD analysis project Ga0187893, IMG submission 139574) | White microbial mat communities from a basaltic lava cave in the Kipuka Kanohina Cave System on the Island of Hawaii, USA - MA170107-4 metaG ... | reverse complement strand
GTATCAAAAAAATCATGAAACGTAATTATATTATCTAACGAAATCAGTTCCTTCCGCCGGCTGGCGGAAGGTTAGGAGGGCTTTACTTTATGCCACACTATCACATACTCGGCACCATACCGCATAAGCGCCATACACAATTCCGCAAACCGGATGGTACATTATATTCAGAACAATTATTTTCAACAGAAGGTTTCAGCAGTGATTGCTCTTTGCTCTATCATTGCCACCCGCCTACAAAAATTATAAAGACAGAAGCGCAGTACAGTGTAGCGCCAAAAATTGCCGAAGAAAAAATGCTGCGCCACCGCAGCCTTGAAGGCTTTAAAGTAAAGCCAACAGCAGATTATTTACAAAGCCGCAAACCAATTCTGGTAAACAATGATTGCCATATTTCTTTGGCCGCACCACAACAAAGCATGACAGATTATTTCTACAAAAATGCAGATGCAGATGAACTGCTTTTTGTGCATGAAGGCAGCGGCAAACTGCTTACGCAATATGGCGAGATACAATTTGCGTACGGCGATTACCTCATCATTCCGCGTGGCAGTATTTATCAGCTGCAATTTGATAATGAAAACAACAGGCTCTTCATTGTTGAAAGTTTTTCGCCAATACGTTTTCCAAAACGTTATTTAAGTAATTACGGGCAACTACTCGAAAATTCACCTTACTGCGAACGTGATATCCGTGCACCGGAACATCTTGTAACCATAGATGAAACCGGTGACTTCATCATCAAAACAAAGAAGCGTGGCATGATGTATCATATTCATTACGGGCATCATCCTTTCGATGTTATTGGATGGGATGGCTGCTGTTATCCTTTCGCATTCAGCATACACGATTTTGAACCCATTACCGGTCGTGTACACCAGCCGCCGCCTGTGCATCAAACATTCGATGCGCACAATTTTGTGGTGTGCAGTTTTGTGCCACGCCTCTACGATTATCATCCGCAAAGTATTCCTGCGCCATACAACCACAGCAATATAGACAGCGATGAATTGCTCTATTATGTTGACGGCGATTTTATGAGCCGCAAGAATGTAACACGTGGTATGCTTACGCTGCATCCCGGCGGTATTCCGCATGGTCCGCACCCCGGCGCTGTAGAAAAAAGTATTGGAGCAAAGGAGACAAAAGAACTCGCCGTAATGGTAGATACATTTCATCCATTGCAGTTAACCGTTGATGCACTCGATATAGAGAACGAAGGTTATGTAATGAGCTGGGCGGAATAAAACGATTTCGGATTTGCGATTTCGGATTTTTTGATTTTTATTCGCTTCAATTTTTCTTACTCCCCTTTAGGGGATGGGGGCTTTTATGAGCCCGGCATTTGTATTTCATGGCATCGGTTGTTGCGTCGCACACTTGTGCTGATGAACAATAAATAAACAAAACCAATGTTTATAATTGTACAAAAAGTTACCTTATTTACAAATTATAACATTTATTAAGTTAAATCTTAAAAGTGCATAGTTAGCTTCGGAGTGATTGTTGTAAGTGTATAGTTTTAGGCGTTTAGCTAATAATGTTCATGCATATTTAATTACTTAGTATTGATAAATGTTATTACTTTTAAGAAATCAAACCATAATTTATGTCATACATGAGCACTCTTGAGGCAAAAGCTAGAAATGCATTTGCGGTAAATACCCTTAACCGTTTAAGGCATAAACTTTTAGGGCGGGATAGTAACTTTAGCGATAAAGATGCAGCTGTTATTCTTGATTCTTTGGAAATGAAAAATAAAAACGAAGCTGATTCAAAATATGTACAATATAGTCTTTATGGATTGGCAAATCATGACAGAGCAGCTGCGGTAGAATTACATGACGTTATTAATAACACTTTAAGTACTCTGCCAGAAGAATTTGATGAGAACAAAATTATTGATGATCTAAAGAATTATTTAACCAATAAAAATTATAGTGAAGGTTTACTGATAAGTAAAACTGATAATAATCATTTGATAAAATTCATTAACTATTTAATTGATAATTTTTATTCATTAAATATGCTACAAACAGATTTGGAGTTTACTCAATTCAAAGGATTATGAATTTTTACCAAGAACATGCTTATAGTTTTGTTGACTCCCTTATATACAAAATCAACAACCTTAAACAAAAAAATATACCAGAATATTTAAAACGTATTTGCGATAAAATTGCAAAGAAAATTATTTTAAACAGAGATGAAATAGATGATGATAAGGATTACAAAAGTTTTAGATTTTCATTATATTACTTAAATCAACTCATAGATATTTTCTCCAAAACAACGCCAGATGTATCTTCTACTTGGGCTTTGCCTTTAATAAGAGAATGTTATTACAGGATAGGGATAGAAATACAAAATAGAAATATATTAATTATTCATTCTACTGATAGTAAATCTTATGCGGTACATCCTGATATACTCGCTGACATAAACCAGGATATAGATACCGAATTTGTAATCGACATCTTTATCATTCCTAGTGAAGCAAAATATGATATAGCTTCAATATCATTAACAGGGCACGAAGTCGGACATGTTTTTCTTAATTCAAAGAAGGATATCTTTTTAGAATTTATTAGAGTCAATTTATCTACAGAATTAAATAAATTTTACACTGGAGACTTATTTCAAGGAGTCGATGTTGATGCATACAAAAAAATTCTTTCAGCTCATATTGAAGAATATTTATGTGATTACATAGGGAGAATATTACTAGGTCCTGCTTTTGATTTCGCATTCTTAAAACTTTTTTGTAATTCGGAACATGAAACAAATAAGATTTCCGTAACGCATCCTCCTGTAAATAATAGAATCAATTATTCGATAGATAGTTTAAGTGATACAGTTAAGTATTCAAATGGAAATTTAGAAAAAGCATTAAAAGAGCTTGCAAAAAATTTTATAGCAGTAAAAAGCTCAGTTAATCCATTTATAAAAATTGCCGAAGATATTGCGAAACGGTTTATAAGTGAGCATTTGAATTTGACAAAGAATTTAACTACCGCAGAATTAAACAATATTATAAATCTGGTTTTTTTTGAATTAGATTCTTTTAGACCGCCCTTTGAAACAGTTTCGATAAATGAGCCTCATCTTATAAATCCCATACAAATAATAATAGGTGCCACATAATAATAGGTGCCACACTTTATTTCAATGGAAGAAAGTATCTCGACTCAAATGAGTTTTACAAACAATCTTCGTTAACTGAAGCTGATAAATACATTGTGTTAAGAAAGCGGATTACCGAGCATGTCAGATACGCTGTTAGTTTATATTCCTTCCTTAAATATGCTAAGACAAAAGTAAACTTCGAAGAATTAAAAGAAGATTTATCAAGCACTATATGGGCTCTTCGCGAAGTGAAAAAGGCTGGTAAATCAGAACCAAGCGTGGTGATTGTTCCTACAATTAGCCCAAAAATTCAATATAGTTCTAACTCGGTAGATTTAAGATTAGGACCTGTTTTCATGGTAAATAAACTTTCAAAATACACTCATATCCAGCCAGATGATATAGAACCAGAAAATGTACCGGTTGACGCATATTATGATGAATACTATGTTGGGTTGAATGAAGAATTTACTCTTCATCCACATCAATTTATTTTAGCTCAGACTTTAGAATATATATCAATTCCTCCAGATTTTTATGCTTTAGTATTAGGTAGATCTACATGGGGTAGATTAGGATTAAATATTGCAACCGCTACTTCGGTTGCTCAGGATTTCGAGGATGTATAACACTTGAATTACGAAATTTAGGCGAAACTCCTTTGAAATTAAAAGTTGGTGTTAGAATTTGCCAGATATCCTTAATCAAAATTCCGATTACCAATTCCCCTGCCGGATATTTCGCAAATACAAGTAAATATATTGGTCCTACGAATCCAGAAGTTCCAAAAATTCGCGGGGATAATGATTGGGATTTACTGAAAGGTTATGCCAAGTTATCATAAAGAATATAAACTGCTGTTGGCCCCAGCTAGCGCAAGAATATAAACCTGTTGCTGGCGCAGGAATGAGGCGTTGCTTTTGTGTTTAGCTTCCTGTGCCTACCTACAAATCTTTCCTTCGCACTCTCCACCAGTTGTCTCAAAAGGTCGCCTCTTTCGGTTCCCTGCCTGACTGTGTCACGCAGGCAGGGGTCATGCCGCAGGCATGATTCGCAGGATGGCGCAGCCACATCCGCAGAAAGAAGCGAAAGCAGCGCCGTTGAGACAACGAAGCCCCGTGGCTTGAACAAAAAAATTAAACAGTCAAAAATAATTTTGTAGCAGCACGTTATACAGTACAAGAGTGCGACGCAACGAAAGATTAATTGCATTACAAAAGCCGGGTTCATAAAATTTTTCTAACTTATGCCTCTTATAAAAAACGCCATATGCAAAAAAATAAACGCAGACTCTTTCTGAAGAATGCAGCCCTTATTTCAGCAGCTACTATTTTAAAACCTTCTGTCGTTTTTGGTACAAAAGCAAACTCGGCTGTAAGGCTTGGTATTATTGGCTGTGGCAACAGGGGCACGGCTGTTATCTCTTCAATGAGTACAAATACAAACGTGGCAATTGTTGCCATGGCAGACCTTTTTTCTGATAAATTACAAACAGCATTACCCATACTTAACAAATTAAACACTGCAAAACAATTACCGGAAGTATCAACTGCCAATATATACCAGGGTTCAAAAGCATATATGCAACTGCTGGAAAATAAAAATGTAGATGCTGTGCAAATATCTACGCCGGCTTATGCACATGTTGATTTTTTAGAAGCTGCTGTTGCCGCAGGAAAGCATGTGTATTGCGAAAAGCCCGTTGCACCTGATGTTGCAGGCTGTGTAAGGGCATTAAAGATTGCTGATAAGCTGAACGGAAAGCAAAGTGTTGTTATTGGTTTCCAGATAAGGCATGCATCGCCATATATGGAAATGGTAAAGAGAATTCAGCGCGGAGATATTGGTGATATTATAACAGTGCAACTTTACTATTTCTCATCAGGTTCTGCTATTCATGAATTAAAGAATATTTCAGACGATGAATTACGCATAAGAAATCATTTTCATTTTAATGCATTGTCTGGCGGAATTTTATTGGATCAGGGCATCCACATGCTGGATGTTTGCAATTGGGTGCTCAATGGTCATGCATTGAATGCTGTGGGCAGGGGTGGTAAAAAAAATGCATTACCGGTTGGTGATGCATGGAACAATTACCAGGTGTTATACCAGTATCCAAACGATATAAATGTAAGTATTCATTCCACACAGATCGGACCAGTATTTGGCGATGTATGTTGCAGGTTCCTGGGCACGAAAGGCAGTGCAGAAGCGCATTACAGCGGTGGCGTATTTATTAACGGTGATAATAAATGGGATTCGGGTATTGCAAGAACGGAAAGCGAAATAACTGCAGAACAAAGAGCTTCAGGGGCTTTTCTGTCGGCTCTTGGAGATGCTGACAGGAACAAAGAACAACACTTTATCAATAGCATTGAATCTGGCAATTATTTGAATGAAATCAAATCAGGGGTGGAATCTACGCTTACTGCAATTGCAGGCAGGGATGCTGCTGAAAAGAATAAAGCTATGACGTGGGATGAGGTACTGGCATCCAATGAGCGCATAGATCCTAAACTTAACCTGGCCCAGTTTGATAAAAAATGATCCATTGCATTTGCTGATAATAATGCCAGCCGTACGAGTGTGCCGCCACGGCGGGAACGAAAGCTTCATAGATATGTCAATGCCTGGCTAAATGAGGATATACTCAATGTAATTTTTTATAACAGTTATTAATGGGAGCAATATTTAGTATGTACTTTTTATTTTGTACCGGACTGTAGTGCTGCGATTAAGCATTCTTGCGTCGCACTCTTGTACAGTTTAATCAGTATTCAGCAAAATAACTCATGCATACATACTAAATAACTAAACGATTAATAAATACAATTTTCATTATGGAGCAACTGCGTATGTTTAGAGAATATCTGTTACATTTTCAGGAATAACTGTTTAATAAAAAATAAGCAACAGCAACAGCGCTTTTTACTGCGCTCAAAATTTATCCATTCTTAATTTTTAAAAATCAAATAATCCTTATCATTGCACCCTAAATCTTAAACACTTAAAACATGAAACGGACTATTTTATTTTCACTTCTGACGGGTCTCCTTTTTTCTTTGAATGCCTGCAAAAAAGAAGTAAGCAACGCGGATGCTAATTACTATTTTGAAGCAACGATTGATGGGGTAAAGAAAACTTATCCTTATTTACCTGCTGCTGTAATGCTGGATACGCTTGACGTATATAGTCTGGGGATGCTGGCTTATGCGTCTGCCGGCTCCCGGGAACTTTTCAGCCTTAATATAGGCCAGGAAAGCGGCCCCATTACTGCCGGTACTTATATTGACGATTATACAATAGAAGATAAGCTTGTTGCCGGGGGTTTTAATCCCGGTACAGATGATGATGCATTGGTGTATGGTGCAGGATTGGATGGAGGCCCGGACCCGAAACTAACAATAACAATCTCAGAAATGAGCAGCAATACAATCAAAGGTACTTTCAGTGGAACATTCTTTGATCATGGTGGCGATGGCCCCGGAAAAGCTGCAGTTACTGATGGTAAATTTTATATGCCGCTTTATAAATAATACATAACAACTGATAATAGGAACGGCCGCCCGAAGCGGCCGTTTTTTATGATGGGTATATACCTGCATGTTATCACCACAGGGTCATTCATTTACGGCCTTCTCTAAATCGGGGCAGAGCATAAAATAGGTATCGGGATCTCCTTCGGTATATTCATTACTATTCATATATCTCTTAGTTAATTCAATCGCTTTGTTCATTTCTCCTGTTTCCAGGTAGCAATAAATAAGCTCTGTGTTACCATCTCCGAAATCTGGCATGTTATAATTTAATGTTTCAAGATGTTCTTGATATTGTTCATAGTCATCCATTTGTTTATAGATTAGTGCACGGTGGTAATCCAAAAGAGGATCTTTATTGATAAGGGAATCCAGCTGGTTCACTGATTTCAACGCGTTTAGATAATCCTGCTGCAATATATATGCATCAATCATCATCAGGAACATATTTGGTGCCGCCGGGTAAAAAGCCTTGTATTCATCCAGAGCCTTCAGGTAAAGTGAATCTCCAAGCTCTTTACAGATCATGATATTAATTAACTGGAACATTTTTTGTTTTTTAAACTGATCAGGCAATTCATCATAATTCCTTTTCGCACCATCATAATTGTTTTTGCTCATCATAGCTTTGATGATTTTAAGGCTTTTTAATTTATCAAATTCTTCTTTTGGCATATCGCCATAGTCCTCTGTCATCATAAGCAAACTGTTTGCAAGCGTTGCACTAAATGTTTCTCCCGTCAGGTAAATAAATATATCAGCTATTTTAACCTGGTCATCTTTTTTTATCAATTCAAAATCATGATAATTAACCTGTGCGTCGGCGTATAACCGAAATACAAGGTGCTGCTGCTTGTCTTTTTCGTATTGCTTTATCAGCAGGTATGATCCCTTTTTTCCTATTCCCCTTGCAATCTGTTGTCCCAGGTCTGTATTTTTCAGCGCATCACGAACACCCTGCAAAAAAGATTGGTCTACCGCGTTTCCTGCATGCTCTTTAATACGTTTGCTAAAAGCGGAAGCATCAATAAACTTATTTAAATTTTCAGCACTATCATTTTTTATCCATTTTTCAATTGAATGGGCAAGGCTAATTGCTTCTTGTGTGCTTACCGGTTCTTCAAGAGTTGAGCAGGCTTCAAAAAGAACAAAAGGAAAAATTGCCGGCAGCATAAGGCGTATAAGGTTGAAAGGAGAATGCATAATGTTTTTTTTCGGAATGAAATTAAAACTTCTTCGTGGCATTTACTTTATTTCCCAAAGCTTTCTTCACTTGTTATACTTAATCTAACATCGTTTGCCGAAAATCGAATAAACTGCACAAGTGTGCCCCAATGCAGCACACAAACCTGACCCCGGGATCGGTGACGACGCAACGGATGCTTTATAGATTTCCTTTAGCCCGGTACATCTGCAAGATTCTGCGAATAAATTTTCCCTTATCTTACAAGCAAATCAATTCTTATTATGCGCAAACTATTTTTTGCATCAGTACTTTTGCTTGTTTCAACAATTACATCATCCGCACAAAAAACCATTATCCATTGCGGCAAACTTTTAGATGTTGTAAACAGTAAAGTGCTAACCAATTATTCCATCATTGTACAGGGCAATAAGATCATTGATGTAAAAGAAGGTTTTGTAAAAGCAGAAAGCATTGATAAAATAATTGATCTCAAAAACAAAACCGTGATGCCCGGTCTTATGGATATGCATGTGCACCTGGAAGAAGAAACACGCAAAGGAAGCGCTGCGGATGAATTTACAACGAACTCCGCCGATATTGCTTTTGGTTCTTTGGCATTTGCAAAAGTTACATTGCTGGCTGGTTTTACTACGGTAAGAGATCTTGGTGGTACCGGGGTAAATGTTTCTTTGCGCAATGCTATCAACAAATATTTGGTGGCAGGCCCGAGAATTTTTACAGCGGAAAAAGCTATTGGAACAACCGGTGGCCATGCAGATCCCACCAACGGCTATCGCGATGATCTTAAAGGTGACCCCGGTGCTAAAGAAGGTGTTATCAACAGTGCTGACGATGCGTATAAAGCAGTGCGGCAGCGGTATAAAAATGGTGCCGATCTTATCAAGATCACTGCAACAGGTGGTGTACTGAGCCAGGCAAAAAGCGGCTCTAATGCACAGTTTACTGAAGAAGAGATAAAAGCTGTTGTTGCCGCAGCAAAAGATTATGGATTTAAAGTAGCAGCGCATTGTCATGGCGCGGAAGGTATGAAACGTGCAGTACGCGGTGGCGTAAGTTCTATCGAGCACGGCACTTATATGGATGATGAAGTAATGGCACTTATGAAACAATATGGCACATATTATGTGCCTACCATTACCGCGGGCAAGTCTGTTGCAGACAGCGCAAAGATTCCAGGATATTACACAGACATCGTTACGCCAAAGGCGCTTGCCATTGGTCCGCAAATACAAGCCACTTTTGCAAAAGCATATAAAGCCGGTGTAAAGATCGCATTCGGTACAGATGCGGCTGTGTATGCACACGGCAAGAACTGGATGGAGTTTGTATATATGACAGAAGCCGGCATGCCTGCGATGGAAGCTATTCGTTGTGCAACTGTACATGCAGCCGACCTGCTTGGCAACACTCAGCTTGGTTCAATTGAAAAAGATAAACTTGCAGATATTATTGCTGTAGATGGAGACCCGCTAACGGATATAAAAGCTATGGGTAAAGTAATATTTGTAATGAAAGATGGTGAGGTGTTTAAGAATGAGTGATGAGATTTTTTTTGTACCCGGCTTTTGTATTTCGCCGCATCGTTCCTTGCGTCGTCACTGACCCCGAATACGGTTTGTGTGCTGCATCGGGGCACTCTTGTACACCATAGCTTTATGCAACGACGCACCTGCACTATATAATTTTATTGAACTTTTTAAAACAGCGATCAACCATCCGGCAGATAAAAATTTCTTTACTGGCACATCATTTCTTTTTCGCCAGGCCCCTGTCTATATTACTGCCAAAGAGATAGCCGGCAGCAGCACCAATAACTAACCCGGCAATCAATGCTGCTATACTTTCGTTATTGGCAATATAGGCAACAAGTAATCCTGCAACTGCGCCAATTATTGCAAGGGGTATGGCAGCTTTTTTATTGGCTTTTAGAGGTGCAGCATGGTGATGCTGTGCTGCCTGGTGCAGATGTTTTTGCTGAACATACGTTTTGTGTTTGGAGCGATGATGTGGATTAGCCATTTTTATTTTCAAGTTACGGAATATTGTTTCCAATATTGCTGCAGGTTTAGAAAATAAAAAGCAGCTGTTAGCACATTTGTTGTGCAACAGCCGCAAAAAGTTTTATAACATTAAATTTATAGCATTATTCGCTTAGATCGCAAACACAAGTTACCTCAGAAATCTGGCGTTAAGAAATTTGCGGAATGTAGCATTGAACGGCGAAGATGCATAGTAAAAAACTGCAGCCATTTATGAGTCTTCGCCGAAAGAATAGTTATAGCTGATACATAGCTTCTTCGCCGTAGCGGAATGAAGCAAATTTTAGCCAGATTTCTGAAGCCTTGATTTTTTTTGTTACTTTTTTGCATCAGGGCAAAAAAGTAAATAATCTGTAAATATAACTGCTCTGGGTTTCATGACTAAACCGCCTATTCTATAAAATTATTTGGTTGCTTTCACAGCAATACCCAAATGTATATCATCGCGTATCAGGTCGTCTGGTTTGCCGGGGTAAACGATGCCCCAGTCTTTACGGTTAATATTGAATTTAGCAATGGCATCAGCTTCGCTGCCCGAAATGGTTATCTGTGCAGGAAACTCAATATTTTTTGTAACGCCTTTAATGGTAAGGTTTCCGCTTACCGTATGTGTTGGGTTGGCCACTTTGTATTTACTGATGCTTTCCTGGCGTGGGTCAGCACTGTCTTTGGCCATTCCGGTAAATGGTTTTACAGATGTAATGGCAAAAGTGGCTTCAGGATGTGCTGTTACATCAAAAAAGTCAGCCGACTTTAAATGCCCCAAAAGTTTTTGATTGGCTTTTTCACCGGAGCCGGCAGGCCCGGATACAGCGATGCTCGGCATATCCAGTACAAAGTTTCCGCCGGTAATACTGCTGTCCTGTACAGTAAGTTCCCCACTTTTAACATTAATGGTACCGGTATGATAGGCCGTTACTTTTGTTGCTACCCATTCTATTTTGCTGGCAGTTGTGTCAATTTTGAAGGCTTCGCCTGTTGAAGCGCTTACTTCTTTTGCTTGGGTGGTAGTGGCTTCATCAGATTCAGGCGCACTGGTACATGCTGTAAACAACAACAGGCCAATGGCAAACAGGTAAGCAGGATTCATTTTTTTCATGGTAAATTTTTTTTGACAATCAATAGTATGAATGCGAAAGATAGCAAACAATATACCTGTTTCACTTTACCCAAAATAATTTACAGGAATATTATTCTTTTAAAAGGGGTGCATTTCAAATTGTCGCTGTAGTTTTTTGTGAGCCGGGCTTTAGTATTTTATAGCATCCCCCGAAGTTTCGGGGTGTTGCGTCGCACACTTGAGGGCTTTGTTCATTGTTCAGCAATGAAAGCCGTAGCGACAATTTGAAATGCACTCTTTAAAAGACTGTTTGAATTATTTACAAAAGATTTGTTATGCGTCCTTTGCTGCCATGAAAATATACAGATGAACGGAATGCGACGCAAGGGACGATGCCATAAAAAACTTTCGCTGGTATCCTCCTTCGGCGGGCAGGTCCAAATTACTTAACTCAACCAGCTTCTAAAAACTGGGTATAAAATAAAAACCCGGCTGTTAGCCGGGCTTTTATGCTTTATAGGTTACCAAACGGGCAGTGTAAAAATGTATTTTTTAATTATACCGCTGCATACCTGTTTAATGGTATTTTTGAAAAGTTCATTATTATCTGAAAAGGTGAGTGACATACCACCCAGCCGCCGGACGATGCAGCCAGCAAAAATTACTGTTCTATATTCAGTGAAAAAGTGATCATACGCGATTGCAGCCTGTCGAATACACTGGAGTATTTAAGGTTTGGGTCACGGGCATGCAGATCGGCCATACCATACGTAAATTTTAGTTCAGGTGATACCGTTACAAACTTGAGATAAAAATTAAACCCAATACCTGTTTCCACACCAAAATCATTCTTCTTCAGTTTTATGAGGTCTTCCGCATTACGGTTGCCTGCATTGGCCATAAGATCAGTGGCCACATAACCATCTAATAAAAGGTACACACGAAAATTATCAATTCTGTCAGAATTGAATTTAAACTGTAACGGAAAAGTAAATATGGAAGAAGGCAATGTTTTCTTTTGTGTAAGGTCTTCACCAGGCCGAGGGTTATTCAATGTATAAGTAAAATATTTTGCACCGCCAATAACAAGGTTGGGGTTTAGCCTGAACTCTACCCGCTTGTTCATTCTGAAAGTGGCAAGAAAACCCAAAGCCACACCACCGCTTGCACCAGGCTCGGCAGTTAATATACTGTCGTCCTGTATAAATTTATAACTCTTGGATGGGTGCAGGTAGGTATTATTATAAGCCAGGTAAATGCCAAAATAGTAAGGAAGGTTATCATGGTCGGGCCTGTTTAATTCTTTAAACTGGGCATGTGCAGATGCTGTAAAGATCAGGATGGCAGCGAACAGCAATAGCATTTGCCTCGGCAACAAGCAACATGCACCCATAACATATTTATTTCCGGTCATTTGTGTAAATCTTAAATAATTGGGTACAAGTATGGATCAAATAATGCCTTTTAGTGGTTTGAGATAATATTCAAAACTAATGTTTGAGTCTTAATAACGTTTTAAGGTGTGTTTTATTTTCCTGTTATTTACTTACATGGCAAGTAATAAATTTTAGTAAAATTGATTTGTAATAAGCGGGGAGATAATTATTTGGAGTTATAAACAAGTTTCAGGAATCTGTACCACCCTGTTTTTATTAAAAATAGAAGGCAAAATAAAATATTTCAATTTTAAAGGCCTGCGCAGGCATAAATAAAAAAGAGGCGGTAAAACCTCTTTGTTATGCATTTACAATTTAATTGAACCGCCTTTATTAATTGTTTTCATTTGTAATATCCTCCTTTATAATTTTATTAGCATCAGCAGGAGATTTCCTTTCTTTATCCTGCTTCCATTTACTGGCAAATGTAGTAAAGTTTAGCCACGGGGTATCAGGGTTAGATGCAAGTAGGCATCGAATAATGCAAAAATTTGTATAGATGAGAAAACCAAAATAAAATCAAGAGCAGATAATGAGGTAAATGACTAATTTATTTTCCTGTAGTGATGAAAATGCAATCAATACATTTTTGGAAGGGATATGCTCGCAGATCAGAATAATGTCACAAACAATAAGATACTTCCAAGCTTATTAAAAATAAACCGAAAAAGATGGGATAAATCGCAGTGTTAATCCATAACTCCTTTCATGTCAAAATGATTTTAAATACAAAATTATTTTTACGAATGCAAGATAGTAAAAAGATTAAAAAAACGAGAAAATTATCTCTTCCGCCTTTTATATCTGTTATCAGACCATTCCTCAACAAGCTCCTCAAGGTATTCGTAAAAGCTTGCAGATTCAGTATCCTGCCTATAATTACAAATCGAAACTTTCAATTAAATTCTGTCTCAATTTAGTCACTTTGCTAAAAAAAAATTATGCTGCAAGGCAATATTTAATTGGGGCCGGTATATCATTTTTTGCATGGTATTACTTACTCCCGCAGTAAATACAGCATATACCCATAGTGAGGGTTTTAAAATAAATATTGGTGTAACCCGTTTGTTTCATCACTTCTGTAAACTGCTCCCTTTCCGGAAAAGCCTGCACAGAATCGTTCAGGTATTGGTAAGCATCTTTATTATGGGCAAACATACTGCCCGCTTTTGGCGCTACAGTTTTCATGTAAAAATTATACAGCCCTTTAAATGCTGTTTGTTTTGGTTTTGAAAATTCAAGCACAACTAATTTACCGCCGGGTTTTAATACCCGCAACATTTCCTGTAATCCCTGCTCAAGATTTTGAAAATTACGCACACCAAAAGCTACGGTAACCGCATCAAATGAATTATCGGGGTAATTTATTTTTTCACTGTCTCCGTTAAACAATTCAATTACCTGCTGCAGGCCCTGCTTCTCAATTTTTTTACGACCCAGTTCCAGCATGCCATCTGAAATATCTATACCAATAATTTTCGCCGGCTTTAGCGCTTTGTATGTCATTAGTGCCACATCAGCAGTGCCGGTTGCTACATCTAAAACTGTTTTGGGTTTTAGTTCCTTCAGTTGGGCAATAGCTTTTTTGCGCCAGTTTATATCAATACCGCCACTAAGCAACCGATTAAGAAAATCGTACCGTTTGGCAATTTTGTTAAACATGCCGGCTACCTGTTGTTTCTTCTCCAGGCTGCTGCTGCTATCCGGCACTATATCGTCATGCGCAAACTTTGTCATAAGGCGGCAAAGATAGCACCCCTGCCCCTAAAGGGGTGAAACAGGCCCTTGACTATTTTATTTTCGTTCAAAGAGTTTCATTGTTGGTCATTCGCTTTGCTCAATAAAGTTTAAAAGTACAAGAGTGCGACGCAACGAAAGTTTAATGCTTGTTCTAAAGTCCGGTACATAAAAAATATTTATTCTATAAAGAACCAGATTTAATAAGCAGCGTGTAAACATTCCCCCTTCACAGGGGTTAGGGGGTTCCCCGGCATAATTGTTGGTTAATATTTACGCAATAACAACTAAATTGTTGTACTTCGCGTTCAGCAAAATTTACTTTGTAATTTTCAGGCAATAATTATAATATGCAAACAGGAGAAGATATAAAGCTGCTCAACCAGAAAATAGAATATGCATCTGCATTTATTGACAGGCTAAGATCGGAGCTTTCCAAAGTGGTAGTAGGGCAGTTGCACATGGTAGATAGTTTATTAACGGGCTTACTTTGCAATGGCCACGTATTGCTGGAAGGCGTGCCCGGGCTGGCTAAAACGCTTACCATTAAATCACTGGCGGAAGGTGTGCATGCTAAGTTTAGCCGCATACAGTTTACACCGGATTTGTTGCCCGCAGATGTAATCGGCACTATGATCTATAACCAGCATAAAAATGAATTTATGGTGCGCAAAGGGCCCATCTTTGCAAACTTTATTCTTGCAGATGAAATAAACCGTGCACCCGCAAAAGTGCAGAGTGCATTGCTGGAAGCTATGCAGGAAAAACAGGTAACCATTGGTGAAACAACATACAAACTTGATGAGCCTTTTCTCGTATTAGCTACGCAGAACCCGTTGGAGCAGGAAGGCACTTATCCTTTGCCTGAAGCGCAGGTAGACAGGTTTATGCTTAAAATAATTGTGGGCTATCCCAACAAAAAAGAAGAGCAATTCATTATTCGCCAGCAGGTGCAGAATGAAGTGCTGCCGAAGATAAATACTGTAGCAAGTGTTGCCGAAATAATGCAGGCAAGAGATTTGGTAAAGCAGGTTTATATGGATGAAAAAATTGAGCAGTATATTGTTGATATTGTTTTCGCCACGCGTTTTCCGGAGCAGTATAACCTTGCCAAACTAAAAGCGTTGATCCATTATGGCGCTTCTCCGCGTGGCAGCATTAATCTTGCCCTGGCTGCCAAGGCACACGCATTTATGCAGCGGCGTGGTTTTGTAATTCCCGATGATGTAAAAGCCATTTGCAAAGATGTAATGCGTCACCGCATTGGCATTACTTACGAGGCAGAGGCTGAAAATATAACAACAGAAAAGATCATTGAGGATGTATTAAAAACCGTGTTGGTGCCATAAGATGAAAGCCCAGCCCCTAAAGGGGAGTAATATGGAGGAGATTTTTTGGAGGCCGGCTGTATCTTTTCATGGCATAGCCTGTTGTGTCACTCACTTGTGCTCTATATCTTTATTCAACAACTGATACAGCATCCCGCAGCGAATCAATGCGGGGTACGTTCTGAACTTTATTGAGCAAAAAGACGTTAACATCAAATGGCTTTATTCAAACGAAATAAAAAAGATAAGGCAGTTCAAAGCCCTCCGCCGGTTGGCGGAGATGGGGGCGTAACCTCTTTGCTCAAAAAAGTACGGGAACTGGAAATAAAAAGTAAACGCCTTACCAATCATTTGTTTACAGGGGAATACCATACCGCATTTAAAGGCCGCGGTATGGCTTTTAAAGAAGTACGGGAATACCAGCCGGGAGATGATATAAGGTTTATAGAATGGAATGTATCTGCACGCATGGGCCATACTTACAGCAAACTGTTTGAAGAAGAAAGGGAATTGAGTGTGCACCTGCTTGTTGATGTTAGCGCCAGCAGTTTATTTGGCACTTACAGGCAAACAAAACGCGACCTGATCACAGAAATATGTGCCGTGCTTGCATTCTCAGCCATCAGTAATAATGATAAAGCAGGGCTGATCTTATTTAGTGATAAAGTAGAAAAATACATCCCGGCAAGAAAAGGAAAAGACCATGTATTGTACATGATCAGGGAACTACTCAATCACCAGCCGCATTCTGCACAAACGGATATTCAGAAGGCATTGCAGTTCCTTAACCGGACCACCAAACACAAAAGCATTGTTTTTATACTAAGCGATTTTGCAGATGCAGGTTATCATGATGCATTACGTGTAGCCGCCAAAAGGCATGATGTAATTGGTGTGCAGGCATTCGACCCCAGGGATGAAAAATTACCAAATGTTGGCTTATTGCAGGTGCATGATGCAGAGACCGGTAATACTGTCTGGCTCGATACAAGTGATGCTTATATACGGCAGCGTTACCACAACCAGTTCCTCAAAATTATGGAAGATGCAAGGTTTACCTTCCGCAATGCAGGCGCAGATTTGATGCAGGTTGCAACCGGTGAGGATTATGTAAAAAAGCTGCAGGAGTTTTTTATAAGAAGAGCTTAAATAAAAGACAGAAGATTTTAAAAGTGAGTTTACAGTATTCAATAAATACCAATACAGCTATAAAAAAACTGTGCATGTTGTTTACATGCGCTTTGTTTTTTTATGCAGGTATAGCACAGAAAGTATCTGTTGCTGCCGACCGCAATAAAATATTACTGGGAGAACAAATAACACTGCAGTTAAAAGCAGAAGACATCAATACAAGAACATCCTTTCTTGAAAACTGGCTTTTACAGGATGATTCAGCAAGCCATATACAAATTGTAAAAAAAGAAAAGACTGATACCATTGAAATAAAAGGCCTTACTACTTACCTGCAAAAAGTAATTATTACCTCTTTCGATTCAGGCAGATGGCAGATTGTTCCACCGCCAGTTATACTGCACGACAAGGTTACAGGCAAAAAGACCCTGCTTAAAGCAGATTCACTGGCTATAGAAGTTTTACCTGTTGATGTTTCTGCAATGCTTGATTACCATGCGCTGAAAGATATACTCGATGTGGAAGCTAAGCCGGATTATACTTTGTATGTTATCATCGGCGGATCAGTTTTAGTGCTGCTTCTTGTAATATGGCTGCTTAGAAAAATGTTTGCAAAGAAAAAAACAGCGCCGCCAAAACCTGTTTACAAGGGCACAGCGCTTGAATATGCTTTACAGCAAATAAATGAACTGCAGCAGCAGAACCTGCCTGCAAACAGACAAGTAAAATTATTTTATACAAAGCTTAATGATATATGCAGGGACTATTTCAGCGCACAGCTATCCCTCCATGCATCACAAATTACCAGCGATGAATTAATGATTACACTGATTGTTTATCTGCAGGACGAAAAAAGAAGAACGGCATTTTACCAGTTGCTGCGTTTAACAGATGCTGTAAAATTTGCAAAATATATTCCTGAAGCTGTACAAAATAATGAAGCGGTTGAAACGGCTGTCACATCTTTGCAGCATATTGACCAATTAATAAAACAAATAAAGCAGCATGATAACTGATTGGCTGCAGCATATTGAATTTGCCTATCCATGGGTGCCGGGGTTATTAATCCTTGTGCCTGTGCTCATCTTTGAGTATTTCCGCAGCAACAGGAAGAAGCAAGCTTCTATGCTTGTAACCACCACGCATTTTATACAGGGCGCACGTGATTTACGAACAGCCACGCTGCACCTGCCTTTTGTATTAAGATGCCTCGCAATCATAGCGCTTATTGTTGCTATGGCGCTTCCACGGTTAAAGTATACAGAGCAACTGACAGAAGGCGAAGGCATAGATATTGTTTTATGCTTTGATATAAGCGGCAGTATGCTGGCAAAAGATTTTCAGCCCAACAGGCTTGAAGCGGCTAAAACAGTGGCAGAGCAATTTGTACAGCAAAGACCCGGCGACAGGATTGGTGTGGTTATATTCAGCAGCGCAAGTTTTACACTCTGTCCTATTACGCCGGATCACAATGCAGTGCTTACACAAATACGCAACATTGAAAGTGGTTACCTGCAGGAAGAAGGAACGGCAATCGGTTCCGGCATTGCAACCAGTGTTGACAGGCTGCGCCGCGGCAAATCAAAAAGTAAAGTAATTATTTTGCTTACAGATGGTGTAGATGTGGGCGGCGCGGTGCCACCCGATATTGCCAAGCAAATGGCAAAGCAATACGGTATAAAGATTTACAGCATCGGTATAGGAAGCGATAAAGAAATTGCTGAAATAATAGAATCGCCGCTGGGCAATATCACGCAGACAAGAAAGATGGAGTATAATGAAAACCTGCTGATGGATATTGCAAAAATTACCGGCGGCCAATATTTCCAGGCTACCGATAACAAGGCTT
>Ga0187893_10007183_pt1 | contig 18458 bp, 23 predicted proteins | sample MA1701074metaG_FD_139574 | JGI IMG/M metagenome (GOLD analysis project Ga0187893, IMG submission 139574) | White microbial mat communities from a basaltic lava cave in the Kipuka Kanohina Cave System on the Island of Hawaii, USA - MA170107-4 metaG ... | reverse complement strand
TGGTGTCACTGACTATCAGGTTGCGCCCGCAGTAGCTGCATCTTATGATGTGCTCATCTGAAGTCGCTTCCTCTGTCATCATAGAAAATTACTGTAAACGCCACAATAAGGATTTTCCTACCTACATCGCTGGCCCACGTCTACGCGATAGTCCAGGCCCACAGCCGACACTATAGAATAATTGAAGTGTCGAGCAGTCCCTATCTTCTATTCGGCTGCCCTGTATGTGACGTGGAACAATAGCCACAATAGTCAGTATTTGGTCTTTTGTGGCAGATACACTCACATTTGCCACCGCTAGAGTATTTTCTTCTCATTCACTGAAGTGGCACTACAATCCTAATTAATACTATGCATCGGGAGAGCCCTTCAACTGCGTTCAGAAATTCTTCCAGCCGTCAGGGCGGATGAGAACTTTCTAAATCGATAGTTGTACGAATGCTCGTTCGTCGATACCAAGCTTTTTGCATACGCTTTTTTCGATATAGTAAGAGGGAAACTTCTGTGAATCTCTGAGCACAAAAGTACGCCCGTCCGGGCCCTGATAGTATCGATATCCCAAACTCCTGCGTCTTAGAACATAATTCATCTTTTGAAGAACCTTTTCGCATTGGTCAAGTGTATAGTATGAATCGACCAACCGGCAGCTAAAGTCGCGGCCTTGTATTTAAGAGAATAATTCTAGACTGTTACTTCCAATCTACCGTTTTTGATGAGCCTTGCACGCTTCTCTGGAAACGCTTCAAAGTAGCCCTTCACTGCCTTTAGCATTTCCCTATTTATCTCACTCATCGTTTTTCCATACACATCAATGTCTGGTATTTTCAGACAAGTGCCTATGTAACCATCAGTAAATTTCTTAACTTTATAATCAAACTTTGTCTTGTAGACGATTACGCTAGGCATATATCTAATGTACCAATGTGTTCGCTAATATAAGAGCATATGGGTATCATTCTTCAATACTCTCGTTTGGCAGTCGGGTCTGCTAGGTCATTCTATGTCCGGAATGCATTGCTTCATGAAATCAATTATCGCTTCATGCTGCCTGGGATTGAGCGAGACTTGCTCACCGTAGTGTGTACGCTTTGTCACGATCCGCCCATGCCTTACAAGTTCCTTGGCCATCCTGTCCACTCGTTTCACAGCATGCTTGCCCAGATCCTCGTCCTTGAACCCTTTCCTTAGGTTGTCGAACGCAGTATGGCTTGCCCCCCAGTTGCCCCTCTTGTGAAGTTTGAAGAGGACTATCGCTTTTATCTCGTCGTCGGAAAGCATGAGTTCAGTTACGGTACTTTAAGAGTCTGAATCTATATACTTCCAGCCGTAGTGATTTCTTATGGCATACAAGACCGATGAGACATTGCTATTGCGATATTTGGGCTCAAGCCCAGTGTTGAGAATTGCCGACTTTTTCCTGGACAACCCGCTGTCCGACTACTCCAAGAGCGAAGTTGTAAGAAACTTGAAGATGCGCAGGGCGAGATTTTTCAGGTACTGAGCTGGAGAAGTCCGGCGCGCTGAAGGTGACGAGGCGGAAAGGGAGGGCGACGATGTACCAGCTGGACAGAGAGAACAAGGTCGTGAAACATCTGATCAGGCTCGATATGGCGATATCCAGGAACGCGATGGAGAAGGCGGTCGGAACAGGCAAGAAACCGATCGCACATTAGCCTGCGAGATTTCAGAGGACGGGGCCTTTGATTGCAAGTCCGGCCATTTCTTGTCAGGCGAAGAGCAAGCAATTGACCAGACCAATCACTTTAGATAATGTCATCAACTAGGAATTTCTATTACGATCTTTCTATCTTTCTTCGATTGTTCCTCTAACGTATCCAGCACGAGCTGAATAGCCTCAGTCATGTTTGTCTTGAGATCTTCGATTGTTTCGCCCTCGCTAATGGCGCCAGGCAGTTCGATGCACTGTCCTGTATAGCCTCCCTCGGGTGCTCGCTGAATCCTTATCGTGAACTTTCTATTCCCAATTCTCTTCTTCAAGGCCATCAGATGACCATATGGTACAGCTTAATTATAAAGGGTTAACATGTCACTGGCATATCATAACTCACCAAGAAATTCATCCTTAGATATTCCTGCTTGATCAAGTACTGATTTCAGAGTCGCTTCTTTTATCTGATCGTGTCGAGGAACTGTAACGTATCTACCATCCTGATGAATCAGGATGATGTGACTACCTCGCTGCCTCGATACTCTAAAGCCATGGCGATTCAGAACCTTCAAGACATCACGATAACCGTGATTTCGCAGGCTCACGATTATTGTCGTTTGTCAAGTCAGAATAAAAAGATGCTGCAGAAGTTCCCATCACTTATTTGGAAATCGGTTCAAAGAATATCTGTGGATATGGACCAAGTTAGTGAAGCACGACAAAAGAGAAAAAACTTTTTGTGGTACGTTTCGTGGAGTTTAAGGATTTCTCACCCCCAGTTGCGCGTCAATCCAGGACCGAGCACTATATTACGATCCAAAAGTTGTTGTTATAGTTTCTATAATCTGTTGACGTCTTGGTATGTTATCATGATATCCTTTTGGTCAAATCTTGCTTTCAGTACTTCCTTGTATTCCCTTAGGAAATCCAAGGTTGCCTGAGTTTTTGGACCTATCACAAAAAAGATCGAATTTACATCATTGTATTCTTCATGATCGGAAGGGTCGATCCAAGTCCCGTAGGACTTTCTTAAAAAGCTACAACCGCCAAAGCGTTTAGCGAGTTCTTTTCTGGTCTGCAGCAGTTTAGAATCTTCAATCTTGCGGCCATCGTTGTAAAAGACAGGTAAAATGATGTCTACTCTAATTTGCTCCAATCGGGATTATTTCTCTCTGATGTAATTGATTCCCTTTTGTCTCAACAAGCTGCATTGCCGTTCATTTATGGTATACACATCATCAGCAGTGGTATGAACCGGCATCCCAGAATCCAAGAGAACTCCAAATCCCTTTAGTTCTTCCTCTTCGGTAGGAAATCGAATCACTACAGGCTTGAGCTCAGATATGTCGATTGCCAAAGGCCGTCCTCTTCATTCATAGTATGAGGAGTTTAACAATATAAGCATTGGTCGTCTACCTCAGACTGCTGTTCGTGCCTACATCATTTATTTTGGAATGGGTCGAAGGACGTCTATGGATACAGGTCAGGTTATCGGATCATGACAAAAGAGAAAAAACTTTTGTGGTACTTTCCGTCAAAAGAGGCAGTTGCCACATTGTTGGTTTTGGATTTGTTTCTTACTGCTGAACTAGTTCTGCGGTAGCAAACCTGGCACCAACGTTGGTGACCTTTACCTTGCTACTCTGGCCAACCTTGCCGTCCTTTACAAAGATTACAAATCCCTGTACTCTGGCAATGCCGTCGCCCTTCCTGCTCGTTTCAGTAATTTGGACGTCGTATTCTTTACCTGTTTCCACAGGCTTTGGACCGAAGCTGCCGCCACCGAAGCGGTTGCCTCCGCCAAAACGTCTTTCGCCGTATGACATTAGTCAGCTACCATTGTGCAATCTGTAATATAAACGAGAGAGAACAATTCCTCCCGGTTGAGACGGAAAGGTAAACACGAGGCTCTCATGCATCTTTATGAATGGCTGAGCGACTATTTCTTCTCGGTGCGCTTTAGCGAATAGCGCCGGGTGATCTCTCTGTCAATCTCTTCGTGCTTTATCTGCTCCCCCCTTCTGCCAGGGGTCTTCATTGCCTGCTGCTTTACCTTCTTGCGCTCCTCTTCCAGCTCGTCTACCGAGCCGTCCTGCCTCTTTGTCCGCAGCTCTCGAGAATAGCTCTCCCTGAAGAACCTTTCCTCATCCGTGTCCGAGGCCATGCTCAGAGCCTCCCTACGCATTTCATGCACAAATACTTATTCACATGGTCATATAATGCATAGGCATCCAAGGCTGGATTGTGGTGATAAGAAGCAGAAAAGGCAGAAAAGTAGAGTTCTTTGACAAGGCTATTTCCATACCCCCTTCATCATACTATAGCAACAAGCCCCGCATCGCTCGGTGCAGGGTCTGCGACGGGGTGGCGCACTACAGGGTGACTCGGGACATGAACATAGTGAGCAAGGTGGAATACTACTGCAAGTCCTGCGCGAACAGGCTTGGTAGGGAATAAGTCATCGAGTAAATGACGGCTTTTGCAATTGTCGCGTCTAAGTGAGGTATAGATGCTACAGAACCAGAGCGAACGATAATCCATACATGGATTTATACCGCTAATCTCATGATGAGAATATGCTGGGCATCCTGCCAAGAAAGGTGGGAATCATGAATGAGTATTAAAGCTACTGTAAATTTCGCTATCGATCTGACTGCCGCTGACCTGGCGGATCTGACCGAGCGTATGAACATGATCAATTCCATATTAAGACGGGAAGAGCAGGAACCTGCGATTTCGCCCGCCAAAGGCGAGGTTTCTTTTACCGCAAAAATCATTGCGTTTGATGATACCTTCCGCAGCGACGAGGCGGACCCGATATGGGGGCTGGCCTTTACCAGCAGGGACATTACACAGATCAAGAACATTGGCGCCGTTCTGGGCAAGACACAGCAAGTCCAAGTTAGGATAAGGAAAGTAAAGGAGGGCCCGGCCTGATGGCTAAAGGCAAGAAGGGTCGAGCATACAGCACGGTTCTGGCCGCTGTGGCGTCAGGCTTCGCCACGTTTGCGTTTTTCATGGCGATCCTGATGGGCATGGGATTTCGCATAGAGACCGCGGTCCCAATCGCCTACACTATAGGCTTTTTCGTCTTTGGAGCCTTTCTGTACAAGATCTACCGTAGGGTCACGCAGGAGCCCCAGATTGTCGAGACGCCCGTTCCGCCTCAACCCGTCGAGGAACCCAAGATACAGAAATGCCTTATTCTGGCGGCGCGTACGCACGGCGCCCTTCAGGACAGAGCCAACTATTGGCTGTCAGGGAAATATGGGACAGTGAAAAGCAGCGCGGTGAGCGCCACGGAAAAGGGGATCTTTATGACCATATTCTATGAAGTAGCTGCAAGCTCGGAAACTCCCGCGCTCGAAAACAGTAATGCGATTTCGGAATTCCCAGCGATAAAGGACTTGGCACCGCTAAGGAACCTTCGGTAGAAAGCGATGCTGATGACAAGAACTATGCCTTGGATTGGAAGTACCTAGAAATAGATGTACAACCGCGCTAGCTCATTGCATTTAGTACCGGCCGCGCGGAATGACCGAAGCAGAGGAAGGTACATTGGAGCCCGATGTTACTTACGGCATTATATACGGCGCCTCTCGACTCACTTTCGATGATCCGACTAGAGCGGGACGGAAAGATGGGGATTCATTGAAAGTTCAAGTTTTCAATACCTTGTCAGTGGCAATGATTTGGATAATGTTGATGACATCACCTGCTACCGTGCTGGCGATCACTTTGAATGGAACCAGCAGTGATGACATCATCAAAGGCACCGCAAGCTCGGATATTCTGATTGGATGGGGTGGAAACGATGCAATTTACGGCTATGATGGCCCAGATTCGCTTTATGGCGATGTCGGTGACGACAGAATATTCGGTGGCGGTGGAAACGACCAGATAGATGGCTCATATGGCAGTAATATCCTAGACGGCGGCAGCGGCAATGACACAATTTCGGCAAGCGGCGGCTATAACATGGAGACGGGCTATAACCTTGTTTACGGGAGAGACGGTGCTGACAGCATCAACATAGGGGACACTGGAGCGAGAATTTATGGTGGCTACGGCGATGACAGAATAGATGCATGGGCAGATTGTTGCCACATAGAACAGCCATTCTGGATTCATGGAGAGCAGGGTGATGACTATATTTCCGTTTCAGGATTTAGGTCGATTGTTTATGGAGGGAGCGGAAATGATGAAATTCATGGAAGCGGTGAAGCATTTCATGTGCTTTATGGCAGCTCGGGCGATGACAAGATCTATCTTTCAACAGACATCGGAGGAAAAGCATATGGAAATGGCGGAAACGACTATCTAGAATCATTGTCCTTTGATGGAGACTTGAATGGCGGTGAAGGTGATGACACGTTGAATGGGCCCGGAAGTAGTTTTGACGATCCGTACATCGATGGTCAGGGTTGGGGCTGGGCTACTCTGACAGGGGGACCTGGAGCTGACAACTTCATCTGTAGCCCGGATGCTTACGAAACTATTACGGACTATACTCCTTCCGAGGGAGATACGATTTCAGGAGATTGCGACAGTATACTTGGTTTTACCCTCGCTTGAGTCATTGTATGTTTCCCTGCTCTCTCGCTTCCGCGGTAAGAATAGCGGCTTCGATTACCTTTGCTTTTCGATTAAAGACCATTCGTCTACAGAACAAAAGTCGATCCGTTACATCAGACATCTACCAAGAATCTCGACATTCTCTGAGCCTTCGTTAAGTGGTATTTCCAAAGTCATTGATTCGTCGTTATGCAAGTCAACCAATGCGGCTGTCTCTGTGCTGTCAACAAATACAATAGGCTTTCCTACTTCTAAAGCTGGTTCCTCAACGCATGAAAACGCCTCAATCACCAAAGTCTGCGAAAGCCGAATTATTAGTATGGTCTCCTTGTTTACTTCATCTAACACGGCTTCTAGTGTGGCAGGTTCGCTGTAAACACCTACACTCTTGACGAATCCAGAGCCAATGTAGTACTCGATCTCATAGACGTTGCCACCTATCGCAAGATTGTATATCTTTTTGCCGTCACTCGAATTTATCAAAGTGACGCCTTCGTAAACATTAACAGTAGACAAGAGCTGTGGTGCCTCGAGATCACTTATTACGAAACTTCTGAATTGGTATTTATCACATACACCCTCTTGGCATGCTCCATCTGGTCTCCACAAAGTATCGAACGTGTAATCGCCATTACCAGCTATTCTGTAATTTTGGTACGAAAGGTGCTGTGTAATACTACGCGCATCTCTTACTTCAACAATTATGACCAGTGAACGCTCTGCAGAATCGATGTTTCGAAGCGACACCCGTATCATTCCTTGTTGCCCTACCTGAATAGTTTCTGTGGCCTGACCTGACACATCAATCAAAGTCGGAGGGGAATTGTAGCGGATGATTTCTGGGGTTTCTCCGAATGTGCTTCCGAAAGAAGTATTGGAGAGAAACCCCACAGATACGGTTAAAGCGACCACAAGAGCGACATTGAAGGAGTACTTTTGCAACTTGTTATACTGGGGGGACCATCTCTTTCAACATTGCGTCTAGCAATATCTCATCTGAACGTAAGCGACATTCGATCTTCGATTCAAAACGACCTACTATTTTGAGTACGCGGATGGTCATCTTTAACAAGAAACTGGCGTACGGCCCTCACTACCAGAAAGGTTTCATTTTCGCAACTAGCTTCTTCAGTTGGGCTGCTGGAATTATTATCGCGTCGTTGTTGCGATACTAGATCGCGCATACGTTTGGTCGCCGAAAAGTAGGATCCTCGAATGTTTAATATGCATTAGAGTCTCAGAATTCAGGTTACGTGAGTTAAGTACGAAATACAATCATTAGATGGCAATTTTAACTCTTAAAACGAGTAAATTTATGCATGTAACCTTTGCAGCTATTCGTGCGTCTCAATCGACAATTTCTATTGGCGGGTGCCTTGATCAGTCTTGTCTCGGCCCCCGTACTGCCAATCGCAATCCGATCCGCCGAGGCAAGCGATACCGTATTCAGCGGTATCAAGAACCTCAGCAACAACATTGGCGTGTCAGACTTCCCGCAGCTCTCAATATCCGACGAAAACGTCTTTGCTGTCTGGAAAGACACGTCGTTCGGAAATGGCGACATATTATTCTCGAGGAGTCACGATAGTGGAGAGAATTTCGAGAATACCAACCTCAGCAACAACATTGGCGTGTCAAACAGCCCTCAGGTAGCATCTGCTGACGATCGTGTGTATGTGGTTTGGAGCGATAACGTCCCCGGGAATGATGATATCTTCATTCGGGCAAGCTCCGATGCCGGCCAGAATTTTGGTACTGCGACAAACCTGAGCAGTAACCCCGGGGCATCCACGTTTCCGGCATACGAGGACCACGCGTCCGGCGTCAACTCTAACGGTCAGATCAGTGCTTCAGATGACAGCATATACGTTGTTTGGCAGGACACTACCACAGGGAACAGCGAAATTTTGTTCCGGCGAAGTAGCGATGGCGGATCAACCTTCGAAAACACCATAAACCTTAGCAGCAATTCCGCGCCGTCGCTCCATCCGATTTTGCTTGTCGAAGGAAACCATGTGTTCGTCGTGTGGGAAGACAAGTCCACTGGCGGCGGAGATGTTTTTTATCGGAGAAGCGAAGACGGGGGAGCGAGCTTTGGGGGTACCATCAATTTGAGTGAGACCTCAGCCGGTTCTTACAGACCGAAGCTTGCCAATCACGGAGATCATTTATACGTCATCTGGCTTGACAAGTCCCTTGGAAAAACGAACGTACATTTCAAGAAAAGCTCCGATGATGGTATCAGTTTTTCTGGTTCTATCGCCTTAACCAATGCAGATACCTCAGCTGGGCATCACCAAATTACTGCAACCTCAAACGGCATGGTTTTCGTGATTTGGCGCGATGGACCGAATCCGATAAAGGAACTGTATCTAAGAGCAAGTGAAGATCATGGGAACACATTCGGTGACACTCCGAATCTGAGCAACAATGATGTTGATTCAGCATGGGGACAGGTAGCGGCAGACGATGACGGTGTTTATGTTGTTTGGCGCGACACACCACCGGGGAGTAAAGAAGTGTATTTCAGAGAGAGTCACGACGGGAGTTCGAGTTTCCAGGCGACGGTCGACATCAGCAATAATGCGGGAACATCTGGCATTCCATTACAAGACCTAAGTGGCGACAAACTCTATGTAGTATGGAGGGATTCTGCTGTTGGCAACTACGAAATCTTTCTAAAGGTGGGCACAGTGGGAGGGGGATCACTGCCTGTGACAACGACCGTTTTTCCTCCAGGGGGAACATATAGCTCGCCTCAATCGGTAACGCTGACGACAAACGTTCCAGCCTCGACTTACTACACCCTTGACGGCTCACCTCCAACTACCTCGAGCTCGTTATACACGGAGCCTGTTGATATCGAAACTACTACCACATTGAAATTCTTCTCGATTGACGGAAGTGACTCAGAACCTGTTCAGAGCCACAGTTACGTCATCATTGATGACACCAGTCCTACCGTCGCCATTACCTCGCCGGCGGGCGGATCGACGATAACCGGCCGACAACCAGGAGTTGCAGCCAATATCGTCGGTACCGCTTCAGATGATTCAAGTGGCGTTCAAAAAGTGGAGATAAAGGTGACTGACCCTGTGACTCTGGCGCTAGTTGAGGCTTATGAAGTAGCAACACCTACAACACCAGGCGATTGGTCAGATTGGACTCATACCCTGACCTTTAACACGGAAGGTTCATACAGGATTACGGCTAGGGCGACCGACAATTCAGGCAATCAAAGCTGGAATAGCAAGATAATTACGATTGCGTTCACTTAGACTTAGGGAGCACGTGACACCAGAATACTAATCGCGGACAGGGGGATTAGGATATCAAGTGACTCATGCTTCTATCCGCCGAAGTTGAAATCGAGGGCCCGCGGATGGAATGGTACTTGAAGGCGTATGTAGTCGCTGGACTTTCCACAAAAACAACTACTGCCGAGCGCGAGCTGGATACCGTAGTGGGACCGGTGGGATTTGAACCCACGATCTCCAGCGCCCCAGGCTCGTCGGCTGTTTTTAGCAGCCTCTGACATCCTAGACCAAGCTAGACTACGATCCCTCGAGGAATCACGTTTTGCAACCACTTTTAAATGTAAAGTCATCACTTGTCTTTCTTGAATTCGATCTCTACATTCTTGTTACTTATGTTCATAGTATACGCTTCGTAGTCACTGACCGGAATGATGTCTAGGCTCATATTGTTGCAAACTGGGCAAGTGATGAATCCCTGCGAACCCTTAAGGAGCGAGGCTGCCCAAAGGCAGTTGTTGCAGATTACAAGATCGCGGTACTCTTCCCCAGACACCGTTCAAAATGTGCTGAATACGCAATAAAAATCTAAAGTGACAATTATCGGATTTAGGTTACGTACATCCACTTCCCTAGAACAAACGCCGGGACTATGAAAACCATCGTCGCCAACCCGAAAAAGAGATCCGCCGTTCCTGCCACAAAGATAGAATCCAGAATCACTATTGAAATGATCATGTTTCTGATCGCTTTCTGGATTGATTCGGGGGCAGTCTTTGTTCTCCGAAGGTATCGTCTGAAGGTCAAGATCATGACTGCAGCGAATACCGACAGGAACAACAGGAAAACCAGTTGGAAGTCAATCAGATATCCGGCTACTCCAATGACAATAACGAGGCCAAGGACTATCGAAATTGCTGCCAGGGTTTGTTTTCCTGCAGCGCCAGCTACTTCCTTCCTGCTGAGCACCATGATGGCTACAATGTACGCAAAGAGCGAAACGGATGCAAGCATCAAGTTCTGTAGATCTGAGAACGCCGAAGAACCATCTCCGAACAACGCCATTACGAGAACAGGACTGGCCCCAATCATTACGTTGAGGAATCTCGCTGTGGCCATAGCCAGGGTGCCTGCGACAGCGTATGACTTTAGGCGATAATCGTACGCAAGAATGATCGCAGAAAGCGAACCGGAAAACAGGAGGGTCGCGGGACCTATCGTAACCAGTGGAATGATATTGCCACCTGCAAGAGTCAGGAGGGCAAGGAGCAGCGCGTTTTCTTTCTTGATCTTGCCTGACGGTAGCGGCCTTGACGGACGCTCCTTTCTATCGGATTCAATGTCGAAGTAGTCATTGAAGACTATGCCCGAAATATACAGCAAAGCTGATGAGGCCATCAGGCCTGCGAGTTGGATTCCATTCGCATCTGCTGGCGAAACGAAGGCAAAGTATCCCGCAAGCACATCCGGAGGCGCGGTGAACACGTTGGGCAGCCTTATCAGCGCAAGATAGTGCCTAAGTTGCAAAAGAAGTCACTTGCCAGCGGCTAGATATTGAGAAGATAGTTAAATGCTTCACTGGCGGCTTCGACCGGGTTTTCCTGGTACGGGTAGAGCTCGACCGTTACAAATCCATCATAGCCGATATCGTCCATCGCGTCGAAAACACTGCGAAAGTCAATAGAGCCTTTGCCGGGTATCAAGTGGTTGTGCACTCTGGTGCTTGCGATGTCTGCAAGATGAAAGTGCTCTATGTAGTCGGACAATTCATGTACAAGTTCGGCAGGATCCTCTCTCACACAGTAAAAGTGTCCGATGTCAAAGTTCAGTCTGACGTGATCGGAGCTGATGTCCTTCATAAAGTCCTTGAACTGGTGAGAGTTCTCTAGAAGCAGGCCGGGTTCCGGCTCCACAAGCAGCATTAGGTCTTCCTCTTCAGCTATTTTGGCTGCCTTTTTCACGCCGCTGGAGAACAATTTTACCAGCTCACTTCTGCTCGTTGAATACAGAGGGCCTCCAGGCTCTGTCGAAATGCATTTCGCCCCAATTTTCTTGGCCAATCGCAGACAATCAATCGTATGCTGCACGCGCAGGTCTCTCTGGCTTGCGTCTTCTTCTATCCATGACGGATGGTAGACATCACCTATGGCGTAGAGCGTAAACGCGTTGAGATTCGAGATATGCGCGTTACAAGAGGAAATGAGGTTCTTTGCCGACTGGATTTCATGCTCTGCAAGATTCGGTGGGTACGCATGCGGTACGTCGCAGAGTATTTCCACACCCTTGTATCCTATCCCCACAATTTCTCTGATCGAATCTTCGAGACTGAACCGCCTGAAGGCGTTCGTGCTAAAAGCCAGCTTCATCTGTTAGGGCTTCCATGTAAAGCGGGGGGACTGCTTGAAAAAGTCAAAGGCATTGTAGAAAGTCACGCGCTCGATCTCGTTCGTGCTAAATCCGGCCTTTCTCATCTCCATTGCTACCAGAGGCACGCTAAGTGGATCAGAGACTCCCCAGTCGGCCGCGCTGTGCACCATTATCCTGTCGGTTCCATGCCTTCGTAGGATATTGATCACGCGTTCGGGAGAAAGTTTTGAAACTGGATAAACCGACAAACCAGCCCAAAGCCCGAGCTCCAGGGTCTTTTCGATAGTTTCTTCGACATTATGGTCCACCAGGATCTTGTTTCTCTTGTACTTTTTTCCACTAGTATTATCCGAGAGTATCCGTTCCATCCGCCCCATCCCTTCCGGCTTGTTGTTATGTGGAAGATGAACTGTCATCAGCATGTCTTTTCCCGCCGCGATATCCATCTGCTTTACCATTACTTCCTCCTCCAGGTCGTTAATCAAGTTGTAACCTATTTCTCCTATGGCAACGACCCTTTCCCTGTCAAGATACTTTTTCATAGCTTCCATGGCGTCAAGTGCAAGCGGCCTTTCGGTCGATTCCTTTGGGTTCACCGAAATGCAGACAAAATGCTCTATCCCGAAATCTTTGGCCCTCTTTGTCTCAAAGGTTATCATGTGTTCCCAGTAATCCTCGAAGGTCCCTACAGAAGTGCGCGGGCTGCCGAGCCAAAAGGAGGGCTGCACTATCACTTCGATGCCTGCTTTTGACATTGCTTCATAGTCATCGGTGGTCCGGGAATACATGTGGATATGAGGTTCGAACAGCCTTGTCATTCGTTACCGATACGCCGCAACCCTTTTTATACTAACCAAAAGATCTACCGTTCTCTTTGAATTCCCGAGATTCCGGAGCGCAAACGATGAACGCAGCGGTTTTCTACGGTCCCAACAATATTGCCGTGAAGCAGGTACCCGCGGCTGAGGGAAGCGCAGTCCTGCGGGTAAAAGCCTGCGCGGTATGCGGATACGATGCTCGTGTGTATAGAAATGGCCACAGCAAGGTCAGACCTCCCATAATTCTAGGACACGAGCTCTGCGGTGAAGTCATCCAGGATGTCAAATCCGGAGACAAAGAGATATCTGGAGGATCACGAGTCGCCGTCTGCCCTGTCGTTCCATGCCTGTCTTGCCACTACTGTGGATGCAGTGACTATAACCTCTGCACCAACCTAAAAGAAATTGGCTCCACCGTTAACGGAGGTTTTGCGCAGATTATCGGAATTCCAGAACAGGTATTGAGAATAGGAGGACTCGTTTCAGTGCCAGATAGCGTCACCGATGAAGAAGCCGCCCTTCTTGAGCCTTTGGCCTGCTGCCTAAACAGCGTATCGAGAATAAGCACTCAGAAGGGTAACTCTGTTGTAATCATAGGCGATGGAACGATGGGACTTATCCACCTCCAGCTACTCAAACTCGCCGGCGCGAAGGTTGCGATGGTAGGCAAGGTCAACTCTAGAATGCGTAAGGCCAGGGATCTTGGCTCGGACATGGTCGCTGAATACAGAGATCCGGAGACAACCTCGAGAGAAATACTCGATTTTACGACATCGATAGGCGCAAAAGTTGTAATAGTTGCGACAAGCAACCCCGTGGCAGTGGAGCTTGCCACAAGGATCTGCGCAAAGAATTCCCTCATCAACCTTTTTGCCGGCGTACCGAAAGATCATCGTCTCTTACTTGATACGAACTGGGTGCACTATAACCAAGTATCGGTCACTGGAGCTTTTGGATGCACACCAGCCAAGCTTCAGCATGCAGCAAAGATAGTAGGAGAAGGCACGATCGATCTTTCAGATCTCGTCACTCATCGGTATTCAATTCATGAAATTGAGGAAGCGATTGTTGCGACTGAGAAATACTATGGTCTACGAGCTGTGGTCAGTAGGTTCTAACAGGAGCGTGGTGTAATCAAGAGAACTGTTACACCATAGTACGTTCCTTCTGCGCCATGCATTCTTATGAAAAGCGAAGACATCATATTACCACTCCTTGGTCGATGTATCCCTGCAATGCGTCTATTTCCCTTACACTCACATTCTTGAAGTCATAATTTGCACCATCACACCTAAAGCTCACGAATCCCCCTTCCCATGTTATGACCTCGTTTCTCTTCATTTCCTCGCCGGTGTCTCTGTTCTGCGGCACAACTGCAGGATAGTTAGCCCGCATATGTGACATGAATTGGTCGAATTTTGATGACGCGTTCCAATTGCCAATGTCAACAAATTCGCTTACTTTTACGAAATTGTTATTGTTGTCAACATCTAGGTATCCTTCATATTTTCTTGTCGTGTTGTCGTTCAGGTTGTAACCAACGTATTTCACAGTTACCCACTTACCAAGGATCGACGTGCCGCTGCTCTGTACCGCTGTCGTTGGAGAATATCCACTATTCCCTGATTCATGATAGAGCTCCTTTACAAAGCCTATCCTTCCGTCTGCGTACATCCTCATCTTGTTAGCAGAGCCATGCCAGGCGCCGTTGTTGTTGGTTGTGTGCTCTTCACCATTCGCGTAGAACTGGACCTGAGAGCCAGAATTAATCTTGAGCTGCATCGTCATCTCGACATTGCGCCATCCACCCGTTATGACCCATCTTGGACTACCGTTGATGTTCCAAGTGCCATCGGCATTGCGGCTGAAGCCTGACATCTTCTGCACCTTCCCATCGTCCAGAAATTCGGTTGTCGTTGAAGAGTTAGTTTTTGTGAAGTATTCGTTGTTCGTACCCGGCGCGGTTGGGTAAAGCATCGCGATTCCGAACGGGTCGATGGATGATCCTGAAGGGGAAGGTGGACTGTCATCTGTCGCAATCGTAACGTATATCTCATTCCAGTTCTGGTTCCCGGCGTTGTCCGTCGCTCTCGATACCAGCATGCGCTCGCCAGCGGTAACAGGTACCGTAATGTTCCAAGTAGACCAGTCCCCGGGTGCCTTGGGCGTTGCTGTAGAGTAGGAGCCACTGTCAACAAGTACTTCTACCACTTCGATGCCGCTCCCACTATCAAAAGCCGTTCCTGTCACCAAGATCTGGCCGTCGGTCACGGTTAGGACAGAATCCGCGACAGGTTGTGTCATGAGGATAGAAGGTGCAGTTGTATCCGCTATGTTGATCGTGTAACCCTGCGTCGAAACACCACCAATATTGCCAGATGGATCCATCGCATAGAATTTCAATGTGATATCTTCACCGACGTGCAATGGTGTCGAGTATTCTAGACCGGTGTAAATAGGATCAGAGCCGTCCATCGTATAGTATATTTCGACGCTTGTTTCACTGGCAGTCAAAATGACCGATTGGGGCGAGCTGTATGTACCTCCTCCGGGGTTTGCGACGACCGAAGGCGGAGTATTGTCCATCAGAGTGACAGTCTGCGTCGTCGAAACACTGTTGCCGTAGTTGTCTGAAGCCGTCCATACTACCGTATGGATACCTGGCGCAAATCCTTCTGAAGGAGCGTTATTGGTAACGGTCGGCAATGGATCTACAATGTCGATAACCATAGGCGTACCTAGGTCTACAGTTGTAAAACCACCCGCGACTTCAGTAGTAAAATCAGCCGGAGGAATTATCGACGGCGGTGTTGTGTCAACGATGATAATGGTCTGCGTGGCTGTTGTCGAAGCCGCTGAATAGTCAGTAGCAGTCCATGTTACAATCGTAGTTCCGATTGGGAATCCGATTGGTGGTGCGTTGTTTGTAACTGAAGGTGACGGATCCAAGTTATCGGTAACTATTGGATAGCCAAGATCAACTGGTGTCAGCGACCCCGTAGCCTCTTTCGTTATGTCACTTGGAGCTATTATGGAAGGAGCAGAATCAGTTATCGTCACCGTTTGAGCAGCTGTTCCGCTATTACCGAAGTCATCGATAGCTGTCCAAGTGACGGTGGTTATGCCTACAGGAAATCCTGCTTGTGGAGCGTCGTTTGTAACGACGGGGCTAAGATCTACAAGATCAGTAACAGATGGATCACCTAGATTGACTAGTGTTAATGAGCCAGTAGCTGCGGCGGCGATGTTAGGCGGAACAAATATCGAAGGGAGCGTTGTATCTGATACGGTAACGATTTGCATGTCAGTAGCGCTATTTCCAGAATCGTCCGTCGCTGTCCAGATAATCTCTGTACTCCCGATTGAGAATGAAGGTGGTGCGTTGTTTGTAACAGCGGGTGATGGATCCAAGTCATCAGAGACAGCCGGCGTACCGAGAGAAGGAATAAACGTTGTGACCCCTGTTGCTTCAGCAGAAACATCAGCTGGTGCCGCTATTGTAGGCGGAATGTTGTCTTGCGTATTGATCGTTATAGTTATAGTGTGCCATCTCTGTTTTCCCGGCGTTGTCCGTCGCTCTTGCCTTAATGGAATGAGATCCCTCGGTCGTTATCGTGACAACCAGCGACCACTGGGACCAATCGCCAGGGGCTCGTGGAGTAGCCAATTTGTAGGCCCCGCCGTCTATTTTCACTTCGACCTTTTTTACTCCACTCCCACCGGCATTGTCAATCGCCGTTCCCAGAAGAGTGATTTGTCCTGCAGGTAATGTCGATCGAGAACTCGGAAAGGTTATCTGGACCTGAGGAGCAATCGTGTCGGCAGCACCAAAAGCGTTGATTGTTCCAAGGGATACCATAAGAGCAGAGAACAGAAGTGGCATAAGCACGTGCTTATAGCACATCACCACAGATAACGGTTCTAAACTAGATGATACGTGGATAAATAGTTTTAGTGACGTACCGGGCCTGATGCCGGGTACCAACAAATTCTACTCGGTTTACGTTACAAGGAAAAAAGGAAAGCCAAGTCTCGGCATTTTATTGACATTGTTAACATGAGAGGTTGGCCTGCAACGATCGTTACTGTACCACTGATGGATCTATTAGTCCATTCGCAGCCGAGATTTCTCTTACACTGACGTTCCTGAAATCATAGTCAGCCCCATCGCACCTAAAGCTCACAAATCCGCCTTCCCATGTTATGACCTCGTTTCTCTTCATTTCCTGGCCTGTATCGCGGTTTTCTGGAACAACGTTTGGATAATTCTGCCGCATATGAGCCATGAACGAGTCAAAGCCCGATGATGCTTGCCAATTGCCGTTGTCTACCAGCTCGGACACCTTGATGAACTTGTTGTCATTATTGTAGCTGATATATCCCTCTAGCTTGCGGTGAGTATCGTTATCAATGTTGTATCCGACATACTTGACAGTGACCCATTTGCCTGTGATCGAACCCTGGCCGGAGCTCCTGACAGCAGTCGTTGATGCGTACCCGCTATTGCCGGATTCATGGTACAATTCCTTTACGAAGCCTATCCTTCCGTCTGCGTACATCCTCATCTTGTTAGCAGAGCCATGCCAAGCACCGTTGTTGTTGGTTGTGTGCTCTTCACCGTTGGCATAGAATTGAACTTGGCTGCCAGAATTAATCTTGAGCTGCATCGTCATCTCGACATTGCGCCAGCCGCCCGTTATGACCCAGCGCGGACCTCCGTCAATATTCCACGTTCCATCGGCATTGCGGCTGAATCCTGACATTCTTTGTACCTTTCCATTGTCAAGGAACTCTGTCGTCGTTGCAGCGTTTGTCTTCGTGTAGTATTCGTTGTCTGTACCAGGCGCGGTTGGGTAGAGCATCGCGATTCCGAATGGGTCGAGCGTTCCGCCAGAGGGTGGAGGCGGCGGAGGTGTTACCGTGATAGTCCATGTGATAGACGCGGGTGAGTTGTCAACATTACCGGCAGCGTCTCTAGCTCGAACATCGTATCTATTCTGTCCGATAGATAGTCCGCTTAGCGTCAGTGGTGAGGTTATCGGCGACCAGGTTCCGCTGTTTGATCTTCCTTCGAAGACCTCGACATCAGTATCCGCTGATGAGAATAGAATGGTAATAGATCTTGAGGTGGTCGTCTGGCCATTATTAATAGTCATTCCGGTACCATCTCTTACCGAGTCTATTCGAGTGTCTGGAGCCGTCGGATCTGGAGACGGAGGAGGCGGTGTAGTCGAGTCATTCACCGTGACAAATATAGAGTTCCACGCCTGATTACCCGCGTTATCGGTGGCTCTAGGCACCAATCTGTGCTGACCAGCGGTTACAGATACCGTCACGCTCCAGGTGGACCAGTCTCCAGGAGCTCTGGGCGTGGCTGTCGCGTATGACCCCTCATCAACACGGAGTTGTACCGTCCCGATTCCACTTCCGCCGTCAGAGGCCGTGCCGGTCACAGTGAGCTGGCCACCAGCTATGCTAACGGTGGAATCTCTTGCCGGCTGAGTGATGAGAATCGAAGGTACAGTTGTGTCCACAGTATTAATGGTGTAGACCTGCGTAACAATGTCACCATTGTTCCCGGCTCCATCCCTGGCAAAGTACTTCAGGGTAGCAGTTGAAGCTATGGTGATCGGAGAGCTGTAGACAGAGCTAGATGTCGTAGGGTTGTTGCCGTTGGTCGTGTAGTAAATTGTAGCAGGCTCACTTGATGACAAAGTGACAGATCGTGTCGACGAAAACGTTCCACCCAAAGGAGACGCGGTTACTGTCGGTAGA
>Ga0187893_10007181_pt1 | contig 18462 bp, 18 predicted proteins | sample MA1701074metaG_FD_139574 | JGI IMG/M metagenome (GOLD analysis project Ga0187893, IMG submission 139574) | White microbial mat communities from a basaltic lava cave in the Kipuka Kanohina Cave System on the Island of Hawaii, USA - MA170107-4 metaG ... | reverse complement strand
TCGTCGCCGAGCGCCCGCAGAAAGCGACCGATTCGCGCAAGGCGGGGAGCGGAGACCGAGAGCCTCGACATCGCCTCCCCGAGGCTGGCGAGTCCGTTTCGAAGAGGGCCGGGCATGCGATCAGCGGGTCGAGCGAGCAGCGACGCCAGATGGCGGTCGTAGCCGCCGAAGGCCTCGTCTCCCCCATCGCCGGACAACGCGACGGTGACGAATTCGGCAGCCAGTTTGGACAAATAGTACTGCGGGACGGCAGACGAGTCGGCAAACGGCTCGCCGAAATGCCGCACGAGCAGCGGGAGGATCGTGACGGCATCCGGCTTGACCACGAACTCGTGATGATCCGTGGCGAACCGTGCGGCGACCGTTCTGGCATACGGGAGCTCCGAGAGCCGATCGTCGTCGAATCCGATCGAAAAGGTCTTGACCGGGCCCTCGCTCATCCTGGCCATGAGGGCGACCACGGCACTGGAGTCGATGCCCCCGCTCAGGAACGCCCCCACCGGCACGTCGCTCACCATCCTTAGCGCGACCGCCTCTTCGAGATGGCGGCGAAGACGCTTCGACAACGCTTCTTCCGGCTCCTCGGATGTCTCGGCATATCGAAGGCCCCAGTAGCGACCCAGCCGGAGTTGGTCCCGCTCGAGGATCAGATAATGCGCCGGCGGAAGTTTCCTGATCCCCTGAAAGGCGGTGTAGGGATACGGCACGCATTGATAGGTCAAGTAGTATCGGATCGCGTCACGATCCGGGACCCGCGGCACGGAAGGATCCTCAAGCAGCGACTGAAGCTCAGAGGCGAAGATGAAGGCAGAGGGGCCGTCAAAGTAAAAGAGCGGCTTTTTTCCGAACCGATCCCTGGCCAGGACGAGGCGTCGCCGCTTCATATCCCAGATCGCCAGCGCGAACATCCCCCTGAGCGCGTGAAGGGCTTCCAGGCCGCGATCCTCATAGAGGCGCACGATTACCTCGGTATCGCTCTTTGAGCGGAAGGTGTGTCCCGTCTGAATGAGCGCTGCCCGAAGCTCCAGAAAGTTGTAGATCTCGCCGTTGAACACGATCCAGATCGACCCGTCTTCATTGCTCATCGGCTGCCGTCCGGCGGGACTCAGATCGATGATCGCCAGACGCCGATGCCCCAGGCCGACGTGATCCTTGACAAAGACGCCTTCCCCGTCCGGACCTCGATGGGCCAGCAGTCCGGCCATCCGCCGGAGCGCGCCCTCGTCCATCGGCGCGTCTGAATCGCGATTGACTTTGCCGCAGATGCCGCACACGACGGACTACGCCCCCTCGACGCCGTCAAGAATCTGGAGAGTTGTCGATCCGTTCGCATTCACGAGTTCTTGCCCCTCAGGGACGAAGTGAGTGATGGAAGCCCCTTCAAGAGACCGCGCGCTCGATCGAAATCGGGCGTCGGTCAGCACACGCTCCTTCCGACGCGGATAAGAGTCGCGCGTAGAGAGGGAGCAGTTGTTCTCGGACGATATGTCGCCAGTCACGGTGCGCAATGGAGTCGCGGCATCGGTCGCTCATGGTCATGCGTAACATCGCGTCGCGGGCAAGTGTGGTCAAGGCATCGCCGAACGCCTCGGGGGTTGCCTCGGAAAGCAGCCCGTTCACGTCATGCCGGATGAGCGCGTCGTGTGCCGGGGTTGCGTTCGCCACCGTGGGCAATCCACTCGCGAGGTATTCCATCACCTTCTGCGGAGGTTGGTCCTCATAGGGGGGCCCGGGGGGCAGGAACGACAAGCCCATGTCGGACGACGCCATGTACACCGGTAGCTCCGGGTACGGCTTGTATCCGAGAAAGACAAATCGGCCAGGGGCGAGGGAGGCGCTCAGCGCTTCGAGCCGACGCCGATCCGGGCCGTCGCCGATCACAAGGATGTGCAGAGTCGGGGTCGCCGCCGTCGCGCGAGCAGCGCCGCGGATCATGACATCGAGTCCTCGGGATTTGTGAAGCGCACCTACGTAACATGCCAAGGCAGCGTCGGCGGGGAGTCCAAGCGCGGGGCGCAGGTCGCGGCGATGCGCTGGTGAGAATCGATCGACGTTGATCCCCGCAGGCAGGACGCAGACCCGGGGGCCAAGGCCTCCGAATAGTTTTCGCGCCACGCTGGGAGAGACGACCGTGGTGAAATCGAATACGCCGGACTGCCATGCTCGCAGACGGTCCTCGATCCGGTTCATTGCGGGGTGCCACCCCAGCACGGCGGCCGATTGGATCTCGTGCACCCATACGCGCCCGACTCTCGGGGCCAGGCGACGAAGCACCGATAATCCCAGTGTGCTGTAGCAGTGTACCACGTCCGGCTGCTCATGCCGGATCCGTTGGGCAGCCGCCCGGAAGAACCTCCATTTTCCGATCTGTCCGTAGGCAACCCTCGGGGCTACCCGTTCGACGCGCACCCCTGCAATCCGCTCAGACGCCGCCTCGCCATCTCGACGCAGCGCGAGCGCGACAACATCATGTCCCAATGACGCAAGGGCTTGCGTCATCTCATAGAAGTACGTCGTCCCCTGATCAGGATAGGACGTGTACGCAAGCACCACTACCCGCATCGTGACACCCTCCGCCTTGCGCTTCGACCAGTCACCGCCGCGCCGGTAAGTGGCTCGCGCGGAGGACCCTGGAGATAGCGATCGGGGCAACCCTCCACGGCCATATCGCATCATGCCGGAAGCCTCGAACCACGTAGCGGAACGCGTCTCGAAATCCCATGCTGCGAAGCCCTTGCAGGGCCATCCTGCACGTCTCTCGCGTGTGCCAGATCCTGCACAGGCGGCGGAACTCCATTGGGACGCTGCCATTCTGCAGATACCGCTCGCTCAGTCCGATGTGCTCCTCCAGCAGGGGGCCCAGATGAGACCCCTCACGATTGATCGACAGTGAGCCGGAGTGACGACGATAGTGATACACCAGGGGCTCGATCTCGGCATGTTTCACCCCAGCGATCGCGGCGCGAATCAGAAACTCGCGATCCGACGCAATCGGATAACGGGTATCATAGAGGCCGAGACGTTCATAGACATGCCGGCGGAAAAAACGGGCGTTGATGATCGGTGCACCGAGTGTCACGTTGTGGAACGATAACTCCTTATCGCGTCGTCTCTGATACCTGGCAACGATCACAGGTTTCCCCTCGGGGCCGTCATCAAACACCACTGCTCCGCCGCACAGGGTATCGAGTTCAGGATCATCTAAAAATCGCTGAGCGACGCTGGAGAAGACGTTGTCCTCATAGAAATCATCGCTGTTGAGATGACCGATGATTTCGCCCTTTGCAAGACGGATCGCCTTGTTGATGGCGTGAAAATGTCCATCGTCAGGCTCACTGATGAGCGACAGATGCCGGTAACGCCTCAGGATCTCCAGGGTCCCGTCGGTAGAGGCCCCGTCAACAACGATGTGCTCCACCTCCGGGTAATCCTGACGCAGCACGCTTTGTATCGCCTCTTCGACGAACTGAACCCGGTTCAGGCAGGGCGTCACGATAGAGATCATCGGAAGGTCGCGGTTCACGCCAACCCGCCCTTCCAAGGATGAAACGTGCGATCTCCGCGCCTCACGGATTGCCCCTGCTGCGCGCCGCTACATCCTCACGTGACCGTCCGCCCGAGTGGTTCAACGCAGACCAACGGGAGGGTGAGAAATCGCGGAGATCGTCGATGCGCGTGATGACCTTTTGGAACTGCCTTGAGAACTCATAGCACTCCGTGAAGCACTCGTAGGCATTCGACCGGAATCGCTCATACGCCGCCAGTATCTTCTCCACAGCGGCGGGGAGTTGACCTACTGACGAGATGGTCGCCCCACACCCATAGCGATCGATCAGTCGCCTGTATCCCGGATAATCAAAGGCGATGATCGGCAGGCCGGCCTGAAGGTACAATGCGACCTTCTCGGACGACAATGCTGTCAGGATGTCGTTCGCTGACAGGGAGGAATAGAGTGCCACACCGATGTCGGCCGACGCCATCATCTCGAGAAGTCGATGGGCAGGCACAAGATCCAGGGACAGACGTACGCGCCCGCGACTATCGACTCGTCTGATCTTGCGAACTGTGCGCTCTGGACCATAGCCATGGAGGACAAGGGTCCACTCTTTCGGGAAGTCTTGAGCGACGTGAGCAAGCTCGGTGCTGAATCGTTCTTCAGAGATCTGTCCGAATTGCAGGATTACTCTTCGATCGTTGGGAAGCTGAAGTCGTTGTTGAAGAAATGCCGATTGAGCTCGATAGGGCTCTCCAACGAGGGACACGGGGACATAGAACAGTTCGCTGGATTGGACACCGTTATCGCGAAGCAGGATCTCAGCACGCTCCGGATCCTGAACGATCGTGGCAAGGCTCTTCCGGTGATACTTCTCCTCAACTGGCTTCGTACGTCTGGTATGAAGTGACCGTCTCGACTGCGGATGGTCCCGCGTGTAAAGCTCCAAGCTGTAATACATGTAAGGGATCCCCATTCGCTCACCCATGAGGCCAGCCCAGATGAGACCCTTTTTCTCGATGCCGATCAGACATGTGTAGTGCTTTCCTTCCATCAGTGCCCCCGCTTTTTCCAACACCCACTCAGGCACCAAGCCGCGCTCCCGGTCACCTCCCCGCGCATACACCTCGCGGGCACCGATGAGCAGGTAGTGGGAACCGGAGACCAGAGACGTCAGCGCAGACTTCAGGAAGGGCCATGACGTTGTGCGCTCCTTTATCGCCCTCCACGTTCGACGGGCATACGGGGGCGCGTTGTCTGACCGTGAGAACGTATGCACCTGGATGTTCGGGATCGCGTCCAGCCGATCCAGCTCGTGATAGATCGGGGTGTCGAACAGGAAGAGATCCACCGGATACCCCGCTTGTCCAAGCACAAGCGCACAGTTGAAGGTTTGGGACTGTACCGGCCATTCGGCCTGAAAGATCCCAACCCTCGGCCTCACGTCCATCGTGCTTGCGCGCCTCCTACGATACCCGCGCTACGCCCAACACGTTCCACGTCGTGTCGTCCGGGTCGCTGTCGAATCGCGGAAACGCCCCCAGCCGCAGCGGAGCGAACCCCGAGGATTTCAGAAACAGATCCAGCTCAAGGGGGAAAAAATAACGCACCTGATGGGTCTCTTCTGTCTCTCCCACTAGCTGTCCCCCTTCCAATCGCCGCACATGAAAGCGGACCAAGCAAATATGGCGTCGGATGTCCAGTTGAGCGGAAGCGGATCGTACCGTGTGCCCACCTGCCGTCGGGACCACCTTGACGCGGGGTGAGGGTTGCTGGTGAAGCACCGCCGGGCCGTACCAGACATCAAACAGGAGAAGGCCTCCTGCGCGCAGATGCCGGCGAGCATTTCGAAGCGCCGCGAGCACGTCCGTATCCTCGAGTTGATACCCCAGCACCGCGAACATCATCAGCGCAGCATCGAACTGTCGTTGAACATCGACGCTGCGGATGTCTCCCTCTTGCACAACCACGCTGCTGTTGCTCCCGTGGTTGCCTATCTTCTTCCGAGCGTGCGCAAGCATGCTTTCAGAGCGGTCAACTCCGACCACCTCGTAGCCTCGCTGCGCAAGTGAAATGGCGTGGGTGCCGGTTCCACAGCCCATATCGAGTACGCTGCGAACAGCACCGTCGCCATATGTCTGGAAGACGCGCTCGATCAGATCGCACTCAGCCGGGTAGTCCTTGTCGTGGTACAGGGCGTCGTAGGCATCAACGTACGAGGGACCAAACACCTTACTCACGAGAGCACCTTGCGCACCGCATCGCCTACTTGAGCCAACTGATCCTCAGTCAAGGCCAGACCCGATGGGAGATAGAGCCCTCGACGGGCGAGCCGCTCGGCAACCGGGTAACGTTCACCGTCAAAGAGGCCACGCCGGCGAAAAACCGGCTGCTCGTGCATCCCCAAGAAAAAGGGACGGGTGTCCACCGAGCAGTCTTTCAGTCTCTGGGCGAACAGACCGGCATCGATGTCGACGTCGCCGCCCAGGACCGCACCATACATCCAGTACACACTGCGAGCCCAGGGTTCCTCCACCGGGAGCTGGAGACCCTGAACGTCTTTCAAGCGGCGGGTGTACTCGTGACCCATCCATCGCTTACGGGCGACGATCTCACCTATCCGCTCCAATTGAGCTAACCCCAGGGCCGCCTGTATGTTCGTCAGGCGAAAGTTATACCCGACGTCCTCATGGTGGAAGCGCCGCTCGGGTCGAAAACAGAGATTCCGAAGCGACCGGGCCTTCTCGGCGAGTTGCGGGTCGTCCGTGAGTACCATACCTCCTTCGCCCGTCGTAATGAGCTTGTTGGCGTAGAAACTAAAGCAGCTCAAGGTGCCGAAGCTGCCGCAACGACGCCAGCCCGAGCGAGATGTACGTGCCCTCGAGAGATACTCGGCGCCGTGCGCCTCTGCGGCATCTTCGACGACGGCCAGCCCATACTTCTCGGCCAGGTCCAATAGGGGGTCCATGTCCACCGGGTGTCCGTAGACATGCACGGGCATGATGGCGCGGGTGCGGCGCGTGATCTTCTGCTCCACCTGCTGCACATCCATGCACCAGGTGCGAGGATCGGAATCTACCAGCACAGGCACGCCACCGTTGTGGATGACCGCGAGGGCACAGGAGATGATGGTGAAGGTCGGCAAGATAACCTCCTCGCCGGGTTTCAGTCCAAGACAAGCGACTGCCAGCTGTAGAGCCGCTGTGCCGTTACTCACGGCGATCCCGTAGCGCCGCCCGCAATACGCTGCCCACCGCTCCTCGAACTCGGTAATAAAGCGCCCTGCGGAGGACACCCACCCGGTGCGCACGCATTCTGACACGTACTCCAACTCTCGCTCGCCCAGCGCGGGTTCGTTGACGGGTATCATTGGTCAGAATCGTTCCTTCTCATCCAATCCGGTATAAGGACCTTGCTTGATCTCCAGGAACACGGTGTCTTCCAGCAGACGGAATCCGTGCCCGCCGCCCACCATGAGCATCACATCGCCCTTGCGAAGCTCCCGTGTAGCTACCAACTCCCGCCCATCGTTGTAGATGTCTATCTGACACCTCCCCGCCTTGACGACAAGCACTTCGGAAGTCCCGACGATGTGACGCTCCAGGGGCCTATGGAGGTGGCGAGCGATCTCTCCTCCGGCCGGATAGACGACGAAGCCAAGCTGGAAATTCAACTCTGACGGGGTCAGAAAGGTCGTTTTCTCCGGCTCCATCTCCGCCCGGATGATATAGGCCAGCGGTTTGCCCTTCCAGGAAATGTTTTCGACAGGCTCCATGAGGACGCACCCCTTGGGACGTGTTCTACGCCTTGGCGTTCGTGAGCTGCTCCGAGCGCGCCCGCGATTTCGCCTCTTCCAGGATGTTCATGAGCCGCCGCCGGTAATCATCGGGGGTGTACGTTGCAAGACGCTCCTCCCCGCGGTCGGCTAGAGTACGACGAAGACTCTCATCCATCCAGAGTCGATAGACGGCATCGGCGATAGCCTCAACCGAACGCGGGTCCACTAACAACGCCGCGTCTCCTGCGTGCTGCCGGATGCCACGAATATCCGAGGTTATTACCGGGCAGCCGAAAGCCCATGCCTCCAGCACCGGGATATTGGTGGGTCCAAAGAAGGTGGGCATGACCAGCGCGACTGCCCCGGCATAGAGACTCGACATGTCTTCATCCGACACATAATCGAGATGGTGAACCTGACTATCGACTCCGAGTCGATGGGACAGGTCCATGACCTCGTGGAACGTGCGTCGCGCGATCTTTCCCGTAGGTGACCCGCAAAATGCAATCGGCACCTTCAGGCCGTGTTCCTGCTTCACCAGCGCCAGCGCCTGAACGATGCGAGCGTGGTTCTTGTGGGGCCAGAATTGGGCAGGATAGAACAGATACTGTTCCGGCAAGTCATAAGACATTCGGACCCGCTCCCGCTCGCGTGCTGGGACGTCCTGAGTCAGGTAGCAGGCAGGGAGTAACGGCAATACCCTCACTCGATCAGGGGTAACGCCGTATGGTCCGTAGAAATTCAAAATGTCTTCCTTCCCCACCTCTGAATCGGCCAATAACAGGGTGGCGTAGCGAGTCCCGTTGCGGAAGAGATACTCCCTCCATTCCCGCTCCCCGTTGGCAGACACCTCAGGGAACTCCGGCTGGAGTCGGTGCTGGAGGTCGTGGACGGCCATAACGTAGGGAATCCCCGCTTCAAAGGACAGAGTGCTGGGCGCTGGATAGAGCATCAGTTCCACCCCGAAACGGCGGAACCACCGGGCCATATCCGGTCGAGACTGAACCGCATCCGGGTCTGGCAAGCTCGCTGCTCTTTCGATGCGGTATCGCAACCATCTCCATGTTTCAAGGAGATCCACCTCCCTCACGACCCGTCGAAGAGCGTTCTTTGCCAGTCGCCTGAATGCAGATGATTCGAGCGGCTGTACAGCCCAGCCATCCCCGTTCAACGCGACCAGAGCCGAATGTCGTGTCTCGTGAGCGAACACGACGAAGTCATCCTCCCGCTTGTCACCTTCCCACTCATGGAGGGCATGGAGCATGGTCAGACTGTACTGGTATATCCCGCCACCCCAGCGGCTCAAAGCGGGCACAATCCCTATGCGCATCACGCTCACCTGCGCGGCGCAAGCCTCAAGAACGACTGCGCGCATCGGACGATCGCCCCTGGCCGGAAGGGCCATAGGAGAATCGTCATCAGCAGATACCGGACAGCCTTAGGGCCATCGCCTGCGAGGCGAAAATGACCGGCCAGCGCCTGATGGTGGAAGGCCAGGGCCTTCGGGCCCAAATGCTTGAGAACAGCCCACCGATGCTTTCGAAAAACCTGCTCGTATCCGATCGCTGCGCGAAGCAAGTCTCTGGAGATGGTGTCTTCCTGGCGGCAATCGTAGATGAACGTCGGCTTTGACACAAAGGCGAACTCATAGTACTTGGCAAGTCTGATTGCGGTGTCCCATTCCTGATAGGACGTGATGTTCTCATCCAAGCAACCGATCCGAGTCAACGCTTCCTTCGAAACCAATAGACTCGGGAATACGGGGCCGGGTCCTCGCAGCAATTCCCTGTACACCCACCCTTCCATTGGGGGAACGCCGAATCGGTGAGCCTCGTTATCGCCCCGCTGAAGCACATCGCAATCCGAGTGTACGACGTGGACCCTCTGCCGCTCAGCGATTCCAAGCCGCGCCTCCAAACTCTCAGGCAGCCACTGATCGTCAGAGTCCAGAAAAGCTATCCACCTCCTCTGAGCCGCACGAATGCCCGAATTGCGGGCCGCCTGAGCACCTCGGCTGGTGTCGTGGCGCAGATAGCGAATTCGTTGGTCTCTTGCAGCAAGGGCAAGAACCACGCTGCCCGTGTCGTCTGTTGAACCATCATCAACGACGATGACCTCGAAATCCTGATGCGTCTGATCCAGAACACTTCGTACAGCTCTCTCAATGAGCCTTCCCCGGTTACGCGCAGGGATCACAACTGAGACGGGTGGTGACATGTGCCAAGCTCACGCTGACCCTTGGAAGACTATATAGCGCGAATAACTGTGGCCATATTCGGCCTCGAACTCGTGGATAGGAGTGAAACCGCGATCACTGAAATACTTGAGGACCATCGCACGAGGCAAAATGACAGGATAGCGATCGGGTGAGGCAAGCCAGCGGCCGATTACGGTGTTATCGAATTGCTCGTCGGGAAAGAAGTCGAACACCACATGACCACCCGGTGCGCACACCCTAGACATTTCTTCGAAGTACTCAAAGATGTGAAGGAACGGCAAGTAGACGAACACGCCGTGGGCATGAACCAAGCCGCAGGACCGGCTTGGCGTGGACCGGAGAGTTCGACCGTCTGTGGGTTGACGGACCACACGCGGCCCATAGGTCGTCGCCAACCACGAAGCCCAGTCTCCGGCGGTCTCGTAGATGTCATAGTGGCGAGGCGAGACATGCTGCAACACGAGTTCCAAATAGCGCCCCGTCCCGGGCCCGATCTCCACGACCCGGTCACAAGACGTTAGACACCCGGCCTTCTTCATTTCCTCTATCACGCCCGCCGTGGCCCCCCGCTGACCCCAAATCGACTCTACATATTCGCACACACTCTTGCCTTGCTGCTTAGCTGCCCGTAGCGTCTCGGCCGCGTCAATGTAGTGATTCTTCCTGAGAGGGAGCAACTCATACCCAGCCATATGTGCCAGCCTGTCAAGGGCGACAAATGCCAGTCGTGCCATGATTCTCACAGTCACCAGCCAGACGAGATCCGATAGAGCCAGGACAACGGTTGCCAAAACGACCGGGGCAGCCGTGACTTGGAGAAGCACACCACCGTGGAGTCGTCTTCGCCCTTTCCCAGCCTAGTCACGACAAGACCAACCTGCCTGTGGCGCCGAATCTGCAAATCCGTCGCTGTCAGAATGGTGAATCGGACGTTCCTTGCAAGCCAAGCATCCGCTAGCTGAGGTAGGTCCCGTTCGTGCTCGCGAAGGTCCGCAGATTCCCATCCCCGATAGGTGTTCAGCATCAACGCCAGATCGAACGGGACAGGAGGGTCGCCGGCAAATAGGTGTTGGATATAGCCATTGAACAGCTCGACGCCTCCGCGCTGCACCATGTCGTGCGTGCCGAACTTCCCCCTATTGCAGTCCACTCCATAGCACCGGGCGTGGGGGAACGCTCTCTTGATCTGCCACAGCACGATCCCATCGCCGCAGGCGATGTCAAGGAGCGAGAATGTCGCCCCGATAAGGCCCTGCCGGATGAGCCCACGGATCTGTCTAATGATCAGCGTCGGCCGGGAACTCCGGTTGTCCACGTCATAGTCAGACACGCCCATTCTGTCCGTGATCTTCTCCTGGTGATCATGCCCCATCGGCGTCCGCGGCCACAAGTATAGATCCTCCTGCCTACACCGCGCAGCCAGCGCCTCCAGGTTCCGCAGGTATTCAACGTGAGAGCACTTCATCGACGACTTCCACTAGGCTTTGCCGATTGGCGAAAATCTCTTCGGAGATCTTCGGAATGATCCGGCCCCCGAAGGAGAACACGTTCCGATTCCAAAAGCTGATGGGAGTGGTTTCCAGTTCGTAGACGCTGCGAGGGGCAATGGCGACCACGTCCTTGCCCATGAACGGAGGAACATACATGTGGCTCCCAAAGTCGCCCTCAGTGAAAAACAGGCAGCTCCTCGCGAAATGGACCAAACAGGCCTGTTCCACGAACGACCGACAGCTGAAGTGATGGCACTTGATTGATGTGTCGAAGCGGGAATAGCTGTCAAGCTTCCTCCCCGTGGTGAAAGAAAGCAACACGACCTTCCCGTTTTCGGCTAACACCTCTATCAGCCGTTCTTTTGGTATGACATCGGTGGATCTTGTGCCGATCTCTCGAGTTCGGCCCTGCACCAGGATATACGGCTCTGATAGATCGAACCCGATTCGCCTCTCGATCTCACCTCGAACCGTCAGGTCTGGCTCGATCCTGCCATAAACATTGTTGGAAAGCTCCAATCGATCGTATATGGTTCCTTCATTGTCAAAAAGGTTTCGGTCACAACCAAACGTGCACCCGTTGATTTGAACCTTATCCGAACTGAAGACGAGCACGGTCTTTTCCTTATTGAACCAAGGAAGCCATCTGCCGTTGTTGCGAGGCAAGCGATCGGCGATGAATGATCGTAAGGAGGATTTCAACCTCTTGTCGAAAGCGACGTTGTCCTCAGAACACTGATTTGAGGATCCGGGCAGAAGTGCGAAGTAACAGGAGGCCTGACTGTTTTTGAAGAGCTCGACCTCCGAGATATCGATGTAGAGCGAGGCGGTTTCGTACAGTGGGTAGAGGTTTGCGCGGCTGCAACAGACGATCCGCCCGTGTGGACCGAGGGTCTGTGAGAATTTTCGGATCACCCCCTGCCAGTTTAGGAGTTCGTACCCGAACTCTCCCAGGAAGGTGAAAACGTATATCATGCCGCTATAGCCTCTTCCCGAACTCTCGAATGGAATCAACGATTTTGTGCGTATCATCGTCGGAGAGCGACTGATGTATAGGAATGCAAAGGGTGGTCTGAGCCGCCTCCTCGGCATTGGGCAGGGCTGGGTGCGGTCCGTGCAACTTGACCCAATGCAGAGGATAGTACCGGAAGGTCGTGTAGATCCCGTTGTCCCTCAGATGCTTCGCGAGCTGATCGCGAATGTCGGCGCGGGTCTGGATCCAGTAGAGGTAATACGAGGACTGTACGTAGCGCGGGATGTCAGGAGGCGTCTGCAGCCACTCGAGATCGGAGAGGGCCTGGCTGTAAAACTCGTGGATTTGCCTCCGCCGCGAGATGAAGTCGGGCAGCTTCTTGAGTTGTTCAGTCCCGATGGCTGAGGCGATGTCGTTCATGATGGCCCGACGCCCGTAGCACGAGATCTCGAACTCCCACCATCTCGTGTCAGCCTTGCCGGAGTATCCGCTCTTAGTTAAGAGGCCCAGGTAGAGCTGTTCCTCCACCTGCTGGGCCATCTCTGCGTTCTTGCAATAGATCATCCCCCCATCCCCCGTGACGAGGATCTTCATCGCATCGAATGACCAGACGCCGGTATCGCCGAAGGTGCCGCATGGTTTCCCTCTGTACTGGGAGGCGATGCTACAAGCATTGTCTTCGATCAAATAGATCCCCTTCTCACATAGGAGCCGGCAAATCTCATCCATCTCGCAGGGTACCCCGCCGTAGTGCAGGATCAGAACCGCTTTCGTCCTGGGGGTGATTTTCTCTTCGATAGACTCCGCAGTCGCATTCAACGTTCTCCGCGATACCTCGCAAAAGACGGGTCTCGCACCTGCGGCAGCGATCGCATTCGCTGCACCTACAAAACTGATGGAGGGCAGAATCACTTCATCTTCCGGCCCCACCCCAAGCAGTGCCACGGATTGGAATAGACCTTCGGTGCAGCAACTCACGCTGCGCACCAAAGTTCTCTCCACGCCCAAATAGTTGGCGAACTCCGTCTCGAACTGGTCGGTGACCTTGCCTTTCCCGACCCAGTTCGACTCGAACACTCTCAGGACGGCCTGCAGTTCCTCCTGCCGCAAAGCAGGCTGGAAGACATTGATCATGTGTTTGCCTTTTGTTTGGCTACGGCCGCCAGCGGTCGTTTGAACAATGCCAGTACCGGTCTGCGCTTCTCCGAAAACCCCAGGAATCTCACCTCGGCAAATCGATCAAGCAGCAGAGTCTCCCTGTGCCAGCTCTTACGATAACTGTTCAAAATCCTCGCCTCGTAGCTCTCTATGGAACCAATCCTCCGTTGCCAGCTCATGTCCTCGTTCCAGCCGTATCTGTACCCTTCGCCCTTGACCGGGATCTTGTGGCCCTTGTCGTCCACCAGGTCGTTCCAGAAGTCGTGATCTTCGTAAAAGATGACATCCCTTGTGGCCTCGTAGAGATTCGCGATCAGGCGCTTCTTATCCTTGATATGGTGAAGGGTGGACAAGAGCAAGGCAGCATCGAACTGCTCCAGGCCGAACCTTTGGGCCAACTCCACGACACTGATCCTTTCTAGATCTGCGTTCAAGAAATGGATCCCAAGCTTGAAGTGCTTCTCGAACGCGATCGCGTACTTGATCGCCGCTCCCATCATGCCCGTACCATCGTAATCGACGCCCACGGTGACGTTCGAGCCCAGGAGCTTGGCCTGCGCGCAGAACCAGCCGCTGTTGCAGCCGAGATCTACGATGTTCTTGCGGGTGAAGTCGTAGGCTGACACCATCATGTACATCCGGTCGAAGTTGTAGCGTTCGCCGCTCCCGTACGGGGTCCTCTCTTCGCCTTCGGGGAAAACCCCCGACCCAAGATTGTGGTAGTTGTAAACGTTCCTAGCCAGACGTCTGAGCTTCCAGAACATCATGGCCTTCATGGCACCAAACCGAGTTTGCCGAGGATCGTCGCAACTCGGCGAAGCGGACCCAATCTACTCTCCCAGGGACGAGACATATAGAAGAGGACGTTCCTGTCCTGCCCGGGCCTCGCCCAATCGGGGTTGGGCAGATCTCTTATGATCTCTATGTCACCAAACTCCGACAGCGTGAAGTCGATGATCTTAACCTTCCCGTCCCTTATCAGCACGTTCGAGGGAAGCAGGTCGTTGTGCTTGAAGTTCAACCTTGAAAACGTATCCAGGATCTGCCGACACTGTTCTGAGTAAGCCTTGATCGCGATGGGAGCGTCCGGCGATATCGGACTGCCGCAGAACTCCATGACAATGGAATCCGACCTGAGATCGATGGGTTTCGGGGTAAACCCATGAGGCTCCAGCAGGGCCAGCGCCGAAAACTCGTGTTGCGCCACGGGCTGCCCCCTGGAGGCGTCGTAGTATTGGGCGAGATGGCCGTTCAGCCACCGAACACATTCGTTATCGCTCCTGTATATCTTAGTCACGACGACCCCGTGCGCGGGGTCAGAATCGAAGAGAACATCGGATTCGTAGTGCGCGCCTTTTGGGAGGTTCAGCATAGGCGTTCCCTTGCCCCTCGTCAGTCGCGACGCCAATGTTGCTCTAGCCGTGGCCAGCCCCGCGTGCTGCTGAAAGGAAGCGCTCCCGTCTCGATGTAATCCGCCTCGCGAACGTCGATCCTCACGATGTCACGTAGCCATCCTTTGCGAGGAGGCGGAAAGCTCAATCTTCTCCGCCAGGAGTTCCCCATACTGTAGTCGGGATCGCGCACCGAACTCCTGTGCGAGAACGTTATCATTGATGTACACGCGCCTGTTCGTGTTCGTAGGCCCAACTAACCTCGCCGGGAAACACCACACACTTGCCTGGAAACATGGTTGTGTAAGTCGAGTGACTGCGACCTGGACCAACAGTCGGGATTCGCCGCATATTCGAACGCCTCTCCACCGGTCACAGCCGCACGAATCGCAGCACCTTTAGCCCAAGAGGATGCGGATAATCATCGAGACATGCATCGAGTCTCAGTTCAGGAATCTCACTCACAACTTTTTCAAAAAACTCTAGGCTATGGTGCCAGTATTCTCGATCTGGAAACGTCACGATAGCCCCATCGAGGGATCCATTACGTGGCCAAGTTATTGATCCCAGAAAATCCGGACCGTGGGGATTCAGGAAGATGGTCGCGTAGAATCGGCCGCCCGACACCATGACCTCGGTCAGATCGTGAAGGGATCGCCGGATGACCTCAGGCGAAATGTGATCAAACAGAGCATGAACCCAGATATAGTCAAAGCGCGCTCCAAGAATTACCCGCAGATCCAGTGGTTCAACACTGAGTTGAACCTTGTAGATTTGAGGGTTCTTTTCCAGAAGATGCGCAGGCCTGAGAACTCGGTCTATCCCTGCCTCGATAAGGGACGAATCCTTGTCTATCGCAAAGTAGCGCCCTTCCCTCAAATATTGAATTAGGAAGCGACCACCTCGAAAGGATCCACATGCAACATCCAATAAGTAGTGGTCGATTCTAAGCCCTTCCTTTACGAGGAACGCAAACTGGCCTCTCCCAACATCATCCCAGTGACCGCCGACTGCCAATTGGTGATCCAGTGCTGGACGTTGGCGCTTGAAGACGCTGTGAAAGAGTCCCGTAATTGGATTCATCGGCGGCTTCTATCCTGACAGTCGCATGTCTGATCGGCCGCGATCAGCACAGCGAGTACTACTGTGATGCAACATCGCCCCAATCCAGGCTTTTCGAGACCGCGAAGCCTTTCTCTGAAACACCTCTATTAGAGTAGTGCCATGCTTGGTCCACTACGAATACACCCTGAGTACTTGAAGGCATGATTCCGGTGCCGTAGAAGTCTGCCTCTTGGATTTCGATTCGTATAGCATCCTTGCTTGCGTCAGAAACCTCGCCATTGATATCGATGTAGAAGGATAAGTAGTATACCCCGGGGCGAAGCGGTAGCCTTGACAGGTTGCACACGACGACGGTACCGTCTGCGACGGTGCAATCCCTGGCTTGGGCGTGTGGGTCGAACTTGTTAAGGAGCGTGACGAGTCTATCACCATGAGGACTATTAATGCCGATCCCAATGGTTAGGTTATGTGAGCGAAGGGATGTGGCGCTTTCTAGCTCCATCTTTATGGATACACCACAGCCTGAATACAGCCTAGGCTCTCCGTTCTTATTGCGAACCGCAACCTGTTTGAAGCGAATCAGGCCTGAGCCCGTTCTTGCGGCAAAGGTTCTCGTGCCATCCGCCGCATGGTGCGCTGCAGCCATTTGATACTTGTTGATTGCATTGTCCACAGAGCCAGCGCAAGTCAGGTAGCCGTTCTCAAGGAGTATGCCGCGCCCGCAAAGATGCGCGACAGCCGCCATGTTATGGCTCACAAACAACACCGTCCGGCCTTCCTTTGCCACCTCGTCCATCTTGCTCAAGCACTTTCTCTGGAAGGCGGCGTCGCCGACCGCCAGGACCTCGTCGATCAGCAGGATGTCGGGCTCCAGGTGGGCGGCGACAGCGAAGGCAAGGCGCATGTACATGCCGGTGGAGTAATGTTTCACCGGGGTATCGATGAATCGCTCAATCTCGGAAAAGGCAACGATTTCGTCGAACTTGCGCTGGATCTCGGCTCGTCCCATTCCGAGAATCGCGCCGTTCAGGTAGACGTTCTCCCGGCCGGAGAGCTCCGGATGGAATCCGGTGCCTACCTCCAGGAGCGAGCCTACCCGGCCACGGATCTCGGCGTGACCCTCAGTTGGCTCAGTGATTCGGGACAAGATCTTGAGAACAGTGGTCTTTCCGGCCCCGTTTCGGCCGATGATTCCGAGCACCTCACCTCGCTTCACTTCGAATGACACATCCCGGAGGGCCCAGATCGTCTGATCCTCCGCAGGTGGTCTCAGACCCCGCAGCCGCTTGACCGGGCCGGTCACACCGTCGATGAGAGCCTCACGGAAGGTCCGGTTCCTCGCCCGTGCGGTTCCTATCCGATACTGTTTTCCCAGGTTTTCGATACGGATCGCCAGGTCACCCATCGTCCATACCGTTCTTCACGGCCTTAGGGTGACGATGACCGCGTCGGCGGCCCGCAGCTGTTCGAGCCGTCGCCGCACGGCCTCGTGATCGGTGAAGCTGGTGATCACCACGCAGTCGTACGCCAATGTCGGCAGTACCGAAGGATCCAGAACCGTCATGTCCAGGAAGCGTTGTCCGGTTCGGTCTTCGTCCACGACGCCGACGAGGTCCAGATCCATCTCCCGCACGCAGAGATATGCCAGTTCGGCGGCCTCGCCGACGCCGTAAAACACAATTCGCTTCCGGCCGTCCTCCGCCAGCTCGAGGAAGCGGGTCCGCAGGATGCCGCAGGCTTCACGGTAGAGTTGAAGCGAGTAGTGGATGTACTCGTACGTCAACCGCGACTTCTCCGCGATCCCCTTGGGGGTGATCAGATACCGGATGCGATTCTTCTGGATGTTCACAACCTTCACGTACCCCTTTCTGATCAGACGTTTGACATAGAGATTCGTCAGTCCGAGGGCGATACCCAGCCTCTTTGCAAGGCCCCTCTGGGTCACAGCCTCGTCGGCTTCGATCTCATTCAGGAGTCGCAGCTCTCGATGATGGTCAGGTCTCATCCGGGGTTCCCGCGGTCTCAACGTGGCCGCTTGTCGATGTGATCGAGCGTCTCATGAGAAGCGTTCACTTGTTGAACATCCTGCCGCAAAAAAAAACAGCACAGCCTCCGACGCTCTCCAAATATCCCGACGAATCAAGTTGCCGTGCATGCATGACCCTTGTCGCGTTGCCAGTGTCACATAGAGCCAGTTTTGCAAGAACTATACCATACATCAGTTTGCGTTTCAGCCTTTCTCATCAGCGGTAAAGCTGCCGTAATATGCGACGATCGACTCGGCCAGTGAGGGGATCGTGTACCGGGCCGGCATGATATCGACCCTGAGCCCGGAGCCTTCTGCCGTCTGCGCCGTGATGGGACCGATGCACGCGATTCGGACGCCCTCCACGAGTGCCTTCAGGTCCTCCATCTCCAAGGCATCCAGGAAGCTCGTGACCGTAGAGGAGCTGGTGAAGGTTACGAGGTCGATCCTGCGATCCCGGAGGAGCTGCGTCAACAGCTCCCGGTCTGGGGCGTCCTTCACCGTCCTGTAGGCTGGCACCACTTCGACCGTCGCCCCGCGCTTCTGGAGTTCCTCGGGCAGGAGCTCCCGCGCGACCTCGGCCCTGGGCAAAAGGATCCTGGCGCCAAGAAGATCGCGCTCCTCGAAGGCCTTGACGATCCCTTCGGCGCGGAACTCTGTCGGGACGAGGTCGGGCACAATCGAGTGTTGCTCAAGCGCCTCGGCGGTCGCCGGACCGATGGCGCACACCTTCGCCCCGCCTAAGCGCCGAGCGTCCTGGCGAAGCATTCGCAACCGGAGAAAGAATGCCTCCACCCCATTGACGCTCGTGAAGATGAGCCACTGAAAGCTCTCGAGTTGTCCGATGGCCCGGTCGAGTGGCGCCCAACT
>Ga0187893_10007180_pt1 | contig 18464 bp, 13 predicted proteins | sample MA1701074metaG_FD_139574 | JGI IMG/M metagenome (GOLD analysis project Ga0187893, IMG submission 139574) | White microbial mat communities from a basaltic lava cave in the Kipuka Kanohina Cave System on the Island of Hawaii, USA - MA170107-4 metaG ... | reverse complement strand
CGTGCCCAGCAGACCGATCGAGCGCTTCTCGCCCATGGACCCCTCCATGTTGGGTGACCATGGGCTTGATCGGATCGGGCGATCTCACTCCTCAGGCGGACTGGCTAACTTGACGGCGCTGCGCCTGACGGGGCGTCGCCGCGGCGGACGGGGGAGCCGGCGCGTATTATGTTCCGCTGAGCCGATTGAACGGTCGCGGCGGGCCCCGCCCGCGGCACGCGCTTCGCAAGGGCCTCGCGGAGGCACACGGAGGATGAACATGCGAATCGCCGCGGCTTCCTGGGTCCTCGCGGGCGCGCTGGCCCTCGCCGCCCCGGGGGCGGCCGCCGGCGAGGAGGGGTCGGCGGGCGCCGGAGACCGGCGCCTCGACGAGGTCCTGGAGGAGATGGAGCGCCAGCGGGCGGAGATCGAGGCGCTCAAGGCCCGGCTCGCCGCGGAGGACGGCTCCGGCGGCGTCGCGGACGCGGTGAAGAAGTACCTCGAGTCCGAGGAGGGGAGGAAGGCGCTGGGTGTCGGGACAACCGACTTCCGGGTCTCCTGGAAGGAGGGACTCTCGTTCGAGACCGCGGACAGGGCGTTCTCGCTCAAGGTCGGGGGCCGCGTGCACTACGACGTGGTCCTGCCCGACGCGGACGACGCGGTCGAGGCGCTCCCGGGCGTCGGGGACATCGACGCCACCGTCGGCCTCCGACGCGCGCGATTCGAGATGAGCGGCACCATCCACGAGTGCGTCTACTTCGCGAACTCGATCGAGTTCGCCGGCTCCGGGACGACCTTCAAGAACAACTACGTCGGGCTGAAGGGGCTGCCCGGGGGCCTCTCCGTGCAGGCGGGCTTCTTCAAGGAGCCGGCGGGCCTCGAGGAGATGACCTCCGCGAGCGTGATCACGTTCATCGAGCGCTCCCTCGCGAACAACGCATTCGCCCCGGCGCAGAACAACGGGTTCATGGTGCTCGGGAGCCACGCCGACGACCGGCTGAACTGGGCCGTCGGGGACTTCCAGGACAACGCCTCGCAGGGCCCCGCGGCGACGGCGTTCCAGCACAACTTCACGGGCCGGGTCTGCGGCGTCCCGTGGCGGGACCCGGAGCGGAACGCGCTGCTGCACCTCGGCGCCTCGGTGCAGGACCGCAGCCCGGAGACGGAGAACGACCGGTTCCGCGTGCGGCCCTCGGTGCCCTTCGTCGCGCGCACCCAGGACACCGGCGTCTTCTCCGTCGACAGCGAGTTCGTCGTCGGCCTCGAGGCGGCGCTCGTCCACGGGCCGTGGTCGGTGCAGGGCGAGGTCTGGCGCGCGGACATCGAGGACCACCCGGACGCCCCGGGCGCGTCCCCGACCTACGGCGGGTACTACGGGACGGTCTCGTACTGGGTCACGGGGGAGTCCCGGCCCTACAAGGGCGGCTCCTTCGGCCGCGTCAAGCCGAAGAGCGAGTTCACCCCGAAGGGCGGGACCGGGGCGCTCGAACTCGCCGCGCGCTACAGCGCCCTCGACCTCGACGACGACGGCCAGGACGGCGGCGCCGGCCACGACCTCACGCTCGGGGCCAACTGGCACCTCAACCCGAACACCCGGGTGATGCTCAACTACGTCATGTACACGCGCACCCACGTCGGCGACGTCAACTCGATCCTCGTGCGCTTCCAGATCGACTTCTAGCTGCACGCGCTTTCTGCGCGGTTCTTGCCGCTCCTTTGCGATCGCTTCACGCGGCCCGTCGATCCTCCGGCGCGCACGGGGCGGAAGGTGGACCCCACAGGGCAGGGTCCCCGCCCCGCACACCCCTCACCCGGAGGAACAGCATGAAGCGCATCGCAGGCGGTCTCGCCCTCGCGGCCGGGCTGCTCGCCTTCGCGCCCTCCGTCCTCGCCGGCGAACCCGGCGGGGCGGAAGGGAACGCCGGCACCGACCGGCGGCTCGACGAGGTGCTCGCCGAACTGGAGGTCCAGCGGACGGAGATCCGCTCGCTGAAGGCCCGGCTCGCCGCCGAGGACGGTTCCGGCGGCGTCGCCGACGCCGTGAAGAAGTACCTGGAGTCGGAGGAGGGCAAGAAGGCCCTCGGCAGGGGAGCGCACGACTTCAAGGTCTTCTGGAAGGAGGGTCTCACCTTCGAGACCTCCGACAAGGCGTTCAGCCTCAAGGTGCAGGGCCGGATCATGTACGACATGGTGTTCCCCGACGCGGACGACGACCTGGAGGCCGCCGTCGCCGACTTCGATCCGATCGTCGGCTTCCGCCGCCTGCGCGTCGAGATGGGCGGGACGATCCACGAGAACATCTACTACCAGAACACCATCGACTTCTCCGCGACGCCCCACCAGCTGAAGGACAACCTCATCGGCATCAAGGGCCTCCCGGGCGGCCTCTCCTTCCAGGCCGGCTACTTCAAGGAGCCCGTCGGCCTCGAGGAGCTGACCTCCAGCAAGTACATCACCTTCATGGAGCGCTCCATCGCGACCAACGCGTTCGCCCCGGCCCACAACATGGGCGCGATGCTCCAGGGGAGCCACATGGACGACCGTCTCAACTGGCAGTTCGGCGACTTCACGGACCACGCCGCGAACGGCGTCGGCCCCGTCCAGTGGCAGCACAACTTCACCGGCCGCATCTGCGGCGCGCCGCTCCTCGACAGGGACAGGAAGATGGTCCTCCACCTCGGGCTCTCGGTGCAGGACCGCAGCCCGGAGACGGAGAACGACCGCGTCCGCGTCCGCCCCGAGATGCCCTTCGTGGCGCGCACCCTCGACACCGGGACCTTCGGCGTGGACTCCGAGATGATCATCGGACTCGAGGCGGCGTTCGTCTCGGGCCCGATCTCGGTCCAGGGCGAGTTCTACACGGCGGACTTCGAGGACCACCCGGACGCCCCGGGCCCCTCGCCGTCCTTCTCGGGCTGGTACCTCCAGGCGTCCTACTGGGTCACCGGCGAGACCCGTCCCTACAAGGGCGGCACCTTCGGCCGCGTGAAGCCGAAGAGCGACTTCACGCCCAAGGGCGGGACGGGCGCTCTCGAGCTCAAGGCCCGCTTCGCCTCGCTCGACCTCGACGACGACGGGATCATGGGGGGGGAGGGCGACGACATCACCGTCGGCGCCAACTGGCACCTGAACCCGAACACCCGGGTGATGCTGGAGTGGGTCTCGCACGACGTGGACCGCGGCACCCTCTCGGCCGGCGTCTCGGCCGTGCAGCTCCGCATGCAGATCGACTTCTAGGAGGAACCGGAAGAAGGGCGGGAGACCGGGTCCCTCCGCCGGAAGGATCCGAAGCCCATGCCCTGTGCGCGGAGCCCCGGCGTCTGACCCACGGGTCCCGCCCGACAGCCGGAAGCCGCCCCGCGGTCGTGAGGCCGCGGGGCGGTTCGTTTCCCCGCCCGCGGACCGGCTCCGCGGGGGAAACCGCCGCCGCCGCCGATCTCCGGGATAGTCTCGGGGCGCCATGGCCCGCCGCACCCTCTCCGCCCGCGACGTCCTCGAGATGACGGCGTTCCACGGCGCGCGGGCGCTGCTCGCGGCCGCGTCCCTCGGGGTCTTCGAGGCCCTGTCGGGGCGGCGGGCGACCGCCGGGGCCGTCGCCCGCCGCTGCGGCACGGACCCCGCCGCGACGGAGCGGCTCCTCCGCGTGCTGCTCGGGATGCGCCTGGTCGAGCAGGAGGGGAGCAAGCTGCGGCTCGCCCCGGGCGCCCGCGAGCTCCTCACGGAGGAGGGATCCCTCAGCCTCGCCGACCTCCTCCGGCACCGGGGGGCGCGGTTCAAGGCCTGGGCGCTCCTCGAGGAGAGCGTCCGCACCGGCCGGCCGGTGGTCCTCGCCGGCGACGGGGAGGACGACCCGCTTGCGCTCCAGGCGGCCCGCGCGCGGCGCGACTCGGCGCGGCGCTGGGCGCCGGTCCTCGCCTCGTGGATGGACTTCGGCGCGGCCCGCACGCTGCTGCTCCTCGGCGACGGCCCCGCCGTCCACGCCCACCACTTCGCGCGGGCCCACCCGCGGCTGCAGATCACGGTGGTGGACACGCCGGCGTCGGTCGCCGTCGGGAGGGACTACCTGCGGGGCCGCCCGGAGGCGCGGCGCGTCCGGCTCGTCCAGGGCGACCCCTGGAAGGCCGGCCCCCCCTCCGGCCGGTGGGACGCGGCGTTCCTCTCGAACGCCCTCCACGGCGCGCCCCTCGACGAGGTGCGCCGCCTCCTGCGGCGGATCCGCAAGGCGCTCCGGCCGAAGGGGCTGTGCGTGATCCGCGACCGGTTCCTCGAGGACCGGGGCCCGCTCCCGCTGGAGAACGCGCTCTACGACCTGCAGCTCCTCCTGACGACGCGCGGGGGGCGCTGCCACCGCGAGCGCGAGGCGGCGGACGCCCTCCGCGCGGCCGGCTTCCGCAACGTCTCGGTCCGCGACCCGGGGCTCGCCGACGAGGAGCGCATCGTCACCGGCGTCGCCTGACGGCGGGGCCCGGTACGATGGGGGCGTGGCCTCGAACGGCCCCCCGTCCGGCGGGACCCGGTCCCACCTCGTCGCGTACGCCTTCCTCGCGGGCGCGTGGCACGTCTCCATGGCGGCGCTCTTCGTCGGGCTCCCGGTGCTCGTCGTGGCGCTCCTCGATCGGCAGGGCCACCCGGCGCTCGTCCTCTGGGCGGCGGCGATGTTCGGGATGCTCGTCCTCTCGCTGCGCGTCCGGGACCGGGGAGAGGCGCCGGGCCGCCTCCTTTCGCCGGACGAGGCGCCGCGCCTGCACGAACTCGTCGACCGCGCGCGCAGGGCGGCCGGCATCGGCCCGGTGGGGGAGGTCCGGCTGTCCGCGCACCCGACGGTCGGGGTGACGCGCGTCTTCCGGGGGGGCGTCCTCTACACGCGCCCGGTGAAGGTCCTCCTCGTCGGTCTCCCCGTGTTCCGCGCGCTGACCGTCCCCGAGCTGGAGTCGATCCTCCTCCACGAGTTCGCGCACTTCCTCGGGCAGGACGTCCACCGGGGGGAGCGGCTCGCGACCATCGAGGCGCGCCTCGGCAACCTCCGCCGCGCCTTCGACCGCAGCGGGCCCGTGCGCTGGGTGAACCCGGTCTACCTCTGGATCCGGCTCTACGGCTGGCTCTTCGGCGTGGCGACGGCGTCGATCCGCCGCCGGCAGGAGGTCCTGGCCGACGACCTCGCGGCGCGGGCCTGCGGTCCGACGGTGTACGCGCGGGCCCTCCTCAAGGCCGCCGCGGTCCGCCGGCTGTTCTTCCGCGTCTCGGCCCGCCGGCTCATGGCCGCCGCCCGGGAGGGCCGGCCGGCGCCCGCGAACCTCTTCCGGGAGGCCCGCGAGGGCGTCCGCGCGCTGAGCCCCGAGGACCGCCGGCGCGCACTCCGCGAGGTCCGGGAGGCGCCGGAGCCCGCCCGGGGGAGCCACCCGCCCCTCGCCCGGCGCCTCGAGAGGCTCGGGCGCGCCTGGGTGCCGCGCCGCCGGCTCCGCGAGGAGCGGGCCTCGAACCTGATCCCGGCCCTGGAGTCGGTGGAGGAGGAGCTGACGCCCGAGGCGTCCAGGCTCGTGCTCGCCGTGCTCCTCGTCCGGGCGCGCCGGCGGGGCCTCTCACCCGTCGCGAAGGCCGCCGCGGCCGCCCCGGCGGAGCCGGCGCGCGCGGCGCGGGCCGCCGCCACGGTCCTCCCCCTGCTCGCGGCGCCGGCCCTGTGATTCTCGACGGGCCTCCGCCGCGCGGCTAGAATCGGCCCTTTCCCCTCCGGGCGCGCGCCCGGATTCGTCCGCGACCCCGAGACCGAGGAGAGGCTTCCGTGGCGAAGGCGACCGAGATCAAGCGAGGGCTGGTCCTCAAGATGGACGGGGACCTCTGGAACGTCATGGAGGCGCAGCACGTCACGCCGGGCAACTGGCGGGGCATGGTGCAGGTGGTGATGAAGAACCTCCGCAACGGGGCGAAGCGGCAGCACCGCTTCGGCTCCACCGAGATCGTCGAGACCGCGTTCCTCGACAAGAAGGCGATGCAGTACCTCTACAAGGACGCCGCGGGGTACTGCTTCATGGACACCGGGAACTACGAGCAGGTGATCCTGACGGACGACGAGATCGGCGAGGCGAAGAACTACCTCCGCGAGAACGACGAGGCGCAGATCACCTTCCACGAGGGCGTGCCGATCGGGCTGGAGCTCCCCCCCGTGGTCGTCCTGACCATCACCGAGACCACCCCCGGCACGAAGGGCGACACCGTGTCCAACGTGTTCAAGCCCGCGACCGTGGAGACCGGCCTCGTGATCAAGGTCCCCCTCTTCATCGAGGAGGGCGAGAAGGTGAAGGTCGACACCCGCACCGGCGAATTCCAGGGCCGGGAAAACTCGTAACGCTCGCCCGCGACCGTGGTCCGTCGAAGGGGCGAGCGCAGCTCGCCCGATTCCAGCCGTGTCCGTGGCGCCGTGCACCCGACGGGCGCCCCCCGCGCCCCCCGTCCCCTCGCGGTGGTAGCCTCCCGCATGCCCCAGGCTTCCGAGCCCCTTCGTGCCCCGACCCCGGGAGGTCCCGTGGCCAAGGCGTCCCCGCCGCGCCGCGGGCCGCCCCGGACCGCCGCCCCCTCCCGGAAGGCCCGCGCGCCCCGCTCCCTCTCCGCCGAGGAGATGGCGGGCCAGCAGCGCGAGATCTCCGTCAGCGAGTTCTTCACCAAGAACCGCCACCTGCTCGGCTTCGACAACCCGCGCAAGGCGCTGCTCACCACGGTGAGGGAGGCCGTCGACAACGCGCTGGACGCCTGCGAGGAGGCGGGCATCCTCCCCGCGATCGACGTCGCGATCTCCCGCGTCGCCGACCGCGGCCGGAACGGGAACGGCGCCGCCGCGGGCGGGGCCGACGCCGGGTCCGGCGCCCTGCCGCTCTTCGAGGGGAAGCCCGCCGACGTGCCGAAGCCGGCGCCCGACGAGGACGACGACGACGTGGGGCCGCGCAAGCGCGGCGTCGCGGCCCCGCCGGAGCGCTTCGTCGTCTCCGTCGAGGACAACGGCCCCGGCATCGTGAAGGAGCAGGTGGCGAAGATCTTCGGCAAGCTCCTCTACGGGTCGAAGTTCCACCGGCTGAGGCAGAGCAGGGGCGCCCAGGGAATCGGAATCTCCGCCGCGGGAATGTACGGGCAGCTGACGACGGGCAAGCCGGTCCGGATCTGGACGCGCACGGGGAGGAAGAAGCCCGCGCACTTCATCGAGATGCACATGGACCTCCGGAAGAACGCGCCCGAGGTCACGAAGGACGACACCGTCGAGTGGGAGCGCGAGCACGCCACGGGGACGAAGGTCGAGATCGAGCTCGAGGCGAAGTACCAGAAGGGCGCGCGGAGCGTGGACGACTACCTCCGCCAGACGGCCCTCGCGAACCCGCACGTCTCGATCCGCTACCGCGACCCGGAGGGGGGCGAGACCGTCATCGATCGGGCGGTGAAGGCGCCGCCCGAGCCGTCCCGCGAGATCCAGCCCCACCCCTACGGCGTCGAGCTCGGGATGCTGATCCAGATGATGAAGGCCACCTCGAGCAGGAAGCTCAAGGCCTTCCTCCAGAACGAGTTCTCCCGAGTCTCCTCGAGGACGGCGGCGCAGATCTGCGCGAAGGCCGGCCTTCCCCCGACCGCCTGGGTGGCCCGCATCGTCCGCGACGAGGCCGACCGCCTCCACCGCGCCCTCTCCGAGGTGCGGGTCCAGAACCCGCCGACGGACTGCGTCTCGCCCATCGGCGCCGACGCCGTGGCGAAGGCCCTCCAGCGGGAGCGCCCCGGCGCCTTCGTCCACGCCGAGACCCGCCCGCCCTCGGTCTACCGGGGCAACCCCTTCGTGGTCGAGGCCGGCGTCGCCTGGGGCGGCGAGAACGCCCCGCCCGCCGACGAGCTGGCGACGCTCTTCCGCTTCGCGAACCGCGTCCCGCTGCTCTACCAGCAGGGGGCCTGCGCGGTGAACAAGGCCGTGCTCTCCTGCCCCTGGCGGAACTACGGCGTGGACCAGTCGCGCGGCGCGCTGCCCTCGGGGCCCCTCCTGGTCTTCGTCCACGTCGCCAGCGTCTGGGTCCCGTTCACGAGCGAGTCGAAGGAGGCCGTCGCCCACTACCCGGAGATCCTGAAGGAGATCCGGCTCGCGGTCATGGGCTGCGGGCGCGAGCTCGGGCGCCACCTCTCGCGCCAGCGGCGCATGGCCGACGCCCAGCGCAAGAAGGACTACATCGCGGCCTACCTGCCGCACATCGTCGAGGCGCTCACCGAGATCCTCTCCCTCGACGAGAAGGCGCAGAAGTCCGCGACGCGCAACCTGACCGAGATCCTCGAGAAGAGCCGCTCGGTGTAGGAGGCCGGGATGACCTCGAAGGCGAAGAAGCGCCCCCTCGACGACCGCGACCGGATCGTGATCCGCGCCGTGGACGAGGTGGCGGGCGCGGTGCACGGCGCCGTGAAGGGCAGGCGCAAGCCGGAGCTCGACTTCCCGGTGCGCTCCCTCGCCAACGTCCGGTACGACGAGAAGGTCGGCTACTTCGAGATCGGGAGGGGGAAGGCGGTCCGCACGCTCACCGTCAACACCGCCAAGTCCTTCGCCCAGACGCTCCGGATGATGGCCTTCAGCAAGGAGCAGATCGTCAAGGGCAAGGAGGCCACCAAGCGCGAGGCCTACTACATCTCGAAGAACTGGGGCGATGCGGCGTTCGACGAGCAGTCCGAGTCGGACACCGTCATGGACGACGTCGAGGCGATGTTCTCCGTCTACGGCGTCAACCGCGAGATGATGCGCTTCAAGCCCGAGGAGCACGGCGGCTCCGTGGCCGGCGCGCTGACGATCGTCGACCGCAACCGGAGCAGCGGCGCCGAGATCCGGATCGACTGCACCAACTTCGGATCGGGCGCCTACACGGTGCCGAGCAGCGTCGAGCACCTCCGCTTCGAGACGAAGGCGAAGTTCGTCCTCGTGATCGAGACCGGCGGCACCTTCGACCGCCTCAACACCGAGGAGTTCTGGCGCACCGCGAATTGCATCCTCGTCGAGATGGGGGGCGTGCCGACCCGCGCCTGCCGCCGCTTCATCCGGCGCCTCTCCGAGGAGGTCCGCATCCCGGTCTACGCCTTCACCGACTGCGACCCCTACGGCTTCGCCAACATCTACCGCACGCTCAAGGTCGGCTCCGGCAACGCGGCGCACATCAACCGCTTCTTCTGCGTCCCGAAGGCGTCGTTCCTCGGCGTCACGCCCCAGGACATCGTCGACTACAAGCTCCCGACGCACCCGCTCAAGGAGATCGACGTCAAGCGCGCCCAGGACGCGCTCAAGAACGACCCCTTCTACGAGGTCCACCCGAAGTGGAAGCGCGCCGTCGAGCAGCTGCTGACGCTGGGCGTCCGCGCCGAGCAGCAGGCCTTCGCCAAGTTCGGCCTCGACTTCGTGATGGAGGAGTACCTCCCCCGGAAGCTCAAGGAGCCGAAGAAGTTCCTGCCTTGATCGCGGCGCGCGCCCCGGCGTAGTCTCGGGGGATGACCCGCGCCGCGGCCGCCGCGCTCCTGCTCCTCCTGGCGGTCCCCGCCGCCGCCGCGCCGGAGGAGCCGTCCCCCGAATGGTCCGAGCGGATCGAGTGCGGCCCCCTCGTCCTCGAGGTCCGCGCCTCCCGCACGGCGCACCTCTTCCACGTGGTCGACCAGCTCTCGGCCTGGAGCGAGTTCTGCCACGCCCAGTACGGCCGCGCGATGCCGCTGGACGACGCCGACCGCGCCGCGCTCGCGCGTCACGCCGCGATCCGCGGGCGACGCGGCTGGGGCGGCGGCCTCGAGCAGGCGTTCTACACCGCGGCGCCGCTCGAGGAGGCGCTCGCGGCCGCCGTGGAGGCCGGCCACCTGACCGCGGAGGAGGGCACGACGGAGCGCGAGGTGTTCGCGCGGTTCGCGGGCCGCGTGGACGGACTCCTCCGCGCGCAGTCCGGGGACCTCCGGAAGTCCCTGGCCGCGCTCGACCGGGGGCCGGTGACGCGGATGGCGAAGGCGCTCGGGCGGCTCTTCGGCGCCGAGCGGGTCGAGATCCCGGTCTTCCTGATGGCGAGCCCGCCGCCGGGGGGCGGGGGCGGTCTCAACGGGGGCCGCATGACCATCGAACTCTGCCCCGGCGAGGACGCCGCCCCGACGCTCGTGCACGAGGCGGTCCACGGCTTCATCGAGCGGAAGCGGAGCCTCCTGGAGGAGTGCGCCGCGCGCACCGAGGGGCTCGACTACCAGACCCTCAACGAGGGCATCGCCTACGCGGTGATGCCGGGCATCTTCGGCGCGGGGAAGTCGGACCGGCTCGCCGAGCGGGTCGGCCAGGACCTCCGCGGCGGCGCGACGCTGGACGATTCCTACACGCGGTTCAACCGCTACGGGCTCGCGCTCCGGCCGGCGGTCCGCGAGGCGCTGGAATCGGGGGACCTCCCGGCGCTGCTCGACGGCGCGCGGGCCGTCTGGCTCGCGGTGAGGGAGCTCGACGGCGCGAACGCCCCTCCCCGGAACCTCTGCGCGGGGCCCGGCTGGGAGGCGTTCCACGAGAGGACGAAGGTCCTGCGGCCGGAGTTCCCGACCTGGTCGTTCAACCACGACGCCGGCCACTACGCCGACCGGATCGGCTCCCTGCGGCGCGGCGACCTCCTCGTACTCACCTTCGCCGGGGACAGCCAGGACCGGGCCGTCCCGGACGGCTGGACGGAGCTCCTCCCCGTTCCCCTCGCCGAAGTGTGGCGGGAGGTCGCGGCGAATCGCACCGTCGAGCGCGTCGGTGCGGCCCGCGGCGCGCGGGTCGTCGTCCTCGCCGCGCCGACGACGGCGGCGCTCGCGCGGCTCGTGCGCGAGACGAAGGCGCTGTCGGAGTGACCCGCCGCGCGTCGTCGGCCCCTCGCGACGACTCCCCGATCCCGTAAGATTGAACGGTCCGGGGAGGGCCCCCGTCTTGGCGCGACGCCGTCTCGATCAGATACGGGGGTCCTGGCCCGCGCTCACCGCGCTGGCCTGCCTCGCGACCATCCTCCTCCTCGGCCTCGGCAACGAGCGCGTCCGGCGCGCCGTCCGCCGGAACCTCCCCGTGGCGCTCGGAGGGCTCCCCGGGCCGAGCACCTTCTCCGAGGAGGACATCGTCAAGGACGACACCCCGGAGGAGAAGCCCCCCGTCGATCCCGACGCGCTCCCCGACGTCCCGCAGGAGGAGTCCCTCCGCGGCGTCGTGAAGGACGCGTCCGGCAAGCCGATCGCGGGCGCCACGGTCTCCGCCGAGCGCTGGCGGGAGGCGCGCTGGGAGGGCCTGGCCACGACGCGCACGAACAAGGAGGGGGAGTTCGTCCTCGGCCCCGTGCCGAAGGCGCAGCTCTCCGCCTGCGCGCGCGCCGAGGGCTACGCGTCGGAGCGCAAGCAGGCGAAGACCGGCGCGCGGCTGGAGTTCACCCTCAAGAAGGGCGGCAACCTCGATCTCAAGGTGGTGGACGCTGTCACGGGGGACCCCGTGGCCGGGTGCTACCTCTCGGGCTGGAGCGGGACCGGGGACTGGTACGAGGCGTCGCACACCGACAAGGACGGCAAGTGCCGTTTCGCCTCCGTGCCCCCGGGCCGCATCTGGCTCAACGTCCACCCGGCGCTCCACCGCGAGACCAACCTCAACGACCTCGAGGTCTTCGAGGGCAAGGACACCTTCAAGGAGATCCCCGTCGTGAAGGGGGGGATGCTGAAGGGGAAGGTCCTCGACCGGGAGACGAAGGCCCCCGTGCCGAACGCGAAGATCCGCACCTGGGAGGCCGTCAAGAGCGCCGTGGCCGGGCCCGACGGACGCTACGAGATCCCGTCGCCGCCGGTGGGCGGGATGTCCCTCAAGGTGCAGGCGCCCCCCGAGTACCCCGAGCAGTGGACCTGGGTCCAGCTCTCCGGCGACCCGTCCCAGGACTTCGAGCGGGACATCGAGATCAGCAAGGGCTGCAAGGTCTCCGGCGTCGTGACGAAGCCCGACGGGACGCCCGCCGCCGGGGCCCGCGTGGGGCGCGACCCGGGCGAGATCATGACCGGCGTGATGGACCACGCGACGACCGCCGACGCCGAGGGCGCCTTCGTGCTGGAGGCGGTCCCGGCCTGGCGGGGGATGCGGATCTACGCGCTGGCCGACGGCTTCGGGCTCAGCAAGTCCGACGCCCTCGAGCTCCGCCCCGGCGTCGAGATCGGCGGGATCCGGGTCGTCCTCCAGGCCGGCGCCACCTTCCGCGGTTCGGTCAAGGACGAGGAGGGGGAGCCGCTCTCCGGCGTCTCGTTCACCTTCCAGCGGATGTGGGAGTGGTCGGAGAGCGGCGGCTGGTTCTGGATCCCGCCCCAGGTCGGCTACAGCCTCGCCGACGGCACCTGGGAGCTGACCGGCGTACCCGAGTCGAAGTACACGCTGCGCGTCGCCCTCGAGGGGTACGCCCCCGAGTCGCGGTCGAACGTCGTCGCGCCGCGGGAGGGGGAGATCGACGGGATGGACTTCGTCCTCCGCAAGGGGAGCGTGATCTCGGGCCGCATCACCAACCGCGAGGGCCAGCCCGTCGCCGGCGCGTCGGTGCAGGCCTGGGGCTGGGTCATGGGCTCCGAGGGCCGCATGGAGTGGAACCAGCGCAACGAGGTGCGCAGCGACCCGGAGGGGAACTTCGAGATGGACGGGCTCCGGGACGGCTCCTACCAGCTCCAGTTCGCCTGCCCCGGCTACGCCGAGAACGTCCTCGAGGGGATCGCCGCCGGGACCCGGGGGATGGCGGTGACGCTGCTCCCGATGGCGAAGATCGAGGGGCGCGTCTTCGAGGCCGACGGCGCGACCCCGGTGCCGACCTTCACCCTCAAGCTCTACATGGAGGTGGACGGCGACGGGAACCCGCAGCCCCCCGGCAACCAGGTGCGCGACCAGGAGTTCGCCGACCGCGAGGGGAAGTTCTCCCTGCAGGACGTGCCCGCGGGCCAGTTCGGCCTGGTCGCCTCCTCGGGGAACAAGGTCTCGCGGCGCCTCGGGGGGATCGTCGTCGGCCCCGGGACCGTGGCGGGGGACCTGAGAATCACCGTCGCCACCGGAGGCAAGCTCCGCGTCACGACGCGCGACGTGGTCGGGACGCCGTTGCAGGGGGTCCAGATCAACGCCGCCCGCCGGCTCCCGGGCGGGGACTGGGTGTACGAGTACTGGGCGCAGACCGACAAGGAGGGTGTCGCCGCCTTCGCCGCCATGCCCGACGGGAACTGGACCCTGTTCGCCCAGCACCAGGGGAAGGTGCAGGAGAACGCCTCGGTCGTCGTCGGCGCCGGCGTCGAGGCGGAGCTCGACATGGTCCTTCGCGTCGGCGGCTCGATCGTCGTCATCGCCCGCGACGCGGCCGGGGCGCCCGTCGCCGGGGCGACGGTCGTCTGCTTCGACGCGTCGAACGGGGAGGAGCTGCCCATCGACTGGAACACGATCTACATGCGCGCCTGGGAGCGCAGCGGACGGCGGAACGTGGACTGGAACCGGATCCAGCAGGAGGCGACCCAGACCGGCGCCGACGGGCGCCACCTGCGCGAGAGCCTCCGGCCCGGCAGGGTGCGCGTGGTCCTCTCCAAGCAGGGCCTGAAGGAGGCCAGCGCGGTGGTGGACGTCCACGACGGCTACGAGCTGGACGTCCCGATGACCATGTCCCCCGTGGAGGGCGCGCCGGGGAGCGCCGGGGCGGCGATCCCGGACGGCGCGGCGGACGACGAGGAGGGCTTCTAGTGCACCCCCGCGTCGCCGTCCTCGCGTTCGTCTCCCTGCTCCCGGCGGCGGCGCCGGCCGCGGACCCGGTGGACGCGGCGGCCGCGAAGGAGATCACCGCCACGGAGGCGAAGAAGGTCGGGATGCTCCTCGCGGGCCCGAAGTTCCTCGGGCGCGGCACCGGCCAGAAGGGCAACGACGACGCCGCGCTCTGGCTCGCCGGGCAGCTGCGGGAGGCCGGCTTCGACGCGGGACCGGCCCCCGGCGGAGGCGCCGACGGGAAGCTCGACGACGCCGACTTCCTCCAGAAGTTCACCGCGACGAGGGGCGGCGGCGGGGGAGGCGCGCCCACGCAGAACGTCGTCGGGGTCCTCCGGGGCACCGGTCGAGCGCGGGGCGCCGTCGCCACGGGCGGGGAGCCGCCGCCCCCGGGGGAGGCCGCGCCCGTCCCGCCGGAGGGACCCGAGGCGGTGGTCCTCGGCGCCCACTTCGACCACCTCGGCGTCCAGGGGAAGCACGACCCGAAGAAGCCTCCGAAGAAGTCGGGCGTCTTCTGGGGCGCCGACGACAACGCGAGCGGGACGACGGGGACGCTGCTGGCCGCGCGGGCCCTCGGCCGCCTGCACCGGGAGGGGGTCCGGACCCGCCGCTCGGTCGTCGTCTGCTTCTTCTCCGGGGAGGAGGTCGGCCTCCTCGGCTCCAAGCACTACGTCGGCAACCCCGTCGTCCCCCTCGCGGACACGGTCGCGATGGTCAATCTCGACATGGTCGGCCGCAACGCGACGAACCAGATGGAGGTCTACGGCAACACCTCGAGCCCGGAACTGGACGCGTGGCACCAGGCGGTGCTCGAGGAGACGAAGTTCAAGTGCGCCTATCCGTCGCCCGAGCTCCTGATGCGCAGCGACCAGTGGTCCTTCTACGAGGCCGGCATCCCGGTCCTCTTCCTCCACGGGGGCCTCCACAAGGACTACCACACCGTCCGCGACGTCCCCGAGGCGCTCAACTACGCGAAGGTCGCGCTCGTCGCGCGCCACGCCTTCGAGGTGGTCTGGCTCGCGGCCGAGGACCCGAAGCGCCCCTCCTTCCGGAAGATCGACATGAAGGGGGCCGGCGGAGCGCTCGGCCTCGCCGTCGACCCCTGCACTCCCGAGGAGGAGGAGCCGCTCGACCTCGACGCCGGCCAGTCGGCCGTGAAGGTCACCGCGGTCTTCGCGGGCGGCCTCGGGGAGAAGTTCTTCGAGGTCGGCGACCTGGTCTACCTCTGGAACGGGTTCCCCCTCGCCGAGGACGACCCCGTCGCGCGCTGGGGCGCGTTCGTCCAGGCGGCCCGCAAGGGGGACCGCGTGACCATCCGCTACGTCCGGGGGAAGGAGCGGAAGGCGGCGCTCGTCCAATTCTGATAGTCTCGACGCCTCCCGGGAGGTCTCCGATGCGATTCCGCCGCGCCCTCGCCGCCGCCGCGCTCGCCGCCGCCGCGCTGCTGCCCGCGCCGGCGGCCTCCTCGGGCGAGGGCTTCCTCGGCCGCGCGACGCTCTTCCCGATCGCGTTCGCGGGGCAGGACCTCGCCACGGGCGGCGTGACGGCCTGGTTCCGCATCCGGAACGATCGCTCCAGCGTCCAGGGGCTCCGCGTCTGGGTGCGGGGGCTCGAGGACGCGTTCGGGGACCCGGTCACCGAGGGGGTGACCCTCTGGATGGCGGCCCCCGGGGACGTGGAGACGCGGGAGGTGGGGGACCTCGCGAGCAGCGAGAACGGCTCCGCCTACTTCGAGGTCGTGGTGGACTCGCGCTACGACAACGGCGCCGAGATCCCGCTCGGACTCGAGAGCATGGTCCGGCTCGAGCGGGCCACCTTCGAGATCCGCGTGGTCGACGCGAGCCTCGAGGACGTCCCCGTCCTCCGCGGGAGGATCCTCGACTTCCACTTCCGCAACATCGTCCTCCGGGACGGCGCCCCCGGGACGCGCGGCCGCGCCGGCCGCCTCGTGCGGCCGCCGGCCCCGGAGATCCCCCCGGACGACCTGGCGGTCGGTCGGGCGCGCCTCTGGCGCCGAGGCCGGGGGCTCGACGCCCGGATGGGCATCGCCCTCTTCGCGCGCGGCCTCACCGCCGACGAGACCTACGAGGTCTGGCTCGAGGACGAGTTCGGCGACCTCCAGGACGCCGGGGAGCTCGAGTCCACGGCGGACGGCCTCGGGTACTGGTCCGTGGACACCGGGACCGGCGAGGACCTGCCGGACGAGGCGGACGACGACGTGCGGAACCTCTCCCGCCGCCGCGTCGAGCTCCGCCGGTCGGGGTTCACGACGCCGTCCCTCGTGGGGATCCTCCCGCGCCTGCGGTAGTCTCGGTCGCGTGATCCGGGCGCTCCTCTTCGACTGCGACGGGACCCTCGCCGCGAACGAGCCGCTCCACTACCGCGCGCTCGCGTCCGCCCTCCTCGCCGAGGGCGTCTCCCTCGGCACTGCCGACTACCAGGCCCTGACCGGCCTCCCCGACGGCGAGGCGGTGCGCGCCGCGCTGGCGTCGAAGGGGCGCGAGGCGGGGGACGCGAAGGTGCGGGCCCTCGTCGAGGTCAAGCGCGCCGCCTACCGGGAGGGGCTCGCCGCGGGCGCGATCCCCGTCCCCGGCGCCGCGGACTTCGTCCGGGCCGCGTCCCGCTCGTACCTCCTGGCCGTGGCGTCGGGCGCCTGGAGGGACGAGGTCGCGGCGATCCTCGAGGCGCTCCGGGTCGCGGACGCGTTCCGCGCGGTCGTGACCCTCGAGGACTGCGCCCGCGGCAAGCCCGACCCCGAGCCCTTCCGCCGGGCGATGGACGCGCTCAACGCCTCGGAGCCCGCCCCCGCGCCGCCGCTCGAGCCGCGGGACTGCCTCGTCTTCGAGGACTCCCCCCACGGCGTCGCCGCGGCGCGGGCCGCCGGGATGCGCTGCGTGGCGCTGACGACGAGCCACACCGGCGACAGCCTCCGGGACGCCGATCTCGTCGCCGCGAACTTCCGCGCCCTCGACCTGCGCCGCGTGACCGCGTTCTTCGACCGGAGGGCGCGGTGAGGCTCACCGAGGTCGAGCGCGCGTTCGTCGTCGCGGCCGCCGGCGCGTCGGCGGGGTCCCGCGGCGTCTGGCGCGCGGCCGTGCTCCTCGCGAGGACCGGCTGTCCCGACGCCGACCCGGACCGGGTCGAGTCCCTCCTCGAGGGCCTCGCGGGCGCCGTGCGCCGCACGGGGTTGGATCCGGCGGACGCCGAGGGGCGGGCGCGGGTCCTCGCCGGCGCGCTGTCGGGGCGCCTGCGGGGCGACGGGGAGACCTACGACGACCCGCGCAACTCCTGCCTCGAGTGCGTCCTCGACCGGGGGCTCGGGATCCCGATCACGCTCTCGCTGGCCTGGATGGAGGCGGCGCGCCGCCGCGGGTGGAGCGTCGAGGGGATCGGACTCCCGGGCCACTTCGTCGTCCGCGTCCTCGGCCGAGAGGGGGACGGGGCGCTCGCAGACCCCTTCCACGGCGGACGCGTCCTGACCCGCGCGGCGGTCCTCGCGCTCCTGCGCGAGGTCCACGGACGCCCGGTGCGCCTCCGCCCCCGCGACCTCGAGCCGGTCCGGCCCCGCGACCTCCTGGTCCGCCTGCTCCGCAACCTCCGATCCTCCTACCGCCGCCGCGGCGATCGCGAGCGCGGCCTCGCCGTCGCCGAGGCGATGCTCCTGGTCGCCCCCGGGCTCCCGGAGGGACTCCGCGACCGGGGGCTCCTGCGGCTCCGCGGCGGGGACCGGGCGCAGGGGCTCGCGGACCTCCGGGCGTTCCTCGCCCGGGACCCGCCGGCGCCGGGCGCCGCGGAGGTGCTCCGCCTCGTCGAGACGCTGACCGACGACGCGGAGCTCCCGAACTGACGGGGCCCGTGGAGGGAGCGATCCGCGCGCGGGAGTCGGTGGGGGCGGCCGCGATCCCGGGGGCGGTGCTCCTCAGGGTCACGGGGGCCGACCGCGTCCCGTTCCTCCACCGGATGGTCACCTGCGAGGTGAAGGGGCTCGCCGCCGGCGCCGCCGCGGAGGGGCTGTTCCTCACGGCGAAGGGGCGGGTGGTCGCGGACTTCCTCCTCGCGGTCCTCCCGGATCGGGTCGAGATGCTCGCTCCGGCCGCGGCGCGACCGGCGCTCCGGGACGGGCTCGCGCGGTTCGTGGTGGCCGACGACGCGATCCTCGAGGACCGGGGCGGCGCCGCGGGGCTCCTCGTCCTCGTGGGGCCCCGCGCCGCCGCGGCGGCGGCCCGCGCCCTCGGCGCGCCGCTCCCGCCGATCCCCGACCCCGGGGCGGCCGGCGTGGTCGTGGCCGGGCGTCCCGCCGTGCTGTTCCGGACGCGCCGCTGCGGCCTCCCCTCGATGGAGTTCCTCGCCGACGCGGCCGACCTCCCCGCGCTCCGCGCCGCCGTCGAGGCGGCCGCCCGGGCCGAGGGGGGCGGACCCCTCGACGGGGCCTCCCTCGAGGTCCTCCGCGTCGAGAACGGCGTGCCCCGGCTCGGCGCGGAGTTCGGGGCGGAGACCCTCCCCCAGGAGGCCGGCCTCGAGGCCCGCGTCTCCTTCACCAAGGGGTGCTTCCTCGGGCAGGAGCCGGTCGCCCGCCTTCACAGCCAGGGCCACACCAACCGCGGCCTCGCGGGGCTGCTGCCGGACGCCCTCCCCGCGCCGGGGGACCCGGTCCGCGCCGCCGGGCGGGAGGTCGGGACCGTCACCAGCGCGGTCCCCTCGCCGGCCCTCGGGAGGCCCGTCGCCCTCGCCCTCCTCCGGCACGGGGCGG
>Ga0187893_10007179_pt1 | contig 18466 bp, 8 predicted proteins | sample MA1701074metaG_FD_139574 | JGI IMG/M metagenome (GOLD analysis project Ga0187893, IMG submission 139574) | White microbial mat communities from a basaltic lava cave in the Kipuka Kanohina Cave System on the Island of Hawaii, USA - MA170107-4 metaG ... | reverse complement strand
GGCCGCGCGAGCAGACGCTGGCGGACATCCTCGCCCTGGAGCCACTCGCGAAACATCGCGATAAAACCCCGCGCAATCCATTGCTGATGATACCTGCCGAAGCGCTCGAATATCCTTTGCCAGGCGCGTTCGTCAGTCGAAAGCCGCTCCAGTTCCGGCCCGCCGATGCCGCAAAAGTCCGTGACGAGCGCAGCGCGCAACAAGGATTCGTGGCCGGGCTGCGCCAGCGCCTCGAGAACGCGCCGCAGTTCCAGCGCCTCGTGCGAATCGAACACACTCGCCTCCGTATGCAACACGCTCGGGATGTTCAATCGTTGCAATGCCTCTTGCATCAGGCCGGCCTGCTTGTTTTCCATCACCAGCACCGCGATGTCCTGCGGGCGGATGGCCCGGCCATCGATGCTCGCGCTGCCAGTCAGAAGCCGGGTGATTTCCGAGGCGACCACGCCCGGCAGTTCCTCCTCCATCCTCGTCTTGGAGATCGGCTTCCCATCGGCTCCGCGCGGCCAAAACCAGAATTGCAACGGGGGACGGCGCTCGCCGTTGATGAGCAGCGGCGTTTGGTCCGCCTTGCCGCGCGCTTGCACCGGATCGAAGTCGATTCCCGCGAACACGAACGGCTGGCGTGGTCGTTGGAAGACGGTGTTGACCGCGCCGACGAGTCCCGATTCCGAGCGCCAATTGTGAACCAGCGTGTAGCGCCGGGTCGCGTGTTTCCTGGCGGCGAGGTAGGTGAAGATGTCTGCGCCGCGAAAGCCGTAGATGGCCTGTTTGGGATCGCCGATGAGGAAGAGCAGCGGCGGGGGGCTTGGGATGTTGGAGTGCTGGAGTATTGGGGTGTTGGCGGTTGCTGGCACTACTCCATTACTCCAACACTCCATCATTCCATTACCCCGGTCCTGTCCGGCGAAAATCCGCAGGAAGATTTGGTTCTGCACCGGATCGGTGTCCTGGAACTCGTCGATGAGTGCGGCGCGGTACCGCGCTCGAAGCTGGGCGGCGAGCTGTTCAGCGCCGTCGCCGCTCAGGGCATCGCGCAGGCGGGTCAGCAGGTCCTCGTAGGACTGCACTTTACGTTCGTGTTTACGCCTGGGCAGTTCCTGGCGGGCGTAGCGGGCGAAATCGTGCAGCAAGGCGAGGCAATAAAACTCCTGGGCCGTCAGCAGCTTTTCGCAGACGCCAAAGAAGGCATGCTTCGGAGCCTGATTGCTCTTGCTGTGCTGGTTTACCTTTGCGCTCAGCGCGGAAGTGCTGAACATGGACAGCGACTCAAAGCCATCCGTTGACACGGAGCCGTTAAAGCAATCCTTCACTCGGGCGAAGTGCGCCGCCATTTCCAACGTCGAATTGTAGGGCTGGTTGCACCACTTCTGCCCATCGCCGAAATGGCTGCGGATGGTGTCTTCTTCCGCGCGCCACAATTCACGCGCTGCGTCGAACGCGGCGAGCAAACCGGCCTGCGCTTTCTCCAGCGGCAACCTGGCGGCTTTGGAAATGAGCCGAAGCTCAGGATGCCGGACGGTGGCTTCGAGGAGCTTGAGCAATTGATCGGGGCTGAGATTGCCTTCGACGGCAGAGCCGAGCAACGGCGCGGCGGCGGAGTAAAAATGTTTGCGCCAGTAGTCGTCGGCGACCTCCCGAAATAACTCGGACTGATCTTGAATCAACTCCGTGTCGAAAAGCACGCCGCTCTCAAAGGCGCGGTCCTTGAGCGTGCGCTGGCAGAAGCCGTGGATGGTGTAGATCGGCGCTTCATCAAAACCCCGCAAGGCCGCGTCGAGCCGGCGGCTCGCGCCCGCCGCGGAGTCCGCATGACGCGCCAGCAGTCCGGCTAGGAAATCATCCTTGCTGGTCCCGGTGGTAAAGGCGGCGAGTGCGTCCGCGAGCATCTGGCGGATGCGCCCGCGAAGCTCACTGGTGGCCGCCTCGGTGAAGGTGACCACGAGGATTTCGCGGACGGTCGCGCGGTTCTCGACGATCAGCCGCACGAAGATGCCCGCGATGGTGAAGGTCTTGCCCGTGCCGGCGCTGGCTTCGATGAGCGTGACGCCCGGCTCGACCGGCGTCTCGACAAGATGGAAGGGCGGCGTCATTTCGCGAAGGAATCGAGGTGCGCCAGGATGGGATCAAAAACCGAGCGAGCCAGGGCGGCGAATTCGGCGTTGAGCGGGTCCAGCTCGCGGAAGCAAAGCTTGAAGTTTGCTTCATCCTGCTCGCCGGGAATGTCCAAAGAGCCGGTGCGATTGGTTTCCCATTTCGTTCGCGCGGCGGAGAAGGGTCGTTGGTCCTGCGGATCGCGGGACTTGCGCGCGGCCTCCGCGAAGGCCCTGGCGCTTTCGGGAAAGAACCGCAGCGGAGCGCGCAGGCCGCTCCAGTAAAGGTCGAGCAGCTTTTCCAGAGCCGCGCCAGTGTTGGTGACTGGTTGCAGCCGGAAGGTTTTTTCGGCGTCGATTACCTTGGTGGTCGTGTTCGGTTGGAGAAGGTTCGCAGCCAGGTGAGGCACCCAGGCGCGCAACAGGTCCGCCGCCTTGAGCTTCGCACAACGATAGCGCAACAGTCCGCGCGGCGTCACATCATCGATGGTGCCGCTCACACGAAATTTTCCAATCGATTGCTCGAACGGAATGGGAACGGCGGACTCGCCGCCGGTTTCTTCGCGGACCCGTCGGGCGAAGTTTTCCGCGAGGCGGTCGTTTTCCTGGAAGACCGCTTCGCCGGGAGCGCCCAACGGCAGTTGTCCTTCAGCTTTGAGAATCAGGAACAGGTTTTCCCCGCCGGAAATGTGGCGGCCGACGAGATCCTGCCGGAGTTGATAGCGTTCCAGCGTGTTGAGAGCGAAGGGCTCGCGTTCGCTCAGTGCGTTATGATCGTCACGCAGGCGAATGCCCAGCCGGCGCGACAGAAAAAAGCGGGCAGGATTGACGAAAAATTGGGCGAGGTCGTCCAGCGTAACCGCGAGAAACTCCGGCTCCGGATCGCCGATGGTCTGCTGGAGCAACGCGTCGGCAGCTCTGTTGCGTGGACTGGCGGCGATGACGCTGGCCCGGCAATTCGCCGCGGAGTAACTGAACAGGCGATGGCCGGGCTTGAAGTAATCTTCGCTGAAGGGCTGGAGGCGGTGGCGGGTGATGAGGTGCGCGCGGATGGATTCGTTCGGAGTTCGGCGTTCCAACTCGAATCCTTGCTCCAGATAATCCAGCAACTCGCTGACGAGCACCGAGGGCGGGGCTTCTGCGTTGTCGCGAAGGCTCTGGCCGACGTAGCTGAGATAAAGCCGCTCGCGCGCGGAGAGCAGCGTTTCGAGGAAGAGATAGCGGTCGTCTTCGCGCGTCGAACGGTCGCCGAGCCGCGGCTCCCTCGCCATCAAGTCAAAGCTCAGATGGCTGGCCGCGCGGGGGAACGCGCTGTCGTTCATCCCGACGAGGCAAATCACTTTGAACGGGATGCTGCGCATCGGTTTGAGACCGCAGAACGTCACGCCGCCGGTCAGGAAGCCCGAGCCGAAATGATCTTCCTCCAGCCGCGGCAGCAATCGTTCGAGCAGCACGGACAGCGCGATGGCGTCGTCGAAGCCGGAGAGTTCCTGCTGCCGCTCCAGTTCGCGCAGCGCCGCGCGGACGATTCGAGCTTCCCGCTCGGAGTCGTCGTCCACGAGGAAGAATCGGTCGAGCAACGCGCGCAACGCAGCGGCCCATTCCCGCAAGTTGCGGCGGGCGGAACCCAGATCGGCGACGCAGGCGAACAGGCTTTCGAGGTATTCCGCGAACCGGCCAAGCACATCTGCGGCGTCCCCTTCGATGTCGGGATATGGAAGTCTGTCCGCGAAGAGTTGCTTGTCGTCTGCGCTCATGGCGTAGCCGAGGAGCATCCGCTCCAGACCATTGCGCCAGGTATTTCCGCCAAGCGCGGGCAGGCCGAGTTCGCCGCGATACTCGGCGTCGATGCCCCAGCGGATGTTCGTTTCTTCAATCCAGCGGCGGATCAACGGAAGGTCGCGCTCGGTTAGATGAAAGCGACTCCGAACCGCTGCTGCTTCCAGGGGCGCGAGCACGGTGGTCGCGCCGAGCCGGCTTTGCGGCAATTGCAGAATGTGAAGGAAGGTTTCGACGAGATGACATTCCCGGTGGGCGCCGCGGTCGGCCACGCTGAACGAGATGCCGTTTGCCTCGTCTTCTGGCGCTCCGAACACCGCTTGCACAAAGGGCGCATAGGTGTCGATGTCCGGCATCATCACCACGATGTCACGCGGCTCGAGATCCGGATCGCGTTGGAACCAGTCCAACATACTGTCGTGCAATACTTCCATTTCGCGCAGCGGACTGTGGCAGGAATGGATTTGAATGGAGTCGTCGCTCGTCGCGAACATTCCTTTGCGAGTGCCGTCGCGGCCGCGATCATGCAGGTTCAGAATGTCCGACTGGATGCTGCGTAGCAGGGAAGTTTCCTCCACCGGTTTGAAACGCTCATGATGAATCCAGTCGCCGGCTTCGAGCACGAGCTTGAGAAAATCGCGCCCAAGATACCCCAGCGAAGCAAGCAGACGGTTGCCGGTCTCCAAATGAAGCTGAAACGCCGAACCGTCTTCGAGTTTCGACTGGCGCAGCAGGCGTTCGTCTTCGCGGGCCGAAGTGATATCGCCCCAGTATTTTTCGGAAGGTTGCAGGAGAAACAAATGCACGGGCATGCGCTCACCCAACAGGGTGAAGAATTCCAGGTAAAACGGCGGCAGCGCCGAGATGCCGAAAATGGAGACGCGCTCCGGCAGGCTGTCCGGCAAAGCGGAGGCGGCGCGGAAGCGAGCGGCGAATTCAGCGGCGAGCACCGCGGGGTGACCGGCTTGATCCTTATTCGCCACGGTTCGCCACAATTCCGCCTGCCAATGATTGTCCGCGCCCCTGCCCCACGCTTCCAACCACTGCGGCCGGTAGATAAAGTATTGATCGAACAGATGCGCGAGCCGGGCGGCGATTTGCACTTCCTTGCGGCCGGAGGAGTCACCGGCCAGATAACGGCGCAGCGGAGCGAAGGCGGGGGAGGGCTTCAGCTCACGCAGCGACTTGAGGACGCGCCACGTCAGCGGCTCGGGATCGAGCGGCGATTCCCTGGGCAGTTCTGAGAACAGCGCTCGACGGGTTTTCTGAACAAACGCCTTGGGGAACGGAAATTCGCCGTGCGCGCAAATGCCGTTGAGATGGGCCAGCTCCAGCTTCAGCCACCGAGCCATGCCCTGGCTCTGCACCACGATGGTCTCCTTGCGGAACGGCGACGAGAGCGGCGCGCGCGCAACTTCCGCCAGCGCGGTCACGAGCAACTCCAACCGATTGCTGGTGTGCAGATGCAAGCCAGCCTTTTGTCGGGCATCGGACATCACGGTGTGCCCACTTTTCCGGCGGCGGCGCCGAAAGAAAAGCTTCAATTCGCCGGGACGATCCGCACGGCGGCCTCGTGCATGAACAGGGAAACCCATTCCTTGGCTTCGGTGCGATCGGCGTTGCTCCCGCCATGCAATTCCACCTGGCCGTCGGCGCGCGAAAAGAGCTTTGCCCGGCCAAAGCGGGCGATGAGGTTCCAGTAACGTGGTTCGTTCATGCCATTCACAAGCGTTTTCATAATGTGGCGACTCTACCGCATGGGGTCGGACAATGGCGGGGCTACCACATCAGGGAAATGGTAATCAAAGCCCGAAGCAACGAGCTGGCGACCCCGTTCATGCCAAGTTCAGCGTTGCTTATTCGGGCAGATCGGGGCATTTTTCCCCTCGATTCAGCCGATCGTGGCGCATCCATTCCAAACGGGGTGATTGAAGCCGGTTCGCAGCGTTGATCGCAGTCCTATGAAATCTCAGCATTACTGTGTCTCAAGTTTTTTGCCTGCGCTCGCCTGGTTGATGGTCACCGCGCTTGCCGCCAATGCTCAGAATGGAGTTCTGCAATTCAGCTCGGTCAACTATTCGATCAATGAAGGGGGGGCTGCCGCAAAGATCACAGTGACGCGAACCAGTGGTTCCGCCGGCGAGGTGATGGTGATTTTCACAACCATCGACAGCGACGGCGGCACGGCGGTCGCCGATCTGGATTACTACCCGACGAATGGAACGCTGACCTTCGGACCCGGCGTCACCAGCCAGTTTTTTTTTGTGCCCATCATTGAGGACGCGGCACACGAGGACAGCAAGACCGTTCTCATCGAGTTGATTGATCCTCCAACTGGCGGAGCAACTCTGGGCAATCGTCAGACGGCCACACTGACCATCGCGGACAACGATAATTGCGTCTTTAGCCTTACTCCCACCAGCCAGACCCTTGATTCCGGCGGAGGCCTGGCTCCCGCGGTCTTGGTCACCGCGACGGAAGGATGTGATTGGACAGCCAGCGAGGTAGTGGACCGGGATTGGCTCGCCATTCTCGACGGCATTGGGACGGGCGATGGCCAAGTGGTGTATTCATTTGACCCGAATCCCAGTGACAGTCCGCGGACCGCCACGCTCAGGATTGCCGGCAAAACTTTTTCCGTGACTCAACGGGGAGTCCCGCCCCCAGATGTGACACCGCCCAAGGTCACTTTCACCATGCCCGCCGACAATTCTCGCCAGACGGACGAGACGATCGTTGTGACTGGCAAAGCCACCGACAATGTCGCCGTCACGTTCGTCGAGGTTCGCCTGGAGAACGAGGCCGGTGAGACCGATTACACACCGGCCTCGGGCACCGCCAACTGGTCGGCCAGCGTTGGAGGACTCATTCCCGGCGTGAACTACATTCGCGTCCGCGCCTACGACGCCGAAAATCTTCCGGTCGAAGCGACGCTTGCAGTGATCTTTGTCGAAGTGAGTCCGCTGACCCTCGTGACCAATGGCGAAGGCTCCATCATTCCACTGCGCCACGGGCAATTGCTGGATGTTGGCCAGGACTACTCGGCGCAGGCCAGGCCGGCGCGGAACCATTTCTTTACGCATTGGAGCGGGAGCGTGGAATCCACGGACAATCCGCTGTCGTTCACGATGCACCCGGAGTTTGTACTCCAAGGAAATTTTATCCTCAGTCCGTTCATCGCGGTTGCCGGCACTTACAATGGGTTGTTCTCTGAATTTGAAAACGTCCAGCTCGAAAGCTCCGGCCTGCTCACTCTCAAGCTGACGGGCCTCGGCGGCTTTTCTGCCAAAATGATCCTGGGCGGCCAGCGACTTTCGTTCAGCGGCAAGTTTGCCTTGGACGGTCTGGCCACGAATACTATTGCCCGGTCCGGGGCCATTCCGTTGACAGTTCTGCTCTCAGTGGATCTGGCTGGTGGCACGGACCAGATCACCGGGACAGTCAGTGACGACGTTTGGGCGGCCTCCATTCTTGCGTTTCGCGCGGGGTTCAACAAAACGACCCATCCGGCGCCGCAAGCAGGACGCTACACCTTGATTATTCCCGGCAACGACGCGGACGCTGCGAATGCACCGGGCGGAGATTCTTTCGGTACGCTCATTGTTGATGCCGGTGGGAACGTCATGTTCAGCGGGATGTTGGCCGACGGCACGAAAGTTTCACAGAAGGTTCCGCTCTCGAAAGATGGCTGGTGGCCACTCTATATTCCGCTCTACGGAGGAGGAGGCTCCCTCTTGAGCTGGGTGATTTTCCTCGATAGCTCGGAAGCGAGCTTTACCGGGGCGTTCACCTGGATCAAGACCGCCCAGGGCGCCAGGTTCTACCCAGGCGGATTTGCTGTGCAGGGCGAGTTATCCGGATCGAGCTATCGGCCGCCCATCAACGCCATGGACCCGGTGCTGGCGTTCACTCTCGGTGGTGTTGAGTTTAGCGCGGGCAATCTCGCCGAGCCGTTTGAAAACGAGGTCACGCTCATAAACAACAAAGTGACCAATTTGGGAAACAACAAACTCACGCTGTCCATCGTGCTGTCGTCCGGTTTGTTCAGCGGCAACGTCACACCCCCGGGAGAGTCGCGTGGAATCGCTTTCAAGGGGGCACTGCACCAAAAACAGAACTATGGAAGCGGCTTCTTCCTCGGAGCCGACCAGAGCGGCCGGGTGAAGTTCAGTGAGTAACGAAAGGCGGAGTCATTTCGATGGAGCAGCAGGCAGATCCGAGGGCGGTTGAGATTTTCAACGAACTTTCACAGTGCGGCTGAAAGACTTTTTGATTCTGCCCCAGAGAGACTGCTTCCTGGGCCGGGCATCGGCCCACGGAGCCAGTTCCACCGCCGTGCCGCAATCCGCACATGTCCTCCGAGAAGGCCGGCCCACCAAATGCACGTCGTGCGTGCATGACGTGCAGAGATAATGATCACACTTGGGGCAGTGCCATAAAGACGGAACCGTTTCGTGCCTCAGACAGCTCAATACGCCGTTGCCCAATGCGACGGATGCCGCCAACTTCGGCGCCTCAACCCTGGGAACATTGACCCGGTCACCCGACCATTCGACATTCGCCGACACTTGGCCGAAGCGTAGCATCTGACCGGGTTCCAGCCTCGCCTCTTGCACGCGCTGATTATTGATGAATGTCCCATTCGTGGAACCGAGATCGCGCACGATCAAGTAGTCCAAGCCCAATTCCAGTTCACAATGGTGGTAAGAAACTGAAGCATGATTGACAACGACATCGTTGTCCACGCCACGTCCGACACGAGTGATACCCCACTTTAGTTCCTTCGGGCTTGCGCTGGTCCCGTCCGCCTGGATGAAAAGCCTCGCCATGTTGTCGCGGAGCGCTTCCTGGCCCCGGCTATTGACTAGGCGGCAGTGCGTGGATTGTCGATGAGATTATTGCAGGCTATCGTTTTCGTTACACTCGTTGGCCGCGAAGACGAGTAGTCTGCCAAGTCAGTTTCTCAACTCAATCGCATCGGCATGACGACATAAAGAAATGGCCCGTTTATCTTCAGCACGCCCGGACTGAGTTCATCTATGAACTCGAAAAACACTTCGTCTGTTGTCAGCGCGTTCAACGGCTCGATGACGTAACCGGGATTGAAGGCCACGGCCATCTCTTTGCCTTTGTAATTGATGGCGATCGATTCCCTGGCTTCGCCGACGTCAGGGCTGTTGGCCGTGATCGCGAGGTTATTCTTGCTGAACGTCAGCTTCACGGAGTTTTGCTTTTCGCTGGTCATCAACTCGGCGCGGCGCAACGCGTGTAAGAATTCGTCGCGCATCAGTGTCACCCGCTCCTTCGTCTCTGCCGGGATGACCTGACGGTAATTCGGATAATTGCCTTCGATCAGCTTGGTAATGACCAGTGTGGCATTGCCCTTGTCATCCTTCAGGGTGAACGCGGCTTGGTTGTCCGAGAATTTGATCTCGACCTCCCCTTCATCCTGGAGCAACCGATTCAATTCATTGACCGCCTTGGCCGGGACAATAAATTCCCCCTGACTGTTGGCGGCGACATCCACCTCTTCGTCCACCAGTGCAAGTCGGCGTCCGTCGGTAGCGACCATCGTGAGCTTATGTTCCTTCAGGCTGAAAAAAATACCGTTGAGCACATACCGGCTCTCATCGGTGGAAATAGCAAAGGAAGTCTTCTTGAGCATTCCTTTTACTTTCTCCTGCGGCATCAAAATCTTCTTGTCCTCCTTGAATTTGGGCAGTGGTGGAAATTCTTCGGCGCCAAGACCACGAATCTTGAAAAAACTAGAGCCTGACCGAAGTGTACAAACATTCTTGTCATCCACTTCCAGATCGATTTCTGAACTGGCCAGTTCGCGCGCGATGCCAAAGAGCTTCTTGACCGGAAGAGTGGTCGCGCCGGACTTCTTTGCCGTACCTTCCACCGAGCAAGTGATTGTCACGTCCAAGTCAGTCGCGGTCAGTTCCAAATGCTTGCTTTCTGCCCGGAGCAGGACGTTCGACAATATTGGCAACGTCGTTCGAGTGCTGACGACATTTTGTACGGACTGAAGCCCATTCAGAAGTTGGTCCTTGGCGATGGTGAGATTCATTGAGTCTTTACTGTGTGTCTGTTTTAGAGAACACCCGAAATATTATTAAGGGTTGTGAATAAAGGAAACAACTGAAGGTGTCAAGGCAGGGACAAGGACTTGTAAACGAGGCTCGGTTGGAACAAATAGCTTTGGGTAAGCCAGGAAAGATACGAAACACGAGTTGTTCAACTACGGCACAAAGTGTTCACACATCTTTTGATAGTTATTTGGCGAGCGTCCAGGCAAGTAGTCTCTCGGTTGCGTTGTCCTAAGAGGCCAGTTGCTGCTCTTATAACCCGTTCAGTACATCAATCATCTGCCGCAGTCTGCCGTAATCGCGCTTATTAAATTCGAAGCCGATACGGGGGAGGTTGATGTATTGATTATCCTCGCGTTCTTCCGGTGTCGTTTCCATGGTCTGAATCTTCCCGTTGGTAACAATGTCCGCAAAATCTTCGTTCAGTCCCGCGACTGCAGTATCAAACGGCTGGTGCTGAAGGCGAATCACGAGCAGGTCTTTCACAAATCTCATCGAGTGATAGTTTCGATAGAAGCGGGTGATGAACTTCACTGCATGTCCAGGGTCATCAGTGATGTGATACAAGTTAATATCCTCTGGTGAAATCAGGCCATTGCGCAGGAGATGCTCGCGAATGTGTTTATCCCAGGTTCGCCAGTAGGCGCCGCCAGGACGATCCATCAGCACAAGCGGCATGATCTTGCTTTTGCCGGTCTGCATGAGTGTGAGTGCCTCGTAACCTTCGTCCATGGTGCCGAACCCTCCCGGGAACAGCACGATAGCGTCTGAGTTGCGCACGAACGTCAACTTGCGGGTGAAGAAGTACTTGAAAGTGATCAGTTTCTTGTCGTGCTGGATGACGGGATTGGCGCTTTGCTCCCACGGCAGGCGGATGTTCGCGCCGAAGCTCCGCTCCGGTCCTGCGCCTTCATGACCAGCCTGCATGATACCTGGGCCGGCGCCGGTGATGACCATCCATCCGGCATCGGCGATCTGACGCGCGAAATCGACCGCCTGCTGGTATTCCTGTTTGGTCGGCGCCGTGCGGGCGGAACCAAAAATAGTGACCTTGCGCGTATTGGTGTGCGGCGCGAATAGTTTGAACGCGTACCGCAATTCGCGCACAGCAGTCTGGATCACTCGCGCATCCCCGCGTGCCGACACATCAGTCAAGAGTTTCAGCGCGTTCTCAATGATGTCCGCCACGAGATCGGGATTGTGCCCTCCCCCTTTGTGATTGATGAGGTCTTGAATACGACGCTTCAGTTCAGGGTCGGCTACAGGCTTGTCCCATTTGTCCATGCGGCGAGCGTAGCGGGCGAGCCAGGAAATGCAACCGTGCCCGCCATATCCATATGATTGGCAAATTATACCTGTTGATTTATCCTCCGCGGATATAGTCGATGTTAGCGAGACCTTTTCCTCAGGGGGCACCCGCTGCTTTGGCGGCGTTGGCCGTGTTTTTCGCGGTATTGAGCCTGGCGCCGAACCTGGCCTTCGCGCACACGCCGAGTGAAACCTACTTCACGCTCACGTTCTCAGGGACGAATCTAGCCGGTCGCTGGGATGTCGCCCTCCGCGATCTGCATCAAGGAATGGGCCTTGAGCCAGAGGCGGTGAAAAAGATCGTAGCCTCAGAACTTCAGCAGCGCGAAGAGGCCCTGGCTCTCGACATCTGCGCTGGCGTCCAGGTTCGTGCTGATGATGTGCTCTTGGGATTAGCCATCACCGACTACACCACGCTTTCACTAAACGGAATCGAGTATGCGCGCCTGCTGTTCGAGGCCCGCGGCTTGTCAAGGGCACCCACAGTGATCGAAATCAACCCCAGCATCGCCTTTCGAATCGACACGAACATGCATGGCATCTTTCGATTCGAGCACAACGGACGCACGGAGATCGTCGCGTTTAATGCACAGCGACCAGGCTATCGCTTCAGGTTGGATGAGCGGGACGGAGGATGGGCGCGTTGGACCACGTTTGTGTGGGAGGGCGTGTGGCACATTTGGGTTGGGCTTGACCATTTGTTGTTCCTGGTCGCTTTGCTGCTGCCCGCCGTGTTGAAACGGGAAAACGGCCAGTGGATCGGCGTGGAGCGATTCCGTGAGGGGTTGTTCAACGTACTGAAGATTGTCACCGCCTTCACTCTGGCGCACTCCATCACCCTGACCCTCTCGGTGCTGAATGTTATGCGGCTGCCTACACGTTTCGTCGAATCCGTCATTGCCGCGTCGGTGGCGCTGGCAGCGTTGAACAACCTGTGGTCATTGTTTCGCGGCAAAAGCTGGCTGGCTGCACTCGGCTTCGGTCTGATTCACGGATTTGGGTTCGCCAATGTCTTGGTTGGAATGGACTTGGTGGGTCGAACGCTGGCGTCAGGATTGGTTGGCTTTAACATTGGCGTAGAACTAGGTCAAATCGCGATAGTACTTGTATTCATGCCACTTGCATATGATCTAAGAGGGTCAATGTGGTACACAACTATCACGTTAAAGTATGGCTCTTTACTGATTGTAATCATCGCAATCGGGTGGCTCGTAGAGCGTGTGATTGGTCAACAAATGCTTGGATTTTAGCTTTTAAGGAGTGAGCCAAATCCGGCTCGGAGGCTATCGTGTGAACTCAAAGGTCGCCGCAGCAAGTATCGCGTGGGCCGCGTTTCAGCCAAACCAAGAGGATGCTAACATCTGAGGGCGACACGCCAGAAATACGCGAGGCTTGGCCAATGGTGGCAGGCCGAATCTTGCCTAACTTCTGCCGTGCTTCATTGCGCAGGCTGTGAACTTCGTCATAGTTCACCCAGATTGGGATTTGTTTGTCCTCAAAGGCCTTGAACTTCTCCACTTCGACTTCCTGGCGTTGGATGTAGCCTTCATATTTCAGTGCGATTTCGACTTGCTGTGCCACATCGGGAGACAAATCCATTTGGGCTTTGGGGAGACTGTGGTATGTGACCTCGGGGCGGCGGAGCATTTGGGCCAAGGTTTCGGTGCCAGCCCGGGTTGCGTGCAGTCTTACCAGTTCTGCGTTGATCGCTTCCTGCTTGGAGATGAACCGTCGGTAGTTTCGTTCAGGCAAAAGGCCAATCTGATGCCCGATTTTCGAAAGGCGCAGATCGCAATTATCCTGACGGAGCAGAAGCCGATACTCCGCGCGTGAGGTGAACATACGATAAGGCTCGGTAGTCCCTTTAGTCACCAAATCGTCAATGAGCACTCCGATGTAGGCTTGATTCCGGCGGAGAATGATAGGTTCTTTGCCTTGCACTTTGCGAGCAGCATTGATTCCGGCCATGAGTCCTTGGGCACCAGCCTCTTCGTAGCCGGAAGTGCCGTTGATTTGGCCCGCAAGGAAAAGGCCGCTACAAGCCTTGGCTTCCAAGGAGGGCTGAAGCTGGGTCGGGTAGGCAAAATCGTATTCCACTGCGTAGGCAGGCCGCATAATCTCGGTACGCTCGCAACCGATAATGCTACGCACCATTTCGATTTGGACTTCAAAAGGCAGGCAAGTGGAGAAACCGTTAACGTAAATCTCATCTGTGGAAATGCCTTCAGGCTCCAAGAAAATCTGTTGCCGTTCCTTTTCTGGGAACTTTACGACTTTGTCCTCTATAGATGGGCAGTAACGCGGGCCGACGCCTTCGATGACACCGGAATACATCGGAGACTTGTGGAGGTTGGCCCGGATGATCTCTACGGTGCGATGTGTGGTGTAGGTGATGTAGCAGGGAAGCTGCCCCCTGTTCTGTTCGAGGATAGACCCGGGCGGATAGACATTATCCTGGAGCGAGCCTTCAGAGGAATCATGGTTCGATGGCAGTCTCATCCTGCCTTCGGAATGTTCCATGTGGAACAATTCGTGGTTCCACAAGTCGTCTTTCCAGTAGGTGAAGAAGGATGGGGGTTCGTCGCCCGGTTGCTCTTCGGTCTTGGAGAAGTCGATGGAGTTGCGAACCAGGCGCGGCGGTGTGCCGGTTTTCAAGCGACCGAGCTCAATGCCAATCCCCTTGAGTGACGCGGATAGTCCCGTCGCCGCCGCTTCCCCGGCACGGCCACCGCTCTGCTGGTTTGCGCCAATATGCATCAGGCCGCGGAGAAATGTTCCGGTGGTCACTATGACCGTCTTGGCATGGTACTGCACTTCCAGCGCCGTCTCCACACCATACACTTGGCCGTCCTTTATTAGTATCTTGTTCGTTTGGCCTTGTTGGCAGTAGAGATTCGCTTGGCGTTCGCAAATCCATTTTAACCGGAACTGATACGCTTTCTTGTCGCACTGTGCCCGTGGTGCCCACACGGACGGGCCTTTCTTCGTGTTCAACATCCGAAACTGAAGTCCCGTCATGTCGGTGTTCTTGCCCATTTCACCACCGAGCGCGTCAATCTCACGAGCCAAATGCCCTTTGGCCAATCCACCAATAGCAGGATTGCATGACATCTGGCCAATCGTATCGAGATTGATAGTCAGCAAGAGTGTCTGGCAACCCATCCGGGCGGCAGCAAGCGCTGCTTCCACGCCCGCATGGCCGGCTCCCACTACAATCACATCATACTGTTTCGGGTAAACAAACACAGGGGTCAGTCAATAGTATCGTGCTGTCCATCACAATGCAGAGGCAAAACGGGAGCCTGACTGAATCGCCTAACGCCAGGTTCATAGCGCGAGTTGCCGCATGAGACTTCTTTTCTACACTGGTTGGAAACACGGCGGCAACACAGTTATCTCTACGGCGTGGTGAATGTCAGTTCCGAGCGTGCCTGGGGCCGGCGATTTCTCGAAACCAAAACTACCCAAAGTTACAATTTGGTGTATAAAATGTGACCCACTTACCCGTGAAAAAGTTGAGCCGCATCTCAGTTTCGGGCGTCGTCGTTCTGTCGGCGCTTTTGTTTTCGGCCGGTAGTGATGGCGCTGTGCCGGTCATCCAGAGCATTTCGCCCGCCCCTGGCTCGACGGTCAGCAGTTTGAGCCAGATCACCGTGACTTTCAGCGCGCCGGTCGTTGGCGTGCAGGCGAGCGATCTGCTGATCAATGATCTGCCAGCGGTGTCGAGGGGCGGCTCCAACGCGGTGGCGACGTTTCAGTTTTCCCAGCCATCACCGGGTCTGGTGACGGTGAATTTCGACGGCGACGCGGTCATCACGGATCAGTCAGGCAATCCTTTTGACCCGTTGGCTTCGGGCACGGCCTGGACCTACACGCTGGCGGACCTGGTGCCGCCCGTTGTTGCTGTGGCGGAGCCGGCGGCGGCCGCGGTCGTCGGAGCGTTGAATCAGGTCGAAGTGGTGTTCAGCGAGCCCGTCGCCGGCGTGGACGCCTCGGATTTTGTCGTGAACGGGGTGGCTGCTTCAAGCGTCACGGCCATTGCGGCGGATCGCTATCGTTTTGCTTTTGCTCAACCGGCCTCCGGCGCTGTGGCGATCATGTGGACCGCCGGGCACGGCATCCAGGATCTTTCTCCAGCGGCCAACGCTTTCGGCGGCACTGGCTGGAGCTACACGTTGAATGCCGGCGCGGCCTCTGGCGACGTGGTCATCAACGAGTTCCTGGCCGAGAATCGGAATAGCCTCGAAGACTCCGATGGCCAGAAGGAGGACTGGATCGAGTTGCGCAATCGAGGGGCCAACGCGGTCAACCTCACCGGCTGGTCGTTGACCGACGATCCGGAACAGCCCGGCAAGTGGGTCTTTCCCAACATCACACTTGGCGTGGGCCAATACCTCATCGTATTCGCTTCCGGCAAGGATCGGAAAACCACTGCAGCGAATGCCACCAATCACACCAATTTCCGGCTCAATGTAGCGGGCGGCTATCTGGCGCTGTTCAACTCCAGTTTTCCGCGCGTGGCCGTCAGCCAATTCACCGCTTATCCCGAACAGCGCGCGGACATTTCCTATGGGCTGGCCGGCAACGGCGCGGCAACCTACTTCGCGACGCTCACTCCTCGCGCCGCCAACAATGACGCGAGCGCGGCGTCCGGCTTTGTCCAGCCACCGCACGCGTCGGTGAAGAGCGGCTTTTTCAATCAGCCGTTCAATCTCGTCCTCAGCACCGAAACGCCCGGTGCCGAAGTGCGCTACACGCTCGACGGCAGCGTTCCCACCCCGACGAGCGAGCCTTACACCGGACCCATCATCATCGCGGGCGTGGCAACGAAAGCTGTTGTCACGGTGCGGGCCGCCGGATTTAAGGCGGGCCAAGTGCCGTCGTCGGTGACCACGCGCACATACATCTTTCCCGATCATGTGTTGACGCAGCCGGCAAATCCGGTGGGGTTTACGAACGTGTGGGACTCGCCTTGCACTCATAGTCTCAACTGCAACGACATCAATCCCGCCGACTATGAGATGGACCCGCAAGTGATCACCAACACGGTGGACAACTACCGCGCCTTGGCGCGTCAGGGATTGGTGTCGATTCCCACGGTATCCATCGTGACCGATGTGAACCTGCTGTTCGGTGCGGCGCAGGGCGTGTACGTGCGACGCGAGCCGACGCTCCGGAAACCCGTCAACGCCGAGTTCATTCTTCCGGACGGCTCGGACGGCTGGCAAATCGACTGCGGCCTGGAGATGCAAGGGCAGACGAGCCCGGACGATTCGAGCACGGGCGGCAGTAAGTGGAAGTCGCTCAAGCTGGGATTGCGCATGTTTTTCCAGGGCGAGTTCGGCCCGACCAAGCTCCGCTATAAAGTCTTTGAAGACTCGCCCGTGGAAGAATTCGACACGCTGATGCTGGCGGGCGGCCATAACAATTATTGGAACTATAACAACAACGACACGCAGCGGACGCGCTCCATGTACATCCGCGACCAATATGTGGCAAACCTGCAGCTTGCTATGGGTGGCCTGTCCCATCATGGCCGCTTCGTGCATCTCTACCTCAACGGCCTTTACTGGGGCCTCTATCAGTTGCACGAACGGCCGGACGACAGCTTCCAGGCCTCGTATCAAGGCGGCGCGCCGGAGGATTACGATGTCTTCAAACATGACACCGGCCAGATCGTAGCGGGCAGCAGCGCCTCCTATACCACCATGTGGAGTCTCATTAATGCGGGCCTGGCCAGCAACGCCAATTACGAACTGCTGCAGCAGCGCCTGGACATCGCGGACCTGATCAACTACTTGCTCGTCAATTACTGGTGCAACAACACTGACTGGGCACACAAGAATTTGTACGCGTCGAGCCGGAAGCAGGGAGGCAAGTGGCGCTTTCATGCCTGGGACTCAGAACATGTGATCGCCTCCACCGACTTTGATGTCCTGAATGACAATGAGGGGAGCAATGCCACGGCGATCTTCAACCGCCTGTTGGTTAATGCCGAGTTTCGTATCCTGCTGGCTGATCAGATTCACAAACACTTCTTCAACGACGGCATCTTTTACACCGATCCCGCCAATCCCATCTACAACCCGGCGTTTCCCGAACGCAACCGCCCGGCGCACCGCTTCATGCAGATGCTGCAGGAAATCGACACCGCCATCGTTTGCGAATCGGCGCGCTGGGGCGACGTGGGGCCGGGCCGGGAAACCAATCCGCACACACGCAACGGATCGTTCTACGAGGAGCGCGACATCCTGATGGGCTATCGCGCCACATTTGGACAACACTCGCCGGTTTTCTTTCCGGGCCGCAGCGTCAATTTGCTGGCCCAGTTTCGCACGCGTGCCTGGTATCCAAACACGGTCGCCCCGTCCTTCAACCAGCATGGCGGCCAGGTCGCCGCGGGCTTCAATCTCACCATCACCGCGCCCGCCGGTACCATCTATTATACGACGAATGGCGCCGACCCGCGCGTGTATGGCTCCAGCGCCGTTTCACCGAGCGCGCGCACTTACTCGGGCACCCCCGTGGCCGTCGGCAGCACGATGCTGGTCAAGGCGCGAGTGCTCACCGGCACGAACTGGAGCGCGCTAAACGAAGCCACTTTCGCGGTCGCCGAACTTGTCTCTCCTCTGCGCATCACGGAGATCATGTACAATCCGTCCGGCGGCGATGCCCATGAATTCATCGAACTGAAGAATACCGGCAGCCTGGCGATCGATCTCGGCGGCTATTCTTTTGATGGGATCAACTTCGTTTTCCCGCCCACCTTCGTACTCGCGCCGGGCGCAGTGATCGTGCTGGCGAACAATGCCAGCCCAGCGGCGTTCGCCGCGCGCTATCCCGGCGTGGTCGTCGCCGGCTACTACAGCGGCGCGTTGGCCAACGGCGGTGAGCGCATCGCGATCAGAGACGCCAGCGGCATGACGATTATATCAGTGACGTATCGCGACAGCGGCGGCTGGCCAACAACAGCGGACGGTGGCGGCAACTCATTGGAACTGATCGATGCGGCTGGCAGCAATGGCGATCCGGCCAACTGGCAGGCCAGCGCGATCGTAAACGGTTCGCCCGGCCAGCCGAACTCCGTTCCGCCAACGCCCGCAGTCGTGCTCAACGAAGTCGCAGCGGAAAACCTCGGCGCCGTGGAGAACACCGGCACGTTTCCCGACTGGGTGGAGCTGCGCAACACCACCG
>Ga0187893_10007178_pt1 | contig 18469 bp, 16 predicted proteins | sample MA1701074metaG_FD_139574 | JGI IMG/M metagenome (GOLD analysis project Ga0187893, IMG submission 139574) | White microbial mat communities from a basaltic lava cave in the Kipuka Kanohina Cave System on the Island of Hawaii, USA - MA170107-4 metaG ... | reverse complement strand
CTGGGTGGGATGCTCGTGGGAGCCGTCCCCCGCGTTTATGACCGCGGCTTTCACCAGTTTCGAAATGTAGTGCGGCGCGCCGGAGGAGGGGTGGCGCACCACGATGGCGTCGACCCCAAGCGCCTGCAGGGTGAGGACCGTGTCCTTGAGCGACTCGCCCTTTTTGACGCTGCTGGTGGCGGTCGGGAAGTCGACGACGTCCGCCCCCAACTTCCGCGCGGCGATCTGGAACGAGAGTTTGGTGCGCGACGAGGGTTCGAAGAAGAGAGTCATGACCCGCTTCCCCTTGAGGGGCTGGGGGTCGGCCAGCTCCTTGCCTTCCTTGAACTTCTGCGCGAGGTCGAGGATGCGGAGGACGGCCTCCTTGTCAAGATCGGCGATCCCAAGAAGCCCCCGCATCTCCTGCAACGCCACCCTCGGGTCCCGCGATGGGGCGGCCCGGGTCGCCATTTGGGATTCAGATTATATCGCCGCCACCGACGATGATCAACAGTGCCTGAATTGACGCATTCGAAATCGGGGGGCTATAATCGCCCCCTCGAATGGCTGCTGGGTTGGTCGCCGTCGCGAAGCTCTCCGAGCTTCCTCCCGGGCGCGTGAAGAAGGTCATCGTGGAGGGAAAGGAGGTTGCGCTCTATAACGCCGGCGGAACGATCCGAGCCACCTCGAACATCTGCCCCCACCAGGGGGGGCCGCTCGATGAGGGGGAGCTCGACGGCAACCTGATCATCTGTCCCTGGCACGGGTGGATGTTCAACATCGAGGACGGATGCTCCGTGATGAGCCCGAACCTCCGGATCCGCACGTACGAGGTTCAGGTCCAGGGAGACGACATTCTGATCAAATCCTCCTGAGGCTGCATGGCTCGAATTACCTACACCCTTTCGTTCCCCCGGCCGTCGAACCACCTGGTTGATGTCGAGATCGAAATCCGGGAGGCGCATGCGCCGTTCATAGACCTCGTGATGCCCGCGTGGATCCCGGGGTCGTATCGGATCCGCGATTTCGGGCGAAACGTCCAGGAATTCCGCGCCGGGCGGTTTCGAAAAATCGACAAGAGCACTTGGAGGGTCGAAACCGGGGGTCGGGGGACCGTCCGCGCGCGATATCGGGTGTACGCCTTCGAGCTTTCGGTCCGGACGAGTCACGTCGACGGCGACCACGCCCACCTCAATCCCGCCGGGCTGTGCATGTATGTTTCCGGGCGGATGGACGAACCATGCGCGATCCGTATCAAGGCGCCTCGTGGATGGAAGGTGGCGACGGGGTTGCCGCGGGGCAACGGGGGGTGGGTCGCGGATTCGTACGACCACCTCGCCGATTCGCCGATCGAAGTGTCGAACTTTCTACGAAGCGAGTTCAAAGTTCGGGGGCGCAGTCACGAATTCGTCGTCTGCGGGCCGGGAAACTACGAATTGAAGGGGCTCGTCCGGGACTCGGCGAAAATCGTCGAGGCGGGCGCCAGGCTGTTCGGGAGCCTGCCGTACGACCGCTACCTGTTCATCCTTCATCCCACGGACGGGATCGGCGGCGGGCTGGAGCACCGGAACTCGACGTCGCTGATGTTTCCCCGGCTGGATTTCAAGCCTCGCGACAACTACCGCAGGGCGTTGAACTTGATCGCCCACGAATACTTCCACCTGTGGAACGTCAAGCGGATTCTGCCGCAGGCGTTCCGGCCGTACGACTATACGCGCGAGGTATACACGGATCTGCTCTGGCTCATGGAGGGCTTCACCGATTATTACGCGCTGCTGCTGGTGGCTCGCGCGGGTTTGATTACCGCGAAGGAGGTGCGCGAGAACCTGGGAAAATGGTTCGAGGGATATCACCAAAAGCCGGGGAGAAACCTCCAGTCGCTGACCGAGTCGAGTTTAGACACTTGGATCAAGCTGTATCAGCCGAACGAGCACAGCGTGAATTCGATGATGTCGTACTACGAAAAGGGGAAGATCGTCGGCCTGATTCTCGACCTGGAGATCCGAGCGCGGTCGCGGGGACGGCGCAGCCTGGACGACGTCATGCGGGGGTTGATGCGCGATTTCGCCGCCAAGGGACGAGGGATCGCGCGCGGCGAAGTGATCGCGCTGGCGGAGGAGGCTGCCGGGGGATCCCTCTCCGGGTTCTTCCGCGATTATGTAGACGGGGTCAAGCCGCTTCCGCTGGACCGGGCGCTGCGGACGGTCGGCCTTTCGGTCGGCGTCGGCGGAGACAACGCATCGAAAAAGGGGACTCTCGGGGTCATTTCGCACAAGGGGCACGATCGGATCATGCTGACGTCGGTCCTCACCGGATCGCCGGCCGAGCAGGCGGGGCTGAGCGCTCAGGACGAAATCGTCGCCGTGAACGGCCTCAAGGCGACCCCGGAGACCTGGGACCGGATTCTGGAGCATTCGCCGCCCGGCCGGATGCTCGGCCTCCAGCTCTTTCGCAGTGGGAGGTTCAAGTCGTTCAAGGTCCGACTGGCGTCCGCCCCCAAGCTTCCTTCGAAAGTCGGGCCAGTGGCCAAGCCGACCGCCTCGGTGCGCGCCGCCCACCGGTCCTGGCTCGGCCTCCCCCTCCAGTGACCAGCCATCCATAGCCAATGACCAGCGACCACAGACTGATGTCCCGCGGCCAGTAGCCCGTTCTTGGCCACCTTGCACGTCCCACAAACCATGGGTATAGTGGCGTGGAATCGCAAGTGGCTGAAGAAGTCTCTCCGGAACCCGTGGCCCAGAATCTTCCGGAGGCGCGGCTTTACCGCCCCGGGGCATGGAGCATCGTCACGCAGGCGCCGGATTGGGATCCGGCCCTGGTCCGGAAGAAGCTGGACGAGCTGACGACGGTCTTTTGGAGGCCGGCGTACGCCTATATCCGTTACGCCGCGGGCCTCAAACGCAAGGAGGCGCTTCGCGCGACCGAGCGTTACCTGACCAGCTTCTCCGAAACGCCCCTTCACCTGATGAGCCCGGAGGTCAGATCCCGGTTCCGCATTTTCACCCGAACCTCCGTGAAGATCTTCGTCGCGACGGGCCGGCACCAGGAGCAGGGGGAAGAGCCGCCCGGATTGCGCCGCCTCGATCCGCCCCCGGAAGGGGGGGAAATCACCCAGGAGTTGGAGGCGGCCCACGACGCCGACGAGGCCTTCGACCGTGAGTGGGTGCGCGCGCTTTTTGACCGGGCCTCCCAGACGCTTCGCCAGAAGCTGGAGGGAAGTGGCGAGCTGATCTTCGAGCGCGTCCTCTCCGAATACGACTTGCAGCCCCCGAGCGAGACCCCGGTGAGCCTTAGCGTGATCGCCCGAAACCTCGATATCACGAGGGTGGACGCCCGCGTGTCCCTTGCGTACGCCCGGACCGTCCTCCGGCGGATCCTGCTGAGCCTGGTCAACGACACGCTCATCGATCCCAACGACATGGAGCGGGAGGTCAAGGAGCTCGTCGAGATTTCGAAGGGGGACGGCCCGCCGTGGGCCCTGATTCGACGGATCTTCCCCGCGGACGACGAATTCATGCTGCTGCAGCTGGTCCTTGAGTCGGGCAGCCTCACGTCGAGCCAGATGCGGGAACTGGCCCAGCTGATGGAGCTTTCAGGGACGCACATCACCAAGGCGCTGACCGAGATGGGGACGCTTCAGCCGTCGCAGCTGGAGCCCCTGCTGGCGCTCAAGGAATCCCGGATCAACGCCATCCTCCAGATCGCGGCGGCGACCCGCCAGAATCCGATCGTCCGCGAAGAAATCCCGGACGGCCTGGAGGATCTCATGCGGGATTCGCGGAACTTCCTCGGCAAGTTCCTCAAGATCGAGCCGATGACCGAGGAGGAGGGGGAAAAACGCTGGCGTTGCTACGACACACAGACGAAACGATACGTGTCGGTCACGCTGCTCGACGCCACCCAGATGGACAAGGCGGTGTCACGCGACCTCGTGCTGGCCTCCCAGCTGCAGCACCCGAATATCGTGCCGGTTCTCGACTTTGGAAACGTCGGGAATCAGACGTATGTGGCCTCCGCGCTGGTGGCTGGTGAATCGCTCCGGGGGAAGCGGCTGTCGGAGCGTCGCGCGCTGGAAATCGTCTACGAAATCGCGCGCGCGGTCGAGGACGCCCACACCCGGGGGCTCAGCCACGGTTCCCTGAGCGCTAATTCGGTGATTCTGGACCGCGATGGGCACGTCAATATCACCGATTTCGGGTTGGGAAAGCTCGACCGTCCGCGACCCGATTCTGCGGACGAGCCCTCTCCCACCATCCCGGGAAACGGGCAGGCTGACACGAATTTCCTGATGCCGGGGGTCAGCGAGGCCGAGGTTCGTATCGACGTTCTGGGTCTGGGAGCCATCCTTTACGAGCTCTTGACCGGGAAGGACTCGCTGGAAGGCGCCACGCCGTACGATTCGCTGCGAAATCCCAGGGAGTGGATTTCCGTCCGCCGGTACAACACCGATGCCCGCTTCGGGGTGGACGATCTCGTTCGTCGGGCTCTTCGAGGGGACGAGTCGGAGCGGTTTCAATCCTGCCGGGAATTCGGGATGGCGATCCTGCGGATGCTCAAAGGCGAGACGATCGAGCTTCCCGCGGCCAAGGCCGAGCCCGTCAAGTCGAAGTGGACCACCGCAATGGTGGTGCGGCGCGGGCTTTTGGCCTTGGCGGTCTTCGTCGTGGTCCTCCTCTCCTTTGCGGTCGGGCGCGGCAGCGGCGGGTCATCGGCGGACGACCATCTGCGGCGGGCCAATGCCGCATTTGATGCGGGCCGCTTTGAGGACGCCATGCAGCATTATGCGGCCGTGATCGCGCTGCGGCCCGGGCTCAAATCGGCGGAAGAGCGGTATCAGGAATGCCGCCGGAGGCTCGGGCCCCAATCGCCGAAGTAGCCGGTCGCTAGCCCGGGCTATTCATGAAACTCTTCAACGCGGAGACACAAAGACGCAGGGGTTGGGAACTGGCAGCCCCTCTCCAAGTCCTTGGCGTCGAGGAAAAGAATAGGTGCGTGACACCGTGCACACGTCGAGTTCCGATCAGCCATGCCGGTTTCAAAGGGCTTCGATAAATGGACAGGTAGGCGCCTCCTTTCAATTCCCGTATCCGCGTCTCACGAATAGTTCGGGCGGGTCCGTCCGGGTCATGAGTCGGCGGGGTCAGGCGGAGCGCGAGTTGCCGGCGGGGCGGCCGTACATCGCGTTGGTCAGGATCCACGGCTTGCGGTCGTGCATCACTTCGACCCGATAGACTCCCGGCTCCGGGATTGGAACGACGAGCTCGAAACTGTGGTCTTCCTTGAGAACTTCGCCGTTGCGGATCACCCTGATGTTGGCGTCTTCCGGGAGCGACACCCAGAGTTCGTCCTCCTCTCCCGATGTGTACTCATCCCCCGGGAAGGCGTGGCCCTCGTCGTGCTCGATCATGGCCGAGAACTCGGTCGGATCGCGCTCCAGATCGAAGGAGATGTAGCTGGAACCCTTTCGGAAGGCCTCGATGACCTGCCGTTTGGCTTGCCCCGCGTTTTTCGAAAGCGGAGTGTCCAGCAGGAGATGGTTCGTGATCGTGCGGAATGCCATCTCGTAAGGGAAGATTACGTACTCTCGCTCCTCGTATTTCCGCGTCATCTTGTGGTTGTCCACCTCGCCGATCGCGACCACCCGTCCCTGCTGGGAGAGCTCGTCCCACTTTCTCAGGGCCTCGGGGTCGGGTCCCACCAAGTGCTTGGGAAACTCGTCGTACGCCTGCCCGGGGGTGACGCCGTCCAGGTCGAGCTGGCGCTTCCAATCGTCCAACAGGCTCCAGATGCTTAGGCCCGTGAATCCATTCACGGACCAGTCGACCCATTTGTACGAGCCGCCGCCGACCTTCTTGCTGCCGATGTAGTACGGGTGCGCCAGGAATCCCAGCCAGCCCGCCTGTCGCGTCGCATTGATGAATTCCTGCGGCGATGACTCGCGAAGCTTTTCGATCCCCTCCAGCGCTCCGTCGCCGAAGGTCACGAAATGATTGTCCGGAGGCGAGATTTCCGCCCCCACCACAAGGAGGGTGGAGCGGTGCCATTTTTCGTGGCCGTCCTTGGCCGCGGCGAGCGTGTTGTGATCCGTCAGGACGACGAAATCCAGGCCGGCGTCGTTCGCCGCCGCCGCGATCTCCTCGATGCCGCCGTTCCCGTCCGAATAGGTCGAATGGACGTGGACGGCTCCCTTGTAGTCGTATCGATCCACAGGCGCGGGATTATAAACTCGAAGTCGGAAGATACAAGTTGCGGGTCGCGAAATGAGAAAAGTCGGTTAGCCGAAAAACACCTTCGCGTCCTCCAGGAGGTCGGGGTCGAGGTGCCGCATCCCCTTGTTCAGCTCGCCCAGCGGAAGGTCGGTGATCTTCCCGTGGAGGAGGACGACCATCCGTCCGAAGCGCTTCTTGCGGACCAGGTCGACGGCCCGAAGCCCGAGCCGCGTGGCCATCATCCGGTCGTGGGCCGTGGGAACGCCTCCCCGCTGCACGTGCCCGAGAATCGTGACGCGGGTCTCGATCCCGGTCTGTTTCTCGAGGTCCCGCGCGATGGAGGTCCCCACGCCCCCCAGGCGCACGTGTCCGAAGGCGTCGACCGAGTCGTCGAGCGTCACCCGTTCGCCCTTGGCGCTGCGGGCGCCCTCCGCGACGACGATGATCGAAAATCCCTTTCCCCGCTCGCGGCGCTCCATGACGGTCTTGGCGATATCGCGCACGTCGAAGGGAACCTCGGGAACGACGATGTAATCGGCGCCGGCCGCGATTCCGGCGACGGCCGCGATCCAGCCGCTTTGGCGCCCCATTACCTCCACGACCATGACTCGGTGGTGGGATTCGGCCGTCGAATGCAGTCGGTCTATCGCCTCCATGACGATGTTGATGGCCGTGTCGAATCCGATGCAGTAATCCGTCCCCTGCAGGTCGTTGTCGATGGTTTTGGGGACTCCCACCACCCCGAGGCCCCGTTCGCTGAATTGACGCGCCACCCCGAGCGTGTCCTCACCGCCGATGGCAATCAAGGCCTCGAGTCCGTATTTTTTCGCATTGACGAGGCATTTTTGGACGGAGACCTCGCTTTTGAAAGGGTTCGTGCGCGAAGTTCCGAGGATGGTCCCTCCCTTGGGGAGGATTCCGGCGACGGAGAAATCGGTGAGGGGCTCGACACTCCCTTCAACGAGTCCCTGCCAGCCGTTTCGAATGCCGAGAACTCCGTCTCCTCCCTGCGTAGCTTTGCGCACGATGCCGCGGATCGCGGCGTTCAGCCCCGGACAATCGCCGCCCCCGGTGAGGACTCCGATCTTCATCGGTCGTGTGGACCTCCCGAGCTCATGACACCTACAATCGATGTTGGACGGTATCCCTGTCAAGATTCGAGCAAAACTTGACAGGCCAACACGTGATGCCTAGCATCTGGGTCGCCGACCGGCTGAATCGGGATCTATTTGGCGAGGACTGAGCATGAAATTCGGTTGGATCGTCCTGGTCGCGGTCTGCTTGGGCTGCGGTGGGGATTCTCCATCGACGGGCGCAACCCCGGATAGCAACAAGAAGGTGGAGACGCCAACGGTCAAGCCGACCCCGGCGGTGCCCGACAAGCCCGCGACCGAAGGCAATGGCGGCGGTGACGCGGTGACCGAGCCCGAGGGCAAGCCCGTCGATCCCGCTACGGCGGGCGGCATTTCCGGCACCGTGACCTTCAAGGGGGAGGCGCCCAAGCGCGGCGTTCATGACATCAGCGGAGACGCCAAGTGCTCCGGCATGCACGACAAGCCGCTACGCAAGGAGGACACGATCATTAAAGACGGGAAGATCGAGAACGTCCTGATCTACGTCAAGGCGGCTCCGGAGGGGATCAAATTCGATCCCCCGACCGAGACCCCGGTGATCGACCAGACGAAATGCCAGTACTCGCCCCATGTGGTGGTGGTGGTCAAAGGGCAGGATCTCGAAATCCGCAACAGCGACGATCTGCTTCACAACATCAACGGGAACGCGTTCAAGAAGAACAAGGGTTTCAATTTCGGGCAGGACGGGGCCGGGAAGGTGAACAAGGTCAAGTTCAATCTCTCGGAGATCGGCGTCCTGGTCAAATGCGACGTCCACTCCTGGATGGGCGCGGTGGTCCATGTGGTTCCGAACTCGAAATTCGCCAAGACGGGTTCGGACGGGGGATTCAAGATCGACGGTCTCCCGCCGGGGGACTATGAGATCGTCGCCTGGCATGAGACGCTGGGCGAGCAATCCAAGAAGATAAGAGTCGACGAGCAGGCCACTGCGACCGCCGACTTTGAGTTCGAAAAGAAGTAGAGCGATGGGCCGGCGGAGGTCTTCGGTCGGCTCTTTCGGACTGGTCGTCCTGGTCGCGCTGTCGCCGCTGGCGGCGGTCGCCCAGGACTCGGGTCCGGTCGATTACCAGTCGCACGACTGGACCGGGCTCCCGCCGAACATCAATTCGGCCTACGGCGCCGAGGTCGATAACCTCTACTACCTGATCTTCTACGTCACCGGAGCCATGTTCATCCTGACCGAGGGGGTGCTGCTCTACTTCGTCATCAGGTATCGGCGGCGGGAAGGGGGCAAGGCGGTTTATTCGCACGGAAATACCAAGGCCGAGGTCACATGGACGGTCATCCCGGGCCTCATGCTGTTCGGCCTCGCGCTTTTGCAGTCGAGCACGTGGGCCAAGGCAAGGACCGAATTTCCGACCGGTCCCGAAACGATCGTCATTCAGGTTCTTGGGCAGCAGTATGAATGGAGTTTCCGCTATCCGGGTAAGGACGGTCAATTCGGAACGGCGGATGACATCATCTCCCCGTCGCTGCACTTTCCGGTCGGTCGCAATGTCGTCTTGAAGATGTCCTCCAAGGACGTCATTCACAGTCCATTCCTCCCCCACCTTCGCGTGAAGCAGGACGTACTGCCGGGTTTCATGACCAAGGTCTGGTTCAAGGCGGACCGGGTCGCGGTCTGGGACCTTAAACAAAAAAAGGCCGTGTTCATAAGCCAGGAGGCGCTCGCGGGGAAAAATGTCGTGGTCGATCCGGATTTGAAATTCTACAACTTCGACGAGAAGAAGGTCAGCATCACGGGAATGAAGGAGTACAACTATCTCCTCAAGCCGAGTGCGAAGGAGGTCCCGATGATGCGCGATGGGAAGGTCATCGGGATGTGGGTGGCTGACGAGGAGGAATTCGACGTCAAGATTCAGGGCGGACGTCCCCCGGCGGAGGCGGACTTTGTCTTGTACGCCATTGACCTGGCTTGCGCGGAGCTGTGCGGGATCAGCCATTTCAAGATGAGAGCCCGCGTATATGTCGACACGCAGGCTTCGTGGGATTCCTGGGTGGACCGGGAACAGAAGAAGCTTGAGCTTTTCGGTCAGGGAGACGCGGTGAAGCGCTGGAAACTTTGGGATGCGCGGCATCCGGACTGGAACAAGCCATGAGCGGCGAACACCCCCACCCCCACGCCCACGCCGAGCCGACGTCGTTCTTTCGCAAGTACATGTGGTCAACCGACCACAAGACCATCGGCAAGCAGTTCCTCTTCACGACGCTGATTTTCCTCTTCATCGGCGGCCTGCTGGCGATGCTGATGCGATGGAACCTGGCCTATCCGAGCCAGCCCGTTCCGGTGCTGGGGCCGATCATCGCGGACAGCTGGCTGTTCGGACCCGACGGCGCGATCAAACCCGAGGGATTCAACCAGCTCACGACCATGCACGGGACGATCATGGTCTTCTTCGTGATCATTCCAATCCTGGTGGGCGCGTTCGGGAACTTTTTGATCCCGCTTCACATCGGCGCCGCGGACATGGCCTTCCCGAGGCTCAACGCGCTCTCTTATTGGCTCTTCTGGCCCGCCTGCGCGGTGATCCTCACCTCGTTTTTCGTCTCCGGAGGCCCGGCGGGAGGAGGATGGACCGCCTATCCGCCCCTCAGCGACTTGAATGACGGCGCTCCCGGCACCAATCTGGGAATGAAGCTATGGCTGGTCGGCGTATTTCTGGTCGGCTGGACCTCGATCCTGGGCGCCGTGAACTATCTCACGACGATCATCAAAATGCGGGCGCCGGGAATGACATGGGGACGGCTCCCGCTCGTTACATGGGCTCAGTTCATCACCGCAACGCTGCAGCTGCTGGCGACCCCGGTCATCGCGGCTGGCGCGATGATGATGCTCTTCGACAAAATGTTCGGCGCGAGCCTGTTCATTCCCGAGGACATCTCGCTTGGAGCGAGCTTGGAATCTGCCGGGCGGAGCGGCGGCGGCCACCCCCTCTTGTGGCAGCACGTGTTCTGGTTCTACGCGCACCCGGCGGTCTACATCCTGATCCTCCCTTCGATGGGCGTCGCCTCGGACCTTATCTCCACGTTCTCGCGCAAGCCGATCTTCGGCTATAAGGCGATGGTCCTGTCCATGGCCGCGATATCGTGCCTCGGGTTCATCGTCTGGGGGCACCACATGTTCGTCAGCGGCATGAAGCCGATGCTGGGCCGCACGTTCATGATCGCCACGATGCTGATCGCGCTCCCGTCCGCCATCAAGGTGTTCAACTGGCTGGGGACGCTCTGGGGCGGGCAGATACGATTCCGGGCGCCGATGTTGTTCGCCATCGGGTTCGTTTCCATGTTCATCATCGGCGGGCTGAGCGGCATCTTCATGGCGGCGACGCCGGTCGACATTCACATCCACGATACGTACATCATTGTGGCTCACTTCCACTATGTCGTATTCGGTGGAACGATCTTCGCCGTGTTCGGCGGGCTGTACTTCTGGATCCCCAAGGCGTTCGGCCGGATGATGCACGAGGGGATGGCCAAGGTTCATTTCTGGCTGACCTTCATCTTCTTCAACGCGACGTTTTTCCCGATGCACTACATCGGCGTCGTGGGCCACATGCGGCGGATCGCGACTCCGACCGAGTATCCGTGGCTGGTTCCGATCCAGCCGTGGAACGTCCTCATTTCGATCTGCGCTTTCATCCTGGGACTGTCGCAGATCCTGTTCATCGTCAACCTGGTCTATTCGCTCCGAAAGGGGCCGAAGGCGGCGGAGAATCCGTGGCAGGCGAACACGCTGGAGTGGACGCTCCCCAGCCCCGTTCCCTATCACAACTTCGAGAGGATCCCCGTTGTGTATCGCGGGCCGCATGAGTACAGCACGGAAGAGGCCAACGGAAAGGGCGACTGGTTGCCGCAATCGGAAGCGAACGGACACGGAAAAGGCGGTCATTAATCCATGCACCGGTTCGCCGTCGTTTTGGCGGGCGCGACGCTGTTTCTGCTCTTTGTCGGGGCGATGGTCACGAGCACCGGCTCGGGCCTGGCGACGCCCGACTGGCCTCTGCCGGATGGGCAGCTCCTTCCGCCGATGCGCGGCGAAATGTTCTTCGAGCATGGCCATCGTCTCGTAGCGGCCGCGGTCGGCCTGCTTACGATCGTCCTTTCGGTGGGACTGATTCTGCGGGAGGAGCGCCGCTGGGTCAGGACGCTGGGAATCGCGGCCCTGGCCGCGGTCGTGGGTCAGGGGCTGCTGGGCATGCTGACCGTCAAGCTCGGTTTGTCCGCCGTGGTTTCGATCGTCCACGCGGGGCTCTCCCAGTTGTTCTTCGCCTTGATCGTTACCCTGGCGGTCGTGACCTCGCGCCGCTGGCTGGCGGGCCCGGAGACGGCGCAGGACCCGAAACTTGCGACCCGGGCCGCCCTGTTGGCGTCCGCCATCTACCTCCAGATCCTGTTCGGCGCGATCTACCGTCACACGTCCGAGGCCCTGGTCCTGCACCTCTTGGGCGCGGTCGTGGTGACGGTGCTGGCGGTGCTTGCCCTCGGAGCCGCGACCGGCCGCCTGCGGCGGGTCGCCTGGATCGTGATCGGGCTGCTCTGCGGACAGCTTCTCCTTGGAGCCGGTGCGCTCACGGTCGTCTCCACCGGCGTGGTGAAGCAGATCGAAGCCCCCCTCTTCAACGCGGTTATTCTCAGCCTGCACCTCGTGACGGCCTCGGCGATGCTTGCACATGGAATGATTCTCACGCTCCATAGCTTCCGGGGATTCGCAGCTCGCAGCTCGCAGCTCGCGCTCGCGGAGGCCAGGCCGTGAACGCGCGCGTCGAGGCGGTTCCGCACGTTTCACGGCCGAAGGTCGTCGACATTTCGGTCCTGACCAAGCCGGGGATCATGGTCATGGTCCTCGTCGTGGCTTCGGCGGGCTACTGGCTCGCCTCGGCCGGCCAGGTGAACGGGCAAATTCTCGGCTGGCTCCTGGCCGGGACCGCGCTCATGTCCGGGGGGGCCGCGGCGCTGAACATGTGGCTTGAGCGGGAACCCGACGCCCTGATGCGGCGGACCGAAAACCGACCCTTACCGGCGGGCCGGCTGTCGCCGATCACGGCGGCGGGGGTGGGATTTTCGATGGTGGTGACGGGCGCGGCCGTCCTGTCGTTCCTCGTGAATCCGTTGACGGCGGGGCTGGGCGTGCTTTCCGCCGGCGTATATCTGTTCGCGTATACCCCGCTTAAGAAAATCTCGTCGACCAATACGCTGGTGGGCGCCGTCACCGGCGCCATGCCGCCCGTGATGGGCTGGGCCGCGGCTCGCGGCTCAATCGGGATCGAAGCCGCCGTCCTTTTTTTGGTCCTGTTCTTCTGGCAGATGCCGCACTTTCTGGCCATCGCGTGGATGTATCGGGAAGACTATGAGCGCGCCGGGTTTCGGATGCTCGTCGTCGGCGACGTCGATGGGATGTCCACGGCCCATCAGGTGATCGTCCAGACGTCCGCGCTGGTTCTGGCGAGCGTAGCGCCCGTCGTCGTCGGAATGGCGGGAGCAGGGTATCTGGCCGCCGCGCTGGCCTTGGGGGCGGGCTTTCTGATTCTGGGAATTCGCTTCGCGCTGGGACGGACCCGCGGGCGCGCCCGGGTGCTTTTCTTCGGGTCGATCGTTTATCTGCCGGCCCTCCTGGGGGCGCTGCTCCTGGGGGCCACGTACGGAGGATGATTCCATGAGTACCGCACACGCAATCCCCGCTGAATCCCAGGGGGCGGCAAGCGAGCATACTCTCGTCAAGTTCGGGATGTGGCTCTTCCTGGCCTCGGAAGTCATGTTCTTCGGGGGATTCTTCAGCAGCTACATGATCACGCGGTTGGGAATGAAGCCGGGCGTCGTGGAGGCATGGCAGGAGGAGCTCAAGCCCAACCGGCCGCTGGCGGCGATCAACACCCTGGTCCTGATCGTCAGCTCGCTCACGATGGCGATGGCGGTGGCGTCGGCACGCAAGGGGATCAAGAACCGAACCGTCCTCCTACTCGGCCTGACCAGCCTGTGCGGCGTGGTCTTCTTGATCGTCAAGTTTTTCGAATACGGCGCGAAAATCGAACACCATCACTACCCGTCATCCCACGTCCTGTACGCTTTCTATTACATGATGACCGGCTTCCACGGATTGCACGTGATCGGCGGGTTGATCGCCCTGTGGCTCTTCATGTGTCTCGTATCGAAGAAGACAGCCGACTATACCGGCGAGGCCAACTATGGAAACATCGAGAGCATGGGGCTGTACTGGCACTTCGTCGACCTGGTGTGGATCTTCCTGTTCCCCCTGATGTACTTGATTTAGGCGAGGAGGGGCGCATGTCGTCGGAACACGGTCACCAGAGGACGTACAATCTCACGTTCGGCGCGCTCGTGTTCTTCACCGCGCTCACCGTCGGGCTTTCCTATGTAACCCTCGGGCACGTCGGCAACATCGTGGTCGGCGCGCTGATCGCCGCCACCAAGGCGACCCTGGTCGCGCTCTACTTCATGCACCTCAAGGGGGAGGAGCGCTGGATATTCACGATCGCGCTGTTCCCGCTCGCACTGGTTGCGGTCCTGACCTTCGCCCTGATGCCGGATGTCGGCTTTCCCCTTCAGCCGTAAGCAACCGACAACCGATGACCGACTATTGACGGTTGACGATTGTTGATTGAAGATTAGGCCCAGTGGCCGCCCGGCTCGAACAAATCGTCCGGCAAATGATGTCGGCTGGATGGAAGCCGGGAGAAGCGGCGCGCGAGATCGCGATCAGCGCGGCTGAGATCGACCTGGGGGTGACCTTGCCGTCCGATTATCGCGCTTTCCTCACCGAGGCGGGGGGATCGATTGCCGGTGACCGGTGGCGCGGGCTGTGGACCGTGGCGGAGGTCGTGTCGCTGAATCGGCACATGCCGGTGTTTCGCTGGTTCAAGGGGCTTGTCGGAATCGGCAATGAGGGGTTTCTGGTGTATGCTATCGATTTCCGCGAGCCGGGTCCCCCGCCGGTCGTAAGCGTGGGCCTGAGCTCCTCGGATCCCGAAGACATCCAGCGCGAGGCGAATTCGTTCTTGGAGTGGCTGGAGGAGACGCTTCCGAAAAAATGATCAAGTTGCTGACGGCGCTCTGGTCGGCAGGCCAGGGCTGATCGATGTGAAAGGAGGTCCTGGACCCTGCCGGTTCGGCAGGTGCCGGAGGCGACCCGCCGTTCAACTACGGCATCTACATCATGCTCGGGCTCGTCTTTTCGCTCATGGGCGCGATCGCGTTCCTCGTGGTCCGGGAAGCGATCAAGACCGGACGTCAGCCGAAGGCTTGAAGGCGCCCGCCCGGCGTGCGACAACGTAGGGCGTCATGGACGAGCCGGTCGCCCTCGAAGTGCGCGGCTTGTCGTTCTCCTACGGAGGGCGAACGGCGCTGAACGACGTCGGGTTCGAGGTCCGCCCGGGGGAGTTCTTCGCGCTGCTGGGGCCCAACGGCGGGGGCAAGACGACTCTCTTCCGACTGCTCGCCACGCTCCTTCCGTCGCCACCGGGTGCGGCGAAGGTGATGGGGATAGATGTTCGCGCCGATCCCGCGGGCGTTCGTCGCCGGATCGGCGTCGTCTTCCAATCGCCGAGCCTCGACGGGAAGCTCAGCGTGCGCGAAAACCTGATGCATCACGGTCATCTGTTCGGGATGCGCGGATCAGCGCTCTCGGCCGAAATCTCGAAGCATCTGGATGCCGTGGGCGTCTCGGATCGGGCACGCGACCGCGCCGAGACCCTGTCGGGCGGACTTAAGCGGCGTGTCGAGATCGCCAAGGGCCTGCTGCCGGGGCCCGATGTCCTGCTCATGGACGAACCGAGCACCGGCCTGGATCCGGGGGCGCGCCGCGCGTTATGGGAGCTGATCGCGAGGATCCGCTCGGAGCGGCGGGTCACCGTCCTCTTTACGACGCATCTGCTGGAGGAGGCAGAGGGGTGTGCGCGGGTCGCGGTCCTGGACCAGGGGCGGCTCGTCGCCCTCGGGACTCCGGATCAGCTCCGGGCCGAGGTCGGCGGCGACGTCATCTCGATCGCCTCGCGCCAGCCGGCGGAGCTTTCGGCCCGCATCCGCGAACGGTTCGGCGTCGAGGCGACGGTGCTGGACGGCACGGTTCGGATCGAGCGCGAACAGGGCCACGAGCTGATCCCGAGGCTGGCCGAGGCCTTTCCGGGGGAGATCGATGCGGTGACCATCCGCAAGCCGACGCTTGAGGACGTGTTCATTCGGCGGACCGGTCATCCTTTCTGGCTGGAGGGTAGGTAGTGCTTGCGATGGTCAGCCTCTGGAGGCGCGAAATGGTGCGTTTCTTCAGGCAGCCGAACCGCGTCATCGGCGCGATCGGGACGCCGCTGGTCTTCTGGCTCTTTCTCGGGACGGGGCTGGCGGGATCGTTCCGGGAGGGGGACTACCTGCAGTATTTCTTCCCGGGGATCGCGGTCCTGATCGTCCATTTCACGGCCATTCTCTCGACTATCTCGATCATCGAGGACCGCCGGGAGGGGTTTCTCCAGTCGGTGCTCGCCTCGCCGGCCTCGCGCGCGTCGATCGTGATGGGAAAGATGCTCGGCGGAACGAGCGTAGCCGTCATTCAGGGCGCGCTCTTCCTGCTGCTCTCACCGACGGTCGGAGTGTCGCTGACCGTCGGGACATTCCTGGCCTCCGCCGGCGTGCTCGGTCTCGTGGCGTTCGCGCTGACCGGCCTCGGCTTTGTGATCGCGTGGCGGATGGATTCGACGCAGGGGTTTCACGCAATCATGAATCTATTCCTGATGCCAATGTGGTTTTTGTCGGGGGCGGTCTTCCCCGAGGCGGGGGCGCCGGGGTGGATGGCGGCGCTGATGAAGGCAAATCCACTGACCTACGGCGTCTCGGCGCTGCGGGCGGCGATGGCGGGCGACGCGATGTGGGTGCCGACGGCGATCACGGCGGGGTTCGGAGTCGTGACGCTGGCCGCGGCGTGCGGGGCGGCGGGGCGCCGGACGGTGGGGGCGGCGGCCGCTCTCGTCGCGACGCTTTTGCTTGCCGGCTGCGATTCGAAGCCTCCGGCGCTTTACGCCGTTCCCGATTTCGAACTGACGAATCAGCGGGGCGAGCCCTTTGGCCTGCGAGATCTCAAGGGCAAGGTCTGGATCGCGGATTTCATCTTTACACGCTGCAAAGGTCCATGCCCGGCAATGTCGTATCGGATGAAGCAGCTGCAGGAAGATCTTCCTCCGATGATCGGGCTTGTATCGTTCAGCGTCGATCCGACCTTCGACACGCCGGAGCGGCTGCGGGAGTACGGGACGAGGTACGAGGCGGCGGACGGTCGATGGTGGTTCCTGACCGGCGACAAGAAGAGGATCTACGACCTATCGCTCGACGGCTTCAAGCTGGCGGCGGGCGAAGAGTGGGAGCGGGAGGAGTGGGTGATCATTCACGACGAGCGTTTCGTGCTCGTGGACGCCGAAGGCCAGATCCGAGGCTATTACCTGGGGACCGACAAGGAGGCGCTGGCCCGGCTTCGCGCGGATGCCTGGGCGCAGAACGCGGTCACGCCTCGAGGGTGGAAGACCGTCCTTCCCCATCTGAACGCCGCCTTGAACTCGACCAGCGCGGCTCTCCTGGTGGCCGGGTTCCTCCTCATCAAGTCGCGACGGATCGCCCTGCACAAGGCGTGCATGCTTTCGGCCCTAGCCGTTTCGATCCTCTTTCTCGCGTCGTACCTGACCTATCACTTCGCCTTCGGAACGACCCGCTTCAGCGGGGAAGGGTGGGTGCGCACCGCGTACTTTGCGATTCTCATTTCCCACACGATTCTGGCAGGCGCCGTAGTCCCGCTCGCTGGCATAACGGTGTGGCGTGCGTTTCGCGGAAGTTTCGACCGGCACAAGTCGATCGCCCGATGGACGCTGCCGATCTGGCTCTATGTCAGCGTGACCGGCGTCGTCGTGTATTGGATGCTGTATCACGCGCCAGGATCTTGATGGGCCGAGGGGAGCTCGCGACTCGTATCTGGATTACTTTTCGACTCGATTAAGCGTCGCCGGCTGACCGGTTCCGGGCGGAGGCGTCAATGTGACGCTTTTGGCGCGGCCCACCTCGATCGTGAACTCGGCCGTCCAGCCTTTGCCTCCCTCCAGCTCGTACTTCATCCCTTCGAGTTTCTTGAGCGGGTATGGATTCTGCCCCGGAATCGTCATCTTGAGCTGCCCGTCCACCGATTCGACGGTGGCCTTGATCTGGCCGGCCTCGTACACGCCCGGAAGAGACTGGGTCGGATCCGGCGGATCGACGATCGACGTGACCCAATCGGGGTCCAGGATCGCCTGGATATCGAGGCGGTCGATCCGAAGCGGGACCACGGAGTAGATCCGCAGATAGGATGGATCCATTCCATCCGCTTCAAGCTCGACGACGATTCCGGATCCGTAGGTGGCTTTGAATTTCGAGCCCTCGCGGGAGAGGACCAGCGTCACCATCGACCCGGGCTGGAGCGTCACGGACTTGCTCTGAGGTGGCGGAGCGTCCTTCCGCCCGACCGACGCCGCCACCAGCTTCCAGCCCGCAGGATCCTGATAGACGCCGGCACCAGCGTATTCCCCCGGCGCGGCGCCGGGGAGCAGGCTGTTGGCGGTGCGAACCCCCCACCCATTCGTCTGTCCGACTGCGCCGGTCAAGGTTACGTCGACCTTGACGCTCCACTCTCCGGAAAGCCTGGCCCTCAGAGCGATGCCCCCCACCTTGTTCGCGCCTCCCTGGAGCACGAGCTGGCGCTTTTCGTGCGCAAAGGCCTCGGCCGCGAAATCCTGGAGCTGCTCGGGCTTGGACCAGTCGTACCACAGCTGTGCCAGGACCTTCTCGTCTCTGCGGATGACAAAGTTCTCGGATTTGGCGTTAAAGTACTCCGCGAGCTTCTTCTTGATTTCGCTCGGTTTCAGAGGCTTTTTCACCTCGGGAGGCTTGACCGCCGCCGGCCGAAGCTTCGCGAGGGCGGCCTTCGCCTCCTCGCTCGAAGGATCCACCTCCAGGGCTTTTTCGTAATCGGCCCGGGCCTTGTCATTCTCCTTCAGCCTCAGGTGAAGCGCCGCGCGGCGGAGCAGCGATGCCGGCTGCTGGGTCCACGCGTCGCACGCTTCGATCGCCTCGGGGAGCTTGCCGGCGCCCTCCAGGGCGTCGATCTTGAGCGTGGGAGGCGCG
>Ga0187893_10007177_pt1 | contig 18473 bp, 16 predicted proteins | sample MA1701074metaG_FD_139574 | JGI IMG/M metagenome (GOLD analysis project Ga0187893, IMG submission 139574) | White microbial mat communities from a basaltic lava cave in the Kipuka Kanohina Cave System on the Island of Hawaii, USA - MA170107-4 metaG ... | reverse complement strand
GCGCCGATCTGATCGTCGCCAACAATGTGCTGGCGCAGGTCCCCGACCTGCACGACTTCGTCGCCGGCATCGCGCTCCTGCTGAAGCCGGGCGGAACGGCCACGATCGAGGTGCCGCATCTCCTGCGCCTGATCGAGCAGAACCAGTTCGACACGATCTACCATGAGCACTTCTCCTACTTCTCGCTGCTGACGGCTCGGCGGGTCTTCGCGCACCACGGCCTGCGCTGCGCCGACGTCGACGAGCTGCCCACGCACGGCGGCTCGCTGCGCCTCTACGTCTGCCATGCCGACGATCCACGCCAGCCGACCCGCCCGGCGGTCGATGCGCTCGAGCAGCAGGAGCGCACCACCGGCCTCGACCGCCTCGATGGCTATGCGGCGTTCCCCGAGTGCGTGCGCGAGACCAAGCGGGCGATCCTCGAGTTTCTCATCGACGCCAAGCGCCGCGGCCGGCGCATCGCCGGCTACGGCGCGCCGGGCAAGGGCAACACGCTGCTCAACTACTGCGGTGTGGGGACCGACTTCATCGACTACACGGTCGACCGCAACCCCCACAAACAGGGCAAGTTCCTCCCCGGATCGCGCATTCCGATCCACGCCCCGGAGCGCATCGCCGAGACCCGGCCGGACTACCTGTTCGTGCTCCCCTGGAATCTGCAGGACGAGATCCTGGAGCAGATGCACGGCATCCGTGCCTGGGGCGGCCGCTTCGTCATCCCGATCCCGACCCTGCGGCTGATCCCGTAGCCGGTTGTTTCTGGCGATCGGATTGTTGTCTTATCCCCTCACCCTGACCCTCTCCCTGCGGGAGAGGGGACCTTGTGATACGAGCCGCACCAATGAACGTGGCCGAGCTGCGCCGGACGATCGACCTCACCGCCGCCGGTGAGGAGATGTACGGGCTCATCGCCGAGCTCTATCCCATCTGCCGCAGCATCACCGGCGACGGGGTGCGCCAGACGTTGGCGCGACTCGCGCGTGACATCGAGCTGGTCTGCCACGAGGTGCCGACCGGCACGCGGGTCTTCGACTGGACGGTCCCGCGCGAGTGGAACATCCGGGATGCCTGGGTGAAGAACGCTCAGGGCGAGCGCGTCATCGACTTTCGGCGCTCGAACCTCCACGTGCTCCAGTACAGCACTCCCGTCCGGCGCACGGTCGGCGTCGACGAGCTCAGGCAGCATTTGCACTCCATCCCCGAGCACCCGCAGTGGATCCCCTATCGGTCGTCCTACTACGAGGACGCCTGGGGGTTCTGCATCGAGCACGAGCGGCGGGCGCAATTGACCGACCAGGCGTACGAGGTCTGCATCGATTCGCGCCTGGAGGACGGCAGCCTGACCTACGGCGAGTGCGCGATCGCGGGCGGCTCCGACGACGAGTTCCTCTTCTCGACGCACACCTGTCATCCGTCGCTCTGCAACGACAACCTGTCCGGCGTCGCCCTGGCCGCCCAGTTGGCGAAGCAGCTGGCGCCCCTCGAGCTGCGCTACTCGTACCGCTTCCTGTTCATTCCCGGTACGATCGGATCGATCACCTGGCTGAGCCGCAATGCGCCGCGCCTCTCGCGCATCCGCCACGGGCTGGTCGTCGCCTGCGTCGGCGATGGCGGCGCGTTCCGCTACAAGCGGAGCCGGTGCGGCGCCGAGATCGACCGGGCGTCCGAGCACGTGCTGCGGCATGCGGGCGCCGACTACGAGGTGCGCGACTTCACCCCGTACGGCTACGACGAGCGCCAGTACTGCTCGCCGGGATTCGACCTGCCGGTCGGCAGCCTGACGCGCACACCCAACGACTGCTTCCCCGAGTACCACACCTCGGCCGACGACCTCGGCTTCATCACGCCGCGCAACCTCAGCGAGTCGCTGCGCTGCTACCTCGAGGTGATCGACCTCGTGGAAAGCAATCGCCGCTATGCCTCCACCAACCCCAAGGGCGAGCCCCATCTCGGCAGCCGTGGGCTGTACCGCGCCGTCGGTGGCCAGCCCAGCCCCGAGCGGGCGCAGATGGCGTTACTCTGGGTGCTGAACCTCTCGGATGGGCGTCACAGCCTGCTCGACATCGCCGAGCGGGCACAGCTCGATTTCGACACCGTCCGGCATGCCGCCGACCTGCTGGCCGCGCACGGACTGCTGGCGGAGCGGGAATGAAGGTCGTGCTGTTCTGTGGCGGTCTGGGCCTGCGCATCCGCGACGCCTCGATCACCGTGCCGAAACCGTTGGTCACCGTCGGCAATCGGCCGATCCTCTGGCACGTGATGAAGTACTACGCCCACTACGGCCATCGGGACTTCGTCCTGTGTCTCGGCCATGGCGGAGACGCGATTCACGACTACTTCCGCGCCGCCCCCGACGGCGAGGATTGGCGGGTGACGCTCGCCGACACCGGCGTCGACGCGAGCATCGGCGAGCGTCTGTCGCAGGCGCGGCAGCACGTCGAAGGCGAGGGCGTCTTCCTCGCCAACTACGCCGACGGTCTCACCGATCTGCACCTCCCCACCTTGATCGACGCCTTCGCGCGCAGCGGCAAGGTCGGCGCCATACTGTGCCCCAAGCCGAGCCTGAGCTATCACTTCGTGCGCACCGACGCGGACGGCGCCGTGGTCGAGATCAGGGAATCCGGCGATGTGGAGCTGCGGATCAACGGCGGCTATTTCGTGTTCCGGACCGACATCTTCGACTACATCCAGGCTGGCGAGGATCTGATTGGCGCCCCGTTCCACCGCCTGACGAGCGCCGGCCAGCTTCTCGGATACCGCTACGACGGCTTCTGGAAGAACATGGACACCTTCAAGGACAAGCAGGCCCTCGACGACCTCTCCGCGAGCGGGGCGGCCCCGTGGGAGATCTGGCGGACGGGTGGTCCGCGCAAGGATTGATCGTGCTCGAGCTGATCCTCCGGCGCGACGCGCGCGCCCCGTTGAACGTTCTCTGCCTCGGGGCGCACAGCGACGACATCGAGATCGGCTGCGGCGGGACCATGCTCCACCTCACCCGCCGGTACACGGCGGCGGCCGTCCGTTGGATCGTCTTCAGCGCCCCCAGCGACCAACGTCGGGACGAAGCGATGGCCGGCGCGCACCGCTTCCTCGAGCGCGCGGCGGAGCGGGACGTCGTCGTCCAGGACTTTCGCGAGAGCGTCTTCCCGTACACCGGGGCGTTGATCAAGGAGTACTTCGAGGCGCTCAAGGCCGGTCCCGAGCCCGACCTCGTCTTCACCCACTACCGCCAGGACCTCCACCAGGACCACCGGCTCATCGGCGAGCTCACCTGGAACACGTTCCGGCGCTCGCTCATCCTCGAGTACGAGACGCCGAAGTGGGACGGCGATCTCGGCCAACCGAACTGCTACGTCCGGCTGCCCGACGAGATCGCCGAAGCGAAGATCGGCGCGCTCTGCGAGATCTTCGCCAGTCAGCGCAGCAAGCCGTGGTTCACCGCCGAGACGTTCCGGGCGCTGATGCGGCTGCGCGGCGTCGAGTCGAACGCCGGCTTTGCCGAGGCTTTCTACGCACGCAAGCTGGTGCTCGGATAGCCGAGGTGGCGGGACAGACTAGGTCGGGCGCCGGCGTTCGATGAACCTGATGATATCGGCGACAGTATTCCATTCCGCGATCAGGTCGAACGCCGTCGGATCGATGGTGTAACCGACCTGTTCCTCTATCCAGAGAACCAGGTTGAAGAGCGCAACCGAGTCGAACATCCCCGACGTGATGAGCGGCGTGTCGTCCTGCAGGTCCTGCCCGATCTGCACGTCCCAGCTGTCGATCACCGTCAGCAGTCGTTCGCGCATGGGCATGAGATTCGACTCGCGACTGCCTGCTTCAACTGTCGAGAACGGGGCTGGCGCGATGGATCCGACGCCGGATGCTCCGGATAGCGCGGAACACGAGGCCCCGCATCCGGCGCCAGATCCAGGTGCGGGTGCGCCACTGGGCATGCATGATGAAGGGCAGAGGATCGCTCGGACTGAAATACGCGAACGCCTTGATGCGGTCGAAGTTTCTCGCGACCGCGACCATCTCCTGGCGCATAGAATGCCTGTCGCGGTTATCCCACACCGTCTCCAACAGCGCCGTCTCCCAAAGCCAGCCAACCCCTGTGGGGTAGGTCTGGGGCGCGTTCAACTTGCCATCCACGGACAAACGGTACAGCGCCGTAGGTGTATCCAGACCGAGCGCCGTAGAGAGACTCGACGAGCGGACAACCCGTGGATCTGCCTTGATCAGGAACAGCCGCTGGTCGCGGGGGTCGCGCCGGAACTCGAGGGTGATGAGGCCATAGTAACTGGTTGTTTTCACCAAGCATCGCGCTGCGTCGATCGCCTCGACGTCGCGCGTGCTCTCACAGTAGATGTTCGACCCGAGCTCATACGGGTGCACGAATCCGCCGCGCGAGTAGAGCTGCAACTTTAGCCGTTGCGTGCAGTAGGTCAGGACCGGTGTCTGGCTGCGGTCGACGATCATGGTAACCCCAATGCACTGATCAGCCTCGCCGGGTACGACCTCCACGATCAGCGGATACGCTCCCAACCGCCCGAAGATCTCGAGACAGTTCTCCAGGATGGCGGCCCGATCGTTCCCGGCAACCTTGGTGGCACGTCCGCTGCTCAGTTCGGCGGCTCCCAGCGCCGGCATCGTCTTCAGCAGATACTCGCGGTTGACCAGGTCGAGACCGGCAACGATGCGTCTCAAATCAGCTTCGTCGCGCGGTTTCATATGCGCCGGTGTGCTGAGTCCCGCCTGTCGTGCGATCCGGTACAAAAGGTCATGGTCCATGACCTGCTGGAGAATTCTCCACGGCGGTATCGTGAGAGTGAAGTGCTTCGATAGGGTGTCGGCATGCAAGGACAGCAGGCGAAGATACCGATCGTAGACCGGGAAGAGCACACCGCCACCATCCTGTGCGATGGACTCCAGGAATGGCAGGAGATCCTGCTCCGTCGCATCGACGACGGCGGTGCGACCCTCATAGCGAGAATAGCTCTTCTGCGTGGCGTCCGGCGTCCGTACGGTCATCACGGGGATCCCGGCTCGTGCGAGCGACCGAACGGCCGCCACGGCACGAGGATGGCCATTCGCCCCCAAGACGATGGCCCGCAAGGGGGCGTCTATGCGCCCAGCCGGCACGTCCTTACGCCCTCATCGAGTACAGCAAACGAATGTCCCAGGTCCCGGGATCGAGCAGTGTGCGGTCTCCCAGCATCCAATCCGCGGCCGACGGAGTCTGTCCCAGCGGGCGCACCAGGACGCAGGGGCAACCGCGCTCCGTGTCGTGCGCGTCCACCGGCTCAAACCCATGATCCTTGAGCAGCTGAATTTCTGCGGTGCCAAGTGATGCGGCCCAGGTGACGAGCTCCGGGAATTGTCCCCACCGTATGGCGGCCGCCAGCAGCTCCGAGCGGATCTTGATATCGCTGGCTTCGAGGTCGGCGATGTACACTCGGTACCACGACCCGAGATCGCTCGCTCTCGTGCTCAGAACCAAGTACCCCTCGAGGTGCGCGTCGCCCCAGTACAGAAACCGAAAATCACTCAGCGGGCTCTGATATCGCCAGGCGAGATATTCGGGGTCCCGCACATACCGCACTCGCCCGTCATGACCAAGTCGTTTTACGAGTGCGGCCATTGCGTCGATGCGCGGCGTCGCCTCGATCGCGATGGGCGGTGCGGCATTCGACGCGCGCCCGCGTTTCGCCGCATCGAGTCGGCGAAAGGGGTGGCGCTGAGCAGCGGAATACAGAAATCGCTTCCCACGGAATCTCCAGAGCCATGGCAGCTGTGCCATCACGTGATTGAGTTTCGCGCGCGCCGTCGCCCCCTTCGCGATTCGTCCCATCGGGCTCAGCGCGCCGGCACTCTTCCAACCCAGCGTCAGCAGCCCGAAGGTGTTGACGCGATTCGCACCGCCCACCGACAAGAAGAATCGGTAGCTGCCTGCGGTCAGGTCCGCGTAAGCCGCCTTCATGATCCGCGTAACCAGCCCCTTGTCCCGGTGACCCGGCGCAACGAGCGCATCGCCTGCGATCAGCACGTGGAAGGTGTACGAAGGCGTTCCGGCTTCCAGCGTAGCTGGGTGGAAGCCGCGCATGCCCACGACCTCGTCGCCGTGGAGTGCGAGGTAGATGAGGGCGCCGTCGGGACCGGGATTGCGCTCGTACTTCCATTCCAGGTAGCACGCATTGCGTCCCACATCCGAGCTCCAGAGATGCGTTTGAAGACAAGCCACCAACGGCTTGTGCGGCGGAGCATATTTCACGATCTCGTAGCCGGCGCTCACCGTCGTCCGGATATCTCGGATTGGTAACCGAGTCGATCAGCGCGGCTCCGCCATCATTCCACTCGTCCAAGGGAGTTAGGAGGAGACGGCCGGATGGCGCGCCTCAGCAGCAGGGTGGTCCCGTGTGCCAGATCGTGGCGCAGCGCGGGCGCCCTCCATCGCACCCAGCGCGCCAGCGGGTACAGGCAACGCACCTTCTGGTCGAGTGAGATCGGGGCGCGCGCAATCACACGCACGCAGTCCCCGAGCAGGATCCAGTGCAGCATCTGGATCTTTCCGGCGTTTGGCGGATCGAACCATTCGGCGTACGCGGCTGCGGAGAGCTGGGCGCGCCCCAGGCGCGCGTCGTGGTCTCGGCGGAAGAAGAGTGGCTCGTTCACCTCGTGAAACGGTCCGCGCAGGGCGAGCTCGGCGAGCAAGATATAGTCTGAGCCCGGATAGGCGCCGTGGAGCACGGTCTCGCGCAGCACCGCGTGGCGGATCACCCCGCATTGCATGTGGCAGAGGCCGAGATGCCACAGCACATCGGTGAAGCGTTCAGATGGGGTAGGTGCCGTCGCCTTGACGCGGTTCTCGTAGCTGCGGAGTACCGTGCCCTGTGCATCGATGATGTACGACTTGGTGTGGCACAGGACGACGCCTGGTCGGGCGTCGAGCTGCTCGACACAGCGCTGCACGAGCTCGGGGCCACAGACGTCGTCGTGCATTGCCCACTTGAAGTACTCGCTATCGGCGAGCCGGGCGACATGATTCAGGTTCCACGCGGCCCCGCGGTTCTGCGCGCCGCGGTGGTACTCGATCCGCGCATCCTGCCGGCCGAAGGCTCGGCAGATTTCTTCCGTGCCGTCGGTCGACGCGTTGTCGGAAATGATGAACCGAAAATCCGTGAATGTCTGCGCGAGGATCGATTCGATGCTCGCCGCGAGGTAGTTCTCGCCGTTGTACACGGGCAAACCGATGCAGAGGCGCGGCGTGTGCGGCATCGTGTCGTCCGAAGCGATTGATGCGCTCGTATCGCGGTGGGGTCGCGCAGGTCAAGAACGGTGCAGGCGCGCGCCGCGCCTACAGCTCGCCCAACAACTGTGTCTCCCACATGCGCCGGTACAGCGGACAGTCGCGCAGCAACGCGTCGTGGGCGCCGAGACCGACGCAGCGGCCGCGCTCGAGCACGAGAATGCGATCGGCGTAGCGCAGCGTCGATAGGCGATGCGCGACAATGAAGCTGGTACGGCCCTCCATCAGCCGGTCGATCGCCCGCTGCACCTTCGCTTCCGCGATCGAGTCGAGGCTTGAGGTCGCCTCATCGAGCAACAAGATGGGTGCATTCTTGAGAATCGCGCGCGCCACATTGATGCGCTGCGCCTGGCCGCCGGACAGGACACGACCCGCGACGCCGAGGGTCGTGTCGTAGCCGTCTGGCAGCCCCAGAATTTCGTCGTGCATCTCGGCGGTGCGGGCGGCAGCTTCGACGTCTGCATCGGGCGCCTCAGGGCGCCCGCAGCGGATGTTGTCGCGCACCGACATGGCGAACAAGAACGGCTCCTGAGTGACGATGGCGATTTGGCGATAGACGTCCTGCAAGCGCAGCGCGCGCAGGCTGTGACCGTCGAAGCGCACCGTGCCGGAGCTGGGATCGTAGAAACGTGCAACCAGACCGAGCAGTGTGGTCTTGCCACTGCCCGACGGTCCCGCAATGCCGATCGTCTCACCGGCGCGGACTTCGAAGGACAACCCGTGCAGCACCGGCTGGTCCCGGTAGCTGAAGGTGACGTCGTCGAACGCGATGCGCGCCGGCGGTGCGTACAGGGGCAAGGCCGTCGTGGCCTCCTGGATGTCGGAGCGTTCCTGCAGCAGCGCGGTGATCCGATCGCTGGACGCGCTGTAGCGCTGGATGTCCATGAGGCTGACATTGATGTGATCCAATGGCCCCTGCAGGCTGCGCACTGCCACCAGGAACGCCAGCAGCTGCGGCCATTCGAGCTCCCCGTGCATCACCTGGAAGCCGCCGATGATGATGACGGCTGCGATGCTGACGCCGGCTAGTGACTCCAGCAAGACGTTGGAGAGCTCGCGCACGCGCACCAGGCGGATCCTCTCGTCGAAGAAACGCTGCGCCCGATCGATTGTTGTTTGCGCTTCCTGCTCTTCGCCGTGGTAGGCCTTGATGATGCGGATGCCGCGCAGCATCTGCAGAATGATGTCGAAGACGGCGTACGCATAGCGCCGCTCGACCAAGGAGCGCGCCCGCGTGTTTCGTGCGATGATCACCACCGGCAGCGCGGCGAGCGGAAGCACGAGCAACGCCCAGAATGCCAACCGCGGGCTGATCCAGATGGTCGCGCCGATGAGGCCGAGCGCGACCGCGCCGTCCATGAAGACGGTGGCGCCGGACATCAGAACGAGGCGCAGGTTGGCGACGTCCTCACGAATCGCCTGCACCAGATCGCCGTGGCTGGTGCGGTCGAAGAAGCCCACCGACAACCCGAGGAGATGTCGCACCAGACGTTCCATCAGGTCGAGCTCGACCACCTTGACGAGGCGCTGTCGCACCACTTGGTTGTCGTAGTAGAGCAAGCTGGCGCCAACGTATGAGGCAATGAGCAGACCACCGACCGCCCACAACGCGGCCCCACTGCCAAGACCGCTGGTCAGGATCGCGGTGAACCCAGCTTGCTTCTCGACGACGGCAAAGAGAAACTCGCGGATGAGCAGAACGCTCCCCATGACCGTCGCGGTGCGGCCAAGCGATGTAACGGCGAAGCGCACCAACAGCGACGGGTGAGCGCGCAGCAGGCCGAGCGCCTGTCCTGCCGCTGGGATGCGGGCGTGGCACGGTCGATCCGCCGGCTGGGGATTGGACGCCATGCGGACCTCATAGTACAGCGCCGGGCGCCTCGGCACGGCCCCGCGCATGCGGCGCGTCCGGTGCGGCCGCTCTACGGGTTACCGTGTCAGCGCTGGGGCTGCGGCGGGTCGGGGGGGAGGAAGGTGTTGAGGGGCTGCTTGGCTTCGGTCTGGCGCATGGCCTGTTGGTGGCGGATCTTGGCCTGCGCTTCGCGGGCGATACGCTTGATGGTGGGATGGGGCTCGGTGCGCTCGATGTTCTGCAGGAACTCGATGGAAACCGGATCACCGATGTCGCCGAGCGCGTAGATGGCGGTGCCGCGGGTGGCGTGGTCGAGATCGCGGCCGAGGTATTCTTCGATCGGCTTGGAGGCGCGCTGGTCACCGATCTTGCCGAGGGCGGCGAGAATGCGCTGCTTCACCTCGGGGTCGGTGCCGCGCAGAAAGAGCTGCTGGATGAGCACCGGCGTGGCGTCGGCGGCGCGCAGGTTGCCGCAGGCGTCGATCGCCTTGGCCTTCACGCGCATATCGGGGTCGCCGAGCGCCTGGACCAGGTACTCGACGGCTTTGGGATCGGTCGACTCGCTCATCGACTTGACGCCCTTCAGCCGCTCCGACGCGTCCTCGCTGTCGATCTGCCGGGCGAACTCGTAGATGGTCTCGCCCTTGGTCGGGCTGTCGTACCGTTGGCGTACCTGGTCGGCCGAGATCTGCGCGCGGGCAGGCGGTACACTGGTCAGCCCGCCCGCCGCGGCGACGAGCACGGCGAGGCTGACGGCGCGGCGGGTCATGGCGTCACTCTAGAGCCCCGTCGGGCGACCTTCAACCGCGGTGCGCCCAGGGCTTGTGGGGGAGATTGGTGGGCTTGATCCGCACCACCACCCAGTCGGCCATCGGATAGACGGCATACTCGGGCATCTCGTCCGTCGCCAGGTCGAGGACCACGCGCAGGCCGCCCATGTAGCGGGAGACGCCGACATGGGTGACCAGGGTATCGCCGCCCGGGAACGTCTCCCAGGGCGATTCCGCCCCGGTCGGACCCTGGATGTCGAGGATGATCCGCGTCGGGTTCTTCTCGCTGGTGGCGGTCACGGCGCTCGGCAGCCGCGACAACTTGAGGAACACCCCCCGGTAGCCGCCCTCGGCGCTGTCGACTTCGAACTCGCGGAGATCGAGCGGTACCGAGTAGCCGGCCACATCGGTCAGGCCGACATCTTTGGCGCCAAGCACGTCGGCTGAGGGTTGTTTGCTGGCGCAGCCGGCCGCCAGCACTGCCACCGCCGCCGCAACGGACCAGGCCCAAATCACGCCGGCAGCTCGAGCACCGGAGGAGGGTATCGATCCAGCGCCGTCCGCGGCTGGCGGATGGCCCAATCGGAGGCACGTGAGCGGACGCGTCGACAGCCCGAAAAACCGGCGGAAATCTGCGGGAAACATAGGCATTGTTCTTCGTTGATACTCTTCGCGGCAGCACGCGGCAACCTTGACTCCCCCCGGACCCGCCGCTAGATCTGCGCGTTGATCGCGTTGATTCAGACTGCGGAGGTGGTGATGCGAAGAGTTACGGCGGCGGCAATCGCACTCCTGGGCACCGCATGGGGGTGCAGCGCGATACGACCAGCCCCGTCGCCCACCCCCGCTCCCGCGGCGGCGCCGACGGCGGCAACGCCGTTCGCGGTCCCGACCGTCCCGCCGAGCACGCCACTCCCGCCCGGCGCCCCGCCGCTGCCCACCCGCCCGGTGAAAAACCCGAAGGCCGAGGAGGAGAAACGGGCCGGCAAGCTGATAGGTCCGGTGGTCAGCTACGCCGGCGTCGCGCGGGCCGACGGCCAGCGCACCGAACCGGTCGGTAAGAACGCCGAGGGGATTCCCATCTTCCGCAATCAGGTGGGCTCGGGGTTCGTCATCGTCGTCGAGGGCAAGCCCGGGATCAGCAACATGGAGGTCGGCCGCAGCATTTTCCGCTACGACGAAAACGATCCCAGCCATCGGCCCGATCTGGAGATCCAGGTCGACCGCCCGCTCGGGGACGGCAGCGTCGAGGTGTGCGACGCGCGCCGCCCGAAGTTCGGTGGCGTACCGGCGATCAACCCACCCAGCTTTGCCGATACGAAGGAGGTCGCGCGCTCGCTCAACGACCTCTCGTGTCGCTTCGAGACCTTCATCGAGTCGAACTCGTCGTGCACCGTCGAAAAGACCGGCGATTTCTCGTTCCTCAATCCCAAGGAGTCGAAGGTGCAATTCTGCCTGGTGGTGGCGCGGGCGTGGAACTTCCAGGACGGCGAGACGCTGGTGAGCGTGCGCCTGCGCGACATCGAGGGCAATCCGGGACCGGTGGCCAACTTCATCCTACAGAAGAAACCGAACCCAACTCCGGTGCCGCAACTCAAAGCGACACCGACCGCCACCGCGCCGAGGAGACGTCCATGACGCGCACCGCGGTCGCTACCCTCGTGCTGCTCGGTGCCGCGGCGCTCGCCGGCTGCGGCGGTTGCAACCAGGAGAAGCCCGCCGAGCCCGCCCCAGCACCCGCCGCGGCGCCGCCCGCCGCCGGCGCGCCGCCGACCCAACCCGCCGCGGCCGGCGCCGCGACCGCCGCGCCGGGAGACGAAGCCGATTGCTTCGTCCTGGTCGACGCCGAGCCGGACTTCGGCGCGCCGCCGCTGACGGTGAACTTCACCACCGAGACCGACTGCACGGGCGCACCGGTGACCTTCAGCTGGGACTTCGGCGACGGCTCCAAGGGCGGCAACGAAGCCAATCCCACCCATACGTACGACAAGCCCGGCGACTACCTCGCCGTCGTCACCACCACCGCACCCGACGGCGGCACCGGATCGGACGAGATCGACATCACGGTCGACGAGGATCTGGCGGATTGAGGCGGCGGCTGCGCCGCCGCCGTTCAGCGTTGGGCGTTCAGCGTTCAGCGATGCGCACCGTGTGGCTCGCGGTGCGCGCTGGCTGCCCACCTGATCTTCCGCAGCGCCGCGTCCCCTTTGGAGGGCCGCGCTTCCGCGCGGCCATGGCGCCGCAGAAGCGGCGCCCTCCAGAGAAATGCTCGGCGCCGCGGAGGCGCCTTCACCGGGCGGTCTCCACGGGTCGCGGCCGCGCCGACGCGTGCCTTCCGCGCGGAACGCTTGCGCATCGTTTCGCCGTTTCGCGGCATCGTTTGTGTCAGCTCGACCCCTTGGATAGCGTGACCTTCCTCGTGTCCCTCGCCATGATTGCCCGCAGCACCGCGACGCGAGGATCGCTCGTCCTCGCCGTCATCGCGGCCACGTCCGCCGCGGCCGCGGCGCAGCTCGTGCGTGATGCCAACTGCGACGGTGCGGTCGACCAGAACGACCGCCCAGCGCTGGTGGATGCCCTGTTCGAACCACCAGTCCCGCCGTGCCCCAGCGCCGACGCCAATCGCGACGGTCGGCAATCCGCCGCCGATCTCATCGCCTTCGCGTCCGGACCGCGCATCTCGTACATCGGCATCGCCAGCCCCAACGGCATCCCCGCCTCCTCGTTGGGCAGATTGCCGGACGGCGTGCCGGTCTACTTCCACAACGCCGGGTTCGGATTTCTCCTCGTCGTCGAGGCGGTGCCGCCACCAACCGGGGCGGAGATCGGTCTGAACACCTTCGACAGCGTCCCCCGTGACCCGCTGCATCGGCCCGACTTCCAGATCCTGGTCGAGCACAGCCTCGGCGACGGCAGTCGCGACGTGTGCGACGAGTTCGGCGTGCCGGAGGGGGACCCGCTCGACTTCGCCATGACGCAGGAGATCTCCAACGCGATCAACGACCTCGCCTGCCGGTTCGAGGTCGCCACCGTGCGCGGCCGCACCTGTACGCTGGATCGGTTTGAGCAACCGAACTTCGTCAATCCGCTGAGTCGGGCGCAGTTCTGCGTCAACATCACCGGCCAGATGGCGTTTCCGAACGGAGAGACGCGCATCAGCGTGCAGATCCGCGACCGCTCGGGAATGCTGGGTCCACTCCAGCAGATGGTGCTGCAAGTGCAGAACGGTCCGCCGCCGCCGACGTTCACCCCGGCGCCGCCGACCGCGACGCGCACGGCGACCGAGACACCGCCGCCGACCCCGACCGTGTCGCTCACCCCGACGGCGACCGCCACTCACACCGCCAGCGTGACGCGCACCGCGACCGTCACGCGCACGCACACCGCGCCGCCCACCCGCACGGCCACGTCTCCGTTCACCCCGACCTCGCCGCCGCCCACGGTCACGCGGACGCCCACCCGCACCGACACGGCGGCGGCCGCCACGGCCACCCTCACTGCCACGAGCACGGCGACCGGCGTCACTCCCACGCACACGGCAACCGGGGTGCTGCCGACCCCGACCCGCACCGCAACCCGAACCCCGATCGGCGCCACTCCCACTCGTTCTCGCACCGCCGCCGCTACCGACACCGCGACCGCGATCCGTACCGCGACCCGCACCGCCACCGCCGGTGTGACGCCTACCAGCGGGCCAAACATTCAGATCAATCTCGACAGCGGCAGCGCTGCGCAAGGCGGCTCGGTGGTCATCACCGCCAGCCTGATCACCGGCGGCCGAGAGGTCGCGGCCGCCGGCAACAGCATCACCTACGACCACACCGCGTTCAGCCTCAGCCTCGCGAACTGCGAGCCGCGCGCGGCGTCGATGCGCACGCTCTCGGGCGGCGTGGTCGGCACATCCGGCAACATGACCACGGTGCGCATCGTGGTGCTCGGCGCCCCGCTCAATACCGACCCGCTGCCGGATGGGCCGCTCTACAGCTGTACGTTCGACATTCGCGGCGGCGCCTCGACTACGACCCACACCCTCGCCGGCTCCAACCACGTCGCGCAGGATTCCGACGGCCTGAACCTGCGCCCGGTCACCGGCTCCAACGGCTCGATCACCGTCACGCCGGGTGATCCCACCCCGACCCGCACCGGGCCACCGGTGGAGACCACCACCGTCTCGCCGACCCCGACCGCCACCGTCGAGGCGAGCGGTCCGGTGATCACGTTCCTCGGCCTGGCGCGCGCCGACGACGTGCTGATGGAACCGGCCGGGATGTCCGGTCAGATCCCGATCTACCAGCCGTTCTTCGGCTACGGCTTCTCGCTCATCGTCGAGGCCAAGCCGGGCGAGTCGCGCGCGCCGGTCGGCTCCTCCACGTTCGATGACTTCGACTCGCCCGATCTGCAGGTGCAGGTGACCCGATCGCTCGGCGACGGCAGCGATCTGGTGTGCGACGACACGCCCCCGCTGCTCGGCGGCGTGCCGGCCATCAACCCGCCGGTCCTCACCGACGACCCGTCTATCGCCGACCGCCTCAACGATCTGAGCTGCCGCTTCATCGACGGCACCGGCAGGAAGATCGGACGCGCCTGCGGCGAAGTCTCCGCCTGCGTCCTGGGCATCGACGGCCAGTTCCGCTGCGTCGCCGAGGACACGATTCTGCAATACTGCGGATTCATCGGCCAGATCCTCGCTTTCCCGCAAGGCGATACGACGGTCACCGTGCGCGTGCGCGACGTACGCGGCAACCTCGGGCCGCCGCGACAGTTGATCGTCCGAGTGCCGTAGGGGCGCCGCGCTCCGCGCGGCATGCTGGGACCGCGGGCGGCTCGCCCGCTGCCGGCGCGTTACGTGCGCCAGCCGATGCGCGCCGCATTTCGCGCAACGGCAGTCCTTGTGGAGGGCGCCGCGCCGTCGGCGCCGTGCTCGCCGCGAGCACCCCGCCCCGCCGCGGCGGCGACGGCGCGCCGCCCTCCAGAGTGTGCGGCGCCGCCGCGGGCTCAGTGCACCGTCGGCAGCACCGTGTCGGCGCGCTGATCGAGCTCCTGCATCACGCGGCGGGCGATCTGCAGGAACGCCTGGCTCTCCGGGCTGTCAGGCGCGGCGACGACGATCGGTTCGCCGGCGTCCATGCTCTCGCGCAGGCGGCGCACCAGCGGGATCTCGCCGAGGAACGGGATGCCGCTCTCCTCCGCCATGCGCGCGCCGCCGCCGTGGCCGAAGATGTCGGCGCGCTCTCCGCAGCCGCTGCAGACGTGGTAGCTCATGTTCTCGATCACGCCGAGCACCGGCGCGTTGACCTGGTTGAACATGGTGATGCCGCGCTGGACGTCGAGCAGCGCGACGTCCTGCGGGGTGGTGACGATCACCCCGCCGGCCAGCGGCGCCTGCTGCGCGATGGTGAGCTGTGCATCGCCCGTGCCGGGCGGCAGGTCGAGCACCAAGACGTCGAGCGGTCCCCAGTCCACCTCGCGCAGGAACTGGGTCAGCAGCTTGGTGATCATCGGGCCGCGCCAGATCACCGGCTGGCCCTCGCCGATGAAGAGGCCGAGTGAGATGGCCTTGATGCCGAAACGCTCGAGCGGAAGGATGCGCTCGTCGGGGCCAGTGCGCGGACGCTCGGTCAGCCCCAGCATGATCGGCACGCTCGGCCCGTACACGTCCGCATCGAGCAGCCCCACCGCATAGCCGAGCGCACGCAGCGCCAAGGCAAAGTTGACGGCGACGGTCGATTTGCCCACGCCGCCCTTGCCGCTCGCCACCGCCACGATGCGCCGGATGCCGGGGATGTCGGTGCGCCGCCCCGGTGCCGCCGGCCGCGGCCGCTCCGGCTCCTGCACCACGATCTCGACCTGCTGCACCCCGGTCAACGCCCGCACCCGCTCGCGTATCGCGGCGCTGATCTCCTGCACGGCTTCGGGCTTCGCCCCACCCGGAGTCAGCGTCACCGTGATCCCGGCCGTGGCGATCTCGATGTCGCGCACGATCCCGAAGGACACGATATCGCGGGTGTAGCCCGGATACCGGATCTCCTTGAGGTCCTCGAGAATCTCTTGCGGGGTCGCCATGGCGGAACCACAGATGAACACAGATGAACACGGATGGCCACAGCGCCCCCACCCCGCCCCAACGAAACGATCGACAACGGATTGAACGGATTGAACGGATTCCTGATCCGCTAAATCCGTTTAATCCGCTGTTTGACCAGGGTGGGGTGGGGCTCCGTGCTGATCTGTGGTCATCTGTGTTCATCTGTGGTTCATCTTCTCCCATGACGCGCTTCGGCTTGTTCGTCCCGCAGGGTCGCGTCGACGCGGCCACGCTGCGGGCGATCGCGCAGGCGGCGGAACGCAGCGGGTTCCACTCGCTCTGGGTCTACGATCACCTCTACAACTACCCGTCGGCCGACCATCCGGAGGTGCTCGAAGCGTTCACGCTGATGAGCCTGCTGGTCGGATGGACCGAGTCCATCCGCGTCGGCACGCTGGTGCTCTGCGACGCCTACCGCAACCCGGCGCTGACGGCGAAGATGGCGGCGACGCTGGACGTGCTGAGCGGCGGCCGCCTGGAGTTCGGCTACGGCGCCGGCTGGCACGAGCAGGAGTATCGCGGCTACGGCTACACCTTCCCTCCGGCGCCCACGCGCATCGCGCTCATGGAGGAGGGGCTGACGATCATCAAGGGGTTGTGGAGCGGCGCGCCGACGACGTTCCCCGGAACGCAGTTCCAGATCGCCGAGGCGATCTGCCGGCCGACGCCGGTTCAACAGCCGCACCCGCCGATCACCATCGGGGGCGGCGGCGAGAAGCTCTTGTTGCGCGCCGTGGCCCGTCACGCCGATGTGTGGAACTACTTCCCCATCCCGCTCGCCGACTACGAGCGCAAGCGCGCTGTCCTGCACGCCCACTGCGCCGACATCGGCCGCGACCCGGCCACGCTCGACCAGTCGCTCATGGTGCCGCTCGCCACCGCCGCGCGGGAGAAGGCGGTGCGCGATCAGCTCGAAGCCGCCCGCGCGCGCGGCGGCGTCTGGTCGTACGACGATCAACTCGTGCAGGGCACCCCCGACATCGTCGGCCCGCGCTTGCGTGACTACCAGCGCCGGGGAGTCTCGTTGTTCATCCTCGTCCTGCCCGACCCGACCGATCTGCGCCAGATCGAGTTCATCGCGCAGTCGATCCTGCCGGAATTGGTGGATTGATGGTGACCTTCACGCGCGTACTGGCACCGCTCGCCGCCCTTTCCCTCGCCCTCGGCGGCAGCTGCGCCAGCCTGAAGAAGTTCGCCTACGAGGGTTTCGGCCGCGATCGCTCGCAACAGCCGGAACGCGTCATCGCTGCGCTCGACCTGCTTCCCGGAAACCGGGTGGCCGATCTCGGCGCCGGCGGCGGCTATTTCGCCTTTCGGTTCGCCGACGCGGTGGGGCCGGACGGCCTCGTCTACGCGATCGACATCGATCCCGACATGATCGCCTATCTGAAAGAGCGGGCGGCCGAGGGCGGGTACCGCAACGTGGAGACGGTCGAAGCAAGCGCCGCCGAACCAGGGCTGCCGCCTGCCAGCGTCGACCTCCTGTTCACGTGCAACACGTACCACCACATCGGTGACCGCTCCGAGTACTTCGCCCGCGTCAAGTCGGCGCTGCGCCCGGGCGGGCGCGTGGCGATCATCGACATGAACGGCGAGGGCTGGTTCTCGTGGCTGTTCGGCCACGCCACGGCGCCGGAGACCATCCGCAGCGAGATGGAAGCGGCGGGCTACACGCTGACGCAGCAGCACGATTTTCTGTCGGACCAGAGCTTCCTCGTTTTCACGCCCTCCGGGTAGCGCCGGCCGTAGCCCCGGCCTCCGCGCCGGGTGGCGCGCGGAGCGCGCCCGGTGCCAGGTAGCGCGGTTCGGGCAAGTTCGGGCGGCCCTCCGGGCCGCCACCCGGCACGGAGGCCGGGGCCACGGCCGGACGCTATTCCGAGACAGCGGTGGCGTGGTCGTACAGCGCGGCGAGCTTGGTGCGCTGGTGGCCGGCATCGCCGAAGAGCAGCTGGTTGTGGAGCTGGCGCTTGAAGTACAGGTGCACGTCGCACTCCCAGGTGAAGCCGATGCCGCCGTGCAGCTGCACGGAGCGGCCGGAGCAGAAGGCGGCCATGTCGGCGGCGCTCGACTTGGCCATGCGCGCGAAGCGCTCGGCCTGCGCCGGTTCGCTGTCGATGGCGCAGGCGGCGGTGTAGACGAGCGAGCGCGCCTGATCGATGGCGAGCATCATGTTGACGAGCGGATGCTTGATGGCCTGGAAGAAGCCGATCGGGCGGTCGAACTGTTGGCGTACACGGGCGTACTCCGCCGTGGTCTGGAGTTGCCACTCGCCCGCGCCGCACATGTCGGCGGCCGCGATCGTGAGCAGCGCCGGCAGGGTGCGCGCGAGCGCGGCGGCGCCCGTGCCGGGCGTGGCGACGACCCCCTCGGCCGGCACGCGCACGCGCTCGAAGCCGACGCGGGCCTGATCGCGCGTGAGATCGACGATGTGATCGGGCAGGATCGACACGCCCGGCGTGGCCGCGTCGACCG
>Ga0187893_10007175_pt1 | contig 18474 bp, 18 predicted proteins | sample MA1701074metaG_FD_139574 | JGI IMG/M metagenome (GOLD analysis project Ga0187893, IMG submission 139574) | White microbial mat communities from a basaltic lava cave in the Kipuka Kanohina Cave System on the Island of Hawaii, USA - MA170107-4 metaG ... | reverse complement strand
GTGGATCAGTCGCCGTCACGTCGGAACCGTCAGGCTCGCCGGTCTCGGTCGATGGCGTTTCGCGAGGCATGACGCCATTCAGCATGACGCTGAAGCCGGGCCTCCATCAAATCACCGTCGGCGAGGGCGCGCAGACCAAGAGCCAGAGCGTCAACGTGACCAGCGGTGGGGACGCGAGAATCTTTTTCGAGCTGGCCGGAGTTGCGGCCGGAGCCAATGGCCCGGTTGGTGGTCTCCAGGTGGACACCGAGCCGACAGGAGCGACGGTCCAGATTGATGGTGAAGCACGCGGAACGGCGCCGCTCACCGTTTCTGATCTCAAGGCCGGCGAGCACGTGGTCGTCGTGCAGGGGAACGGCGAGCCGGTCACCCGCACGGTCACTGTTCACGAGGGCAGCGTCGCGTCGCTTGTCATCGCCCTGAACAGCGGCAGCGCCTTCGCGTCGGGATGGCTCGCGATCTCGGGCGTGCCGGTGCAGATCATGGAAAACGGAGCGCTCCTCGGCAGCACCGAGACGCCGCGGATCCTTCTCCCTGCGGGGTCGCACGAGCTCGAACTCACCAATGCCGCGCTGGGGTACCGCATCACGCGCACGGTGCAGGTGGTGGCGGGGCAGACCTTGTCGATCGCTCTCAAGCCGCCGATGGGCGCGCTCAGCATCAACGCGCAGCCGTGGGCCGAGGTTTGGGTCGACGGAAAACCTGCAGGCGAGACGCCGATTGGCAATCTCTCCCTGCCGATCGGCAATCACGAACTCGTCTTCCGGCATCCTGAATTGGGCGAACAGCGAAGAACCGTCACCGTCGGCGCGCTTGCGCCGGTACGCGTTGGCGTGGACCTACGAAAATGACTTCAACGATCCGCTATACCCTGGCAATCCTTCTGCTCTCCTCCGCGAGCGCGGCGGCACAGGATTCACTCGACCCCGTCCGCAGTCTCTACGCGTCTGCCGAGTATGAGGAGGCGCTCGCCGCCATCGGCCGCTTGAAGTCCAATGCCGATCTTGGCGGCGCTCCGGAAATCGATCGCTATCGAGCGCTGTGTCTGATTGCGCTGGGGCGCTCCGCGGAAGCCGATCAGGCGATCGAGACTACTGTCGCCCTGGACCCGTTCTATCTGCCGACGTCCTCCGAGGCTTCGCCGCGCGTGCGCGCGGCCTTCTCCGCAGTGCGGCAGCGCGTGTTACCGAACGTCGTGCGCAGCCTCTATGCCAGCGCGAAGGCTTCGTACGACCGTAAGGCGTTCGCGGATGCCGCGGACGCCCTGGACAAGACCGTGCGCGTCATCGACAATCTCGAGGGCGGGCGCAACGCGGAACTCGTTGACCTGCGGACGTTGGCGTCGGGCTTCCTCGACTTGAGCAGGGCCGAGGTTGCCAAGGCGCTGGTGCCGCCGCCTCCCGCGCCAGCACCAGCACCGGCCGTGGTTGAACCGCCGGCGGTCCTCGTGCCGGCGCCGCCGCTGCCGTTCTCCAACGTCGTGGCGCAACGTCAGGATTTGCCTCAGCTGCCGTTCTCTATTGCCATGACCAAGGGACAGCAGTATCGCGGCACGGTCGAAGTGGAGATCAACGCGGCCGGCAACGTCGTCGGCGCAAAAGTCATCCAGTCGGTTCACGTGCTCTACGATCCGTTGCTGCTGGTCGCGGCCCGCGACTGGAAGTATGTGCCGGCGCGGATTGATGGCCGGCCGATGGCCGTGCGCAAGCGCGTGGAAATCGTCCTGAAGCCCTAGCGTCTCGCCGTTCACTTCTTCGAACGTCGCTCCGGCCTCCGGCGCTCAACGACGACAAAGTCAGCGGCTTCCCATGTGAAGGGTGGTGTCCTCCGTCGGTCGCGCACCCTGCGTTCGATCGACGCCGACCCCGGTGATGCCCGCCGCTGCTCTGCGCGCCGCCGATCCCAGGAGACCCCCACGGGCAGGTCAGCGGTCTTTCGCTTCAGAGCCTCAAATCGATCCTTCGCTCCGCGACGCACGACCATGCGGATCGCCTTACCTTTTGCCACGTTGCCATGTATCGGCCCTTCGCGGTCCGTCCCGCAGCTTCCCTCGGTCAGGCGTCAGTCCCGAATCGCGAACTTTGTCACGGCCCGGGGCGACTTCTTCGCCCGGTCCGTAGAAATTCCCGGCAATCAAGGTCATCAGAAGCGGCGGGGAACCTGCAGTTCGAGTGGGCATGGAGATCGTACGACCGCTTTCTTACAGTTTTGTCCTGGCCCTCAAAGGGTCGCGAATCGTCGGTGCGTTTCTCGGAAAGATCGAACAAACGATCTTGCGATTGTTCTCGCCGTGTGTCTTGGGGCATGGAGAGATGCTCAGGGCTCGCGATGAAGAAGGGCACCTCACGTTGCAATGCATGGACTGCTGGCAAGCTACCCGAGTCCTCGAGCACACGGCGCTACGAGGACCAGAACACCGAGCAGCGGAGGTCAAGGGTGCGCCGGTGGTCGAGGTGAAGCGACTGGCCTTGAAAAAGCCGGCGTACCCTCGGCCGGCGTGAACTTCTCGAGGCCGACAATATATGACTGTATGTCCGAATATAGCGCAGCACAACTGTGCCAAAAGTAGAAATCTCCAGGGTTTTCGAGCTTTGACGGATGACGGCAATAGCGCCGCAACTAGTATGAAATAAATAAGTTAGCCGCAGATTCGGCGCTGCTCGGCAGTTCCGGCTCGGCTATTGCTATGTCTTCCTGGATGCCTCAATGTGCTGTTGCGGTACCGAGTCTGGTGCCGCATCCGAGTAGTCCGTCGAATCGGCGCGCGCACCCGCGAATTCCCGCATCGCAGCTGCCAGTTACGCGCGTCCGTATTCCGAATCGCAGCACCGTCTCGCTGATCGACTTGTCGTCGGGTGGCGCGCTGCTCGAACTGCCATTCCAAATGCAGCCGGAGTCGCGCTTCGCGGTCAAGCTCGACACCGCGGTCGAGCAGCTCGAGGTGCCCATTCAATTGCTGCGCTGCTACGTGGCCGACCTGAAAGCAGGGGTTCGATATCATGCCGCGGGCGCATTCGACAGCCTGCTGAACATCCAGGCGCTGGCGCAACGCGCGTCATCGTCGGCGCAGCGGCTCCTGGTCGCCCTCGAGAAGTTACAGTGCGTGGTCAAGAAGACGGCGGCACAGTCGAAGAGTGACGCGGCATTCGAGGAGATCATCGGCGCGGTGATCAAAGGGATGCGGCGCGGTGAGTCGATCGATCTGGTGACGCTGAAGGTCAAGGCACACCTGACCCAGACGTTCCCGAAACTGCTGATCGTGCCGACATTGCTGGCCGGTCGCGTTCAGGCCACCTCGGTGCAGGCATTCGGGCTGACCTTCACCTCCAAGAACACCCTGACGGCAGACGATCGAAGGCTGCTCAAGTCCAATGCCCAGCTGCTTTCGATGCTCGAGGACGCACGCCGCGAGTTGCGGGCGGAAATGGAGCCGCCGACGCCTCAGGTGATCTACTCCGCGGCCGATTGGATCACGGCCCACAGCAACCAACCGCCACGACGGATCGCACCACCGCGTCGTTCCGCAACGCCAACGGCGGCAGCAACGGCCAGCGCTTCCGCAATCGACGAGAGTAGTTGGAAGGCCATCGAGTCGCTAATCCGAAAAGCCGCGGTCCTCTGACCCGTGCGCTAGTTGGCGGGCGGTTGCTCGAGCAGCGCGTCGACGGTGCGAGCGAGCCGCTCAAACGTGTCGACGTCGACGTCGACAAATCGAACCGCCACGCCCGACTCGTGGCGATACACCGTTTCGGCGTGCACCGTAATCATCCCCTCGTTCGGCAGGGCAACCTTCAGCATGAAGTCCACCTCGGTGGGCTGCTGGCCACCGAAATTCACGAAGCCGCCGCCGAGATTCAGGTCGTAGACGAGCACGGGTGTCTGGGGGCCAATCTGATAGCCGTCGAAGGGCCCGTGCACGCGCGGGAACCGGCGTCTCGTTGAATAAGGCTGTCCCATGAAGGCAGTGCTCGTACTGACTATCGGCGCCAACTGGCCGGGACTTCAACCATCAGGTAGGATTGCATCCTCGAATCTCAGCGATGACCAAGCAAAAACCGAACGTGCCGAGAACGCTCCGGATGGGCGTTGCGATGTTGGCAGCGCTGATGGTGTCCAGTCCGGCGACGGCCTCCAGGTGGGCGATCGTTGTCGGCATCGATCAGTATGCCAACGCGGAGATACCTCGTCTCAGCGGAGCGGTGGCCGACGCCGTCGCGATGAAGGAAGCGTTCCAACGTTACGTGGAAGTGCCAGACTCGAACCTCGTTCTGCTCACCGGCGAGCAGGCCACCCGGTCGGCCATCACGGACGCGCTCGATCGCATTCGCGATGAGATCCGAAAGAAGGGCGCGCCTGACGATCTGCTCCTTTTTTTCTTCGCCGGTCACGGAGTGGAGACCGCCGATGGTCATTTCCTGATGGGCTACGACACTCAGGTGCGCGATCGGAATGGCCAGATTTCTGAGGGCGAAACGACGACCAGCAGTCTGGACGCGCAACGACTCACGCGGACGATCGAATCCATCAACGTTCGTCATCGCGTGATCATGATCGACACCTGCCGCAAGGAGCCCATCGCTGGCAAGCGGAACCTGGCGGGGGATGCGTACGAGAACCAGTTTTGGGTGAAGGCAGGCGGGGAATCCGGTTCGCGGGCGACATACTTGTCGACGCGCCGGGGATACAACGCCTACGAATCGATCAGGGAAAGGCGCGGCTACTTTTCAATGTTCCTCGAAAGGGGCCTGTCCGGGGCGGCCCAGGAACACTCGCCGGACGTCACCCTCGACTCGCTGGCGGGCTATCTCAATGCCAACGTGAAGCGCACGGTCGCGAGGGAACTGCTCGAGGACCAGTGGCCGATTAGCATTGTCGTCGACGGCTCGTTGCCGCTGGTTCGCCGCGATCGGATGTCGACCACGGCAGCACGCGCCAGGCTGGAGGAGTCCGCGTCCAGGAGCATTTGGGGCATCGTGCGAAACGCCGACAAGCAATTGCTCGCCGATGCCACCGTGACCATCCGGCGAATCGCAGCGACGAGCCGCGACATCACCCTGGCCGTCAAACCGCGCACCGATCAGCCGGCGTCACGTGGAGAGTTTCTTGCGCGGACCGACGAGAACGGACACTTCAAGATCGACGGACTTCCGACCGACGCCGACCTCGAGATTCATGTCGAGCTCCGCGGTCACCAGCCGCAAACGCTCAGCGCATCGCCGAGAGCGAAGGAGTTTTTCCCGGTGTGTCTGGCGCGGAATGGCGAAACGCTTGCCGCCACCCCATCGAAAGCGCCCGCCCCGGGAACATCCTCAGCGCCGCGAGCATTGGAGCTGACCGGCCTCGCCAGCCAGGAACATGCTCTCGTCGCCCGTGAGAGTTTTCTGGTCGAGGAGTTCACCATCGCCGGTGAATCCGCACGAGCGGCGCTCTCATTCGATCCCGATAATGCGCTCGCCCATGCCGTGCTCGCCAACGCCCTCGCGTCGGCGGTGACACTCGACGAGACCACGCCGCGCGATCGTCGCCGAACGCTGCTCCTGGAGGCTCGCCAGCATGTCGACCGGGCCCTGGCGCTGAGCCCGGATCTGGCCCTCGCGCACAATGCCCGCGGCCTGATGTCCTTCGCCGCAGGACGGCTGAACGAGGCGCAGGCCGCGTTCATGACGGCCACCAGGCTCGACGACACCCTCAGCATCGCGCACGCCAACCTGGCCGCCGTGTATCAGCGGCGCAAGCGTTGGGTGGACGCGGAGCGGTCGTTCACGCGCGCTATCGCACTGCGGCCCGACAACGCGATTCCCTACAACGGCCTGGCGATTGTGCTACGACAACAGAAACGGTACGCGGATGCGACCAGGGCGGCGCGCGATGCGATTGCGCTATACAACCGGCGCGACATTCATCTCGCGGATTTCTACGTCAACCTCGCCACCATTCAGTTCGAAGACCGCAAACTGGACGAAGCGTTGAACGCAGTCGCGAACGCCAAGAGCCTCGGCCGGACGACTCACCGGGCATTCGCGAGAATCGAGCGCGGCCGCAGGTAGCGCGCCGCGCTAGCGGAACTGATACCCGACCCCGAGCGAGGCGCGCGTCTGGCTGCGATTGCCAACGTTCCTGACCCCGCCGGCTTCGTCGCCGTAGGTATACCACCCCGACAGGTCGGCGGAGAGGCCGCGAACGAGACGAAGCGACATCGTGACGAACGCGGTAGACCCCCACGAACTTGGCGACGGAGGGGCGATCCCGGTGCCCGCATTGGCGTCACGCGCTCCGAAGCGCTGCATGCCAAAACCAACCGCGACTGACATTCTGCCCATCTCCTCCGACTCGCCAAAGCGCGCCACCCCGAACACGGTCGCATCCACCTGGCCGCCGTCGTCGTCCGAGACTGCCGCTCTGGTCGCTCTGACGATCGTGGTCTGCCGCACGTGCACCGGGATGACGCCTGCCTGTATCCCCACCATCTTGTAGAACACCGAGCCGTAGATCGAATACATGCTCCGCTTGAACCGATGCTCGATGTCGGATCGCAGCAACGGGTCGGTGAGGTCGGACCATCCCATGATGCCGTATTCGCCCGTGTCGTTGTACCAGCCGCCGCCGCCAACCGTGATCGATTCGCTGACCCTCTTGCCGAAGTCTGCCGCGACGAGATAGCCATTCCGCGATTTATCCGTCTCGAATTCAGTCCGGGTGTACCCATACGACCAGCCGGCATAGCCACCAAACACGTGGATGCCTGTCGGCCACTCGAACTCGCCCAGCGGCTTTGGCTCGGCGCGCGGCACCATGGTGACGATGATTTGCGCGCTCGCCGGAGCGGCGGGAATCACACAGACAACGACGACCAACAGCTGCAGGAGCCGGGTGACAAGATGGCGGACAGTCATGGATGACTTGTGAGCGGATTATACTTTCCCGGCACTCATGCGCTCGCAGGAGGAACCTGAGTGAAGCGGGTCGTGAAATGGGCGGTCGTGACTGTCCTGTTGCTGGTGTTCGCCGGGATGGCCGCCGCCGCGGTGCCGTACTGGCGCGACCGGACCATCCGTGAAGAACTCTTCGCCGAATTCGAGCCCGTGCGGTTGACGAACTGCGAGCTGAAGCGTTTCGGCAACGACCACGATGGCGGGTACTTGATGTGCGCCAACCTGCTGTCGGAGGTCACCGCCGGCTATTCGTACGGCATCAACGGCGACGACCAGTGGGGCTGCGGCATCCAGATCGCCTACAAGATTCCGATCCACCAATACGACTGCTACAACGACATCGTGCCCCCGTGTCCCAGTGATCGCGGGCGGTTTCATGTTGAATGCGTCGGCCCCGATCGCGAGATCCGCGCCGGCAAGGCGTTCGACACTGTGGTCGCACAGCTGACGAAGAACGGCGACCTCGGCAAGCGGCTCGTCGTCAAGATGGACATCGAAGGGTGGGAGTGGCCGGTGCTGGCCGGCCTTCCTGATCATGTGCTCGATTCGATCGATCAGCTGGCCATCGAGTTTCACGAGATCGAGACCGGCTCCTTCGTCGAGACGATCCGGCGACTGAAGCGGATCTTCCACGTCGCGAACTTTCATCAGAACAACTACCTCTGCCAGTCTGGATTCGAGCCCTTTCCAGGCAGGGTGTTCGAGGCGTTGCTGGTGAGCAAACGGATCGCGACATCCGATGGCACGCCTGTGACGCGCGGCTCATCGCCGCTCGACGCGCGGAATGCGCGCCACCTGCCGGACTGTCAGCCGGGTCCCGCCAGATCGGAACCGCTGCGCATCGCCGGCTGGATCCGCCGGCAGTTGCTGACGTACTACGGACGGTTCGATCCGGAGTAGGCGCGCATGAGGAAGGGCTTTACCAGGCATCCCAGGCCCGACGCGCCCGCCCCGCGCGTCAAGAACTACATCACACCGAGCGGCTTACAGCGGCTCAAAGACGAGCACCGGTTCCTGCTGAACCGGGAGCGCCCGGCGGTGACGGAAGTTGTGGCCTGGGCCGCCAGCAACGGCGATCGCAGTGAAAACGCCGACTACCAGTACGGCAAACGGCGGCTGCGGGAAATCGATCGCCGAATCCGTTTCCTGTCGAAACGCATCGATGCCGCCGAGGTGGTTGACCCCGAGACGCCAAGAAGCGGCCGGGCGTCGACGCGCGTGTTCTTCGGGGCGACCGTGCGATACGCCAACTCGCAGGGTGCCGAGCGCGTGATCAGCATCGTCGGTGTCGACGAAGTCGATCTCACCCGCAACTGCATCAGCTGGGTGTCGCCGCTGGCGCGCGCGTTGGCGAAGGCGGGCGCCGGCGATCGCGTGGTGCTCCGCGCCCCTGGCGGCGTTGAGCAGCTGCAGGTTCTCGAAGTGCGATACGAGCGGATCCCCGTCGATCCGTTTCGCGAGCCGCCCGGCGCAAAGCGATGACCAGGGCCACCGCCGCAGGCGCGCTCATCATTCTTCTGTCGGTGATGTTGACCGCGCCCGTGTTCGGGCAGCCAGTGCTGCGCTGGGGCGGCGACTCGGAGGGCGGTGCGCCGTTCGTTGAAGCCGATCCGTCAGACCCCGACAAGCTGGTCGGGTTCGACGTCGAGATCGCCGAGCTGATTGCCAAACAGTTGGGCCGCACGGCGCAATTCGTTCAGATTCAGTTCGCCTCTCTCGATCAATCCGCCCGCCGCGGCGATTTCGATATCGGCCTCAGCGGCATCGAAGACATTCCGGCGCGCCGGCAGAGTCTGGCAGCCAGCGTTCCCTACTACGAGTTCCGGGAAGTGCTCACCGTCCGCGATGCGGATCGCGATCGCTACCGCACGCTGGCTGACCTTGCCGGCAGACGCGTGGCCACGCTGGGGGGAACCATCGCCTACGAACACCTGCTGGCGGCCGAACGCGCGCATGGCATCACCGCGGTCTCCTACGACGACGACGTGCACCCGTATTCGGATCTGGTGCTTGGACGCGTCGATGCGGTGTTGCTCGATAACGTCCTTGCGGATCGCGCGATGCGCCGCAATGCGGGTCTCTACACGCACGCCGACGCGGTGGCCATCGGACACTACATTGTCATCACGGCTCCGGAGAATGCGGCCCTGCGCGACCAGGTCAACCGAGTTTTGCGAGACGCAATGCGTGACGGCAGCCTCGAGGCGATTTTCCGAAGGTGGAATAGCTGGAATGAGGACCAGCGCGCCCTCTACGACCGCGTGCTCGATCCGAATTGGGTGCCAGCCACGGGCACGGACGCCCTAGGAACTCAAGGCACGTTACGCACCGTACGCGCCTATTTCCCATCGTTGTTGCGCGCGGCCGTCATCACGCTGATCTTGTCGTGTGTAGCCATGGCACTGGCCGTCGTGCTCGGCACGGCAATCGCCATCGGGCGGGTGTACGGCGATCCGGTGACGCGTCTGCTGTTGACCACGTACGTGGAGGTGATGCGCGGAACCCCGGTGCTCCTGCAGTTATTCGTGATCTATTACGGGCTGGCGTCCGTGATTCGGTTGCCGGCCTTTGTGGCGGCGCTGCTGGGACTCGGCCTGAACTACGCCGCCTACGAAAGCGAGATTTATCGAAGCGCTCTCGAGGCGGTGCCGAAAGGCCAGCTCGATGCCGCCCGGATCCTTGGCTTCTCGAGGTTGCAGGCCCTGCGGCTGATTCGCGCGCCGCAGGCGTTTCGCCTCGCCCTGGCGCCGATGACCAACGACTTCGTGGCGTTGCTGAAGGACTCCTCGCTGGTCTCGATGCTCACCGTCGTGGAGCTCACCAAGCAGACCACAATCTTCGCGACGAACATCGGCAGCTGGGTGATTCCCGGGCTGTTGTGCGCGCTGCTGTACCTGGCCATGTCGCTGCCGCTTGGGTATCTGGCGCGGCGGTTGGAGCAGCGCTGGAGGATGCCGACGACATGAGCACCGCATTGACGGCGCGTGCGCTTCGGATGACGCGCGGCTCGAGGGACATTCTCCGCGGGGTCGATCTGTTTGCGGCCAAGGGGGAGCTGGTGGCGTTGATGGGGTTGTCGGGCTCGGGAAAGACCACGATTCTTCGAGTGATTGCGGGCCTCGAGACACCGGATTCCGGTGACGTGATCGCCGAGAAAGTGGGCATGGTCTTCCAGTTCCATTACCTGTTCGAGCATCTCTGCGCCATCGACAACGTCGCGCTGGCGCCGACGCACGTGCATCGCGTCTCGCTGTCCGAGGCGCGCACGCGCGCGCAGGCGCTGCTCGATCAACTCGGAGTCGGGCATCGTGCCCGCGCCTTGCCCCGCGAACTATCCGGCGGTGAAGCCCAGCGCGTGGCCATCGCCCGCGCGCTGGCGGTGGATCCGCCGTTGCTGTTGCTGGACGAGCCGACCGCGTCGCTCGACCCGGCGCGGCGCAACGATCTCGGCGAGTCGCTGAAGAAGCTGGCCGGATCCGGCCGCGCCCTGGTGATGACGTCGCACGACGATGACTTCGTGCGCGAGTTCGCGACGCGTGTGGTGGTGTTGGCGAATGGGGAAGTGGTGGAAGAAGGCGACCCGCACGAAGTGCTCACGAGTCCGAAACATCCTGCGACTCGTGAGCTACTCCAGGTTGAAAAGGCTCGTTGGTGAGCGGGGTGGGGATCGAACCCACGGCCAGAAGCTTAAAAGGCTCCTGCTCTACCACTGAGCTACCCGCCCGAACTACCTATCTTACCTTGCCGCGTTAATTCGTCGAACTCTTCGCCTTGAATCCTTTGCCACGCAGCGGCTTGCCTGGCCTCGCGCCCGTGTGCTCGCCGTTGTCGATTACCGGCACCCCGTTCACGAGCACGAAGGGAACACCCTTCGCGTACGACTTCGGCTGCTCGAACGAGTTCGTTTCGCCGACCGTGGCCGGATCGAAAATCACCACGTCGGCGGCCATTCCGGGCTTGAGCTGTCCGCGATCGGCGAGCCCGAGGATGCTCGCCGGCAGCGACGTCATCTTCCTGACCGCTTCGGGCAGGGCGAGAACTTTCTCGTCGCGCACGTAATGACCCAGCACGCGCACGGCGGTCGAATAGTTGCGCGGATGCGGCACGCCCGGCGCGTCGAGATTGATCGCCGACCCGTCGCTGGCCACCGCCACCCACGGCAGCCGCATCACCTTCCGCACATCGTCTTCCGACATGGTGTGGAAGATGCCGCTGACGTTGCCGCCCTCTTCGGCCATGATGTCGATGCAGGTGTCCATCGGATCGCGATCGCCGCGCAGCTTCGCGATCTCGGCGATCCGCTTGCCTTCGTACGGCTTGTTCTTGTCGCTGCGCGCGCGGGCGAGGGCGATGCCCTCCCAGCCGCCGTGCTCTTCGGCCCACGTGGCGAAGTCCATGTCCTTCTTCAAACCCGCCCGGCTGGCCGGGTCCTTCAGCCGCTCGGCAAACTTCGCCGGACCGCCGTCGCGGATCCACAGCGGAAAGAACGCGCTCCAGCCGTGGAACATCGCCGTGTACGGATATTGATTGGCGGTGATGTCGAGGCCGCGGGCCCGCGCCGCCTCGATCTGCGCGATGTACTTGTCGATGGTGCCCCACAGCGGCACGCCGCGAATCTTGAAGTGGAAGGTGTGCACCGGCAGCTTCGCCTCTTCGGCAACGCGAATCGCAAAGTCGAACTCCTTCGTCTGTTCGTAGCCTTCGCTGCCGGTATGGGACGTGTAGTTGCCGCCGTAGCGCGCCACCGTTCGCGCCATGTCTAGAACTTCCTCCGGATGCGCCGGGCCGCCGCTTTCGAAGCGCGTGACCAGTCCCCAGGCACCCTCTTCCATCGAGCGCGCGACCAGGTCCATCATCTGCTGGCGTTCCTCGGCGGTCGCCGGCCGCGACTCGTAGCCCATCACCACTCGACGGACCTGCTCCGACGCCACGTGCGCGATGGTGTTGATCGAGATGCCCTGCTTCTCGAGACGCGCGAAATACTCGGTGAATGTCGTCCAGTCGGCCGAGCCGTCGCCGGAGCGATCGTTGAGCCCATCCCGCGGCGCGGCGGACGTGCTTTCGCCGGTGATGTCGAGCGTGACGCCTTGCCGCACCTTGCTTTGCGCCGTGCCGTCGGCGACGAGCGGCATCTCCGAGTGCGTGTGGAGATCGATGAAGCCGGGCGTGACCACCCGCCCGGTCGCATCTATCGTCCGTTTGGCCGGCTGACCGCCGAGGGCGCCGATCGCCGCCACGCGATCGCCGCGAATGCCGACGTCGGTCCGCACCGCGGGCGCGCCGGTGCCATCCAGCACGTCGCCGCCGGTGATGAGCACGTCAAACGGCTCCTGCGCCGGCGTGCAGGCCGCAATCATGACCAGGAGAGCGAGCGTCAGGTTTCGCATGCGGCGGAGTATAACTCCTCGAATGCATCCCCACCTGGCTACGTGTTTGACCCTTCTTGTCGACGCCACGCGCGGCGGCGGTCCCGAGTGCTCCACGCGGAAGGATCCGCGACAGTGGTCGGTCGCCGAAGTGGTGGAGCATCTGCAGCGTGCCTATCTGGGTACTGCGAAGGGATTCGAGCGATGCCTCGACAAACAGACGCCGATTGCCACGGGGCAGTCGCTCAAGCAGCAGGTGGCGTCATTCGCGCTGATCCGCCTCGGATATTTTCCGCCGGGTCGCGAGGCGCCGAAGCACGTGATCCCGACCGGCGAGCTCGATTTGACCGCCGTGATGGACGCGACCCGGCGCGACCTCGAGCGGCTGGATGCCGCAGCGGTGAAAGCGCGAGCCGCGTTTGGTGGCGTGAAACTCGTCGATCATCCGGTCCTCGGAGCGTTCACGGTGGATCAGTGGCTGAAGTTCCACCTCGTCCATACTCGACATCACGAGAAGCAGATACGCGCGAGGCGCTAGCCTGTCAAAGGAGTCCCTTGAATGCACATCGCGACAGGCCGGATACCCGCACTCAGGTATATCTCGCCTGCCCGGAACCGACGATAATTCTGTCGTGCTGAAAGAAACTCTCCCGGTGGTCCTCGTGGTCGAGGACGATTCAGCCGTTCGTCAGCCGCTCGTGAAGTTCCTGCAAATGCGGCAGTACACGGTCGTCACCGCGGAAACCGCAGACGAGGGGTTGGACGCGATCAAGACGCACCGCCCGGCCGCAGCCATTGTGGACTTGCGGCTGCGTCGCGGCTCCGGCCGCGAAGTGGTGGTTTCGGTGCCGCCGGAAGTGCCCGTCATTATTTTCTCCGGCCTTCGATCTGAATCGGCGGATCTCGAGAACATCCGCCCGAACACGCGTCTGGTGGAAAAGCCGTACTCGCTCGTGATGTTGATGGACACGCTCGAAGACATGCTCGAGCAGTCGCGCCGGCAGGCCAACGGGCCAACCGGCCAACCAGCCGTCAGATAATCGATTTTCCCAACGCCGACAACGCCAGCTCGGTTCCGAGCTCGGCGGTCGTGTTCCTGATATCGAGCGTGGGATTGACTTCCACGAGATCCAGCGACGTCAACTTCTTCGACTCAGCGATCATCTCCATCACGACGTGCGCTTCGCGATAGCTGAGGCCGCCCTTCACCGGAGTGCCCACGCCCGGCGCGACGGTGGGATCGCACACGTCGAGGTCGTAGGACACGTGAAAGCCGCCGGTGCGCCGTGTCGCGATCGCGATCGCCCGCGCCATCACCTCGGCGATACCGAGCTTGTCGATGTCTTTCATCGTGAACACGTGCACCTGCGACGCGCGAACGATCTTCTTTTCGATTTCGTCGAGGTTACGAGTACCCACGAGCACCGTGTGCTTTGGCGACACCGCCGGTCCGTCCTCGAGCATATGCAGCTCCGAAGGCTCGGCCCCCAGCAGCGCGGCCAGCGGCATGCCGTGCACGTTTCCCGACTCGCTCGACTTCGGATTGTTCATGTCGGCGTGCGCGTCCACCCAGATCAGGCCCAACGACTTGCCACTCTGGCGCAGATGCGCGGCTGCCGCGGCCACTGACCCGGCGCCGAGACTGTGATCGCCACCCAGCACGATCGGCATCGCGCCGTCGGCAAACGACGCCAGCGAGGTTTGAAACAGCCGCTGGCACACTCGCGTGATGTCGTTGACGTATTTCTTGCGCGGATCGCCTGAGCCTTTCTCCTCGGGAATCGGCGACGCGACGTCGCCCTTGTCGCCGACGGTGATGCCCATTTTCGCGATCTGATCGGCAAGCCCCGCGATGCGGAACGCCGACGGCCCCATGTCGGTGCCGCGGCGGTTGCCGCCGAGATCGAGCGGGACGCCGATGATGTGAACAGCCTTCTTCGCTTCAGCCACTGCCTGATCCCTAACGCTTCTTGTAGGTCACTGAAATGCCCTCGTGACCCGGCGACACCGTGGTGTTCAACGCCTGGGGATGCACCTGGATCGCAGCGAGAAAATCCAGCATGTCGTTTTTCTTGTTGATCACATTGTGTGCAAGGAATAACCCGCCGGGCGTGACGCGAGGAAACACGAGGTCGAAGAATTTCTTGTAGTCGGGCTTCCAGGCATCGAGGAACACGAGATCGAACTGGCCCTGCACCTTCGGAATCTCCTTGAACGCGTCGCCGGCCACTACCCGCACGATGTCGGATAAACCTGCACGCTGCACGTTCGCTGTGGCTTCCTTCGCGCGCACCGGGTCGTACTCGATCGTCACCAGCCGCCCGCCGGTTTGTCGCAGTCCCATCCCGATCCAGATGGCGCTGTAGCCGCTTGCGGCGCCGATTTCGAGAACGTTTTTCGCGTTGGTGGCGCCGACCAGCACGCGCAGAAAGCGGCCGTCTTCTTCCGAGACGGCGAGCTGGCCTTTGTCGGCGGCGCGGATGGCCGCGAGCACCTTGGCGACGCCGGGATCGAGGGGCGTTTGCCGGCCGACGGCGCTGGCCGGGTGCAGCAGAAACGAGGTAACGAGAATGCACGGGAGGGCGTATCTAACGGCAAACATCACGCAATTGTAGGCCCCAGACCTGTCCGCCGTAGCCCCCAGGCGGAGGCGGAAAGCGCGGAACGCGCAGAACCTCGCATGTTATAGTTGCGCGTTTATTTAAAATCCGGAGGATTAGTGAGCCCGATTCTCACACGGCCGGTTCGCGAACAACTCGAGCACGACCGGGTCATTCGGCAACTTCAGGCGAAATACAAGCGCAAGACCGACGTCATCATCAATCCTGCCAACGAACAGAACCAGTCCGTCACCGTCGGCGAGCTTGTGGTTTTTCCGGATTTGCTCGTTTTTGCGGAAGGGACCCGTCGGCTGCTCACTACCGTTGAAGTTGAAACCGGCGAATCGGTGAACTCCATCGAGGCCCGCGCTGAGTGGGGCGTGTATAGCAAGCTCAAGGTGCCGCTGCACCTTTACGTCCCGCCGCAGTCCGTGGATACGGCCAAGCGAATTTGCAGCGAATACCAGATCCTGGTCTCGGAGCTCTGGAGTTACACGACCGCGTTCGATCAGGTGCGGTTCACGCTCGTCGACAAGTCACCGGACGCGCCCACGGTCAAGGTTCCGACGAAGCCCGAACCGAAGGCCAGAGTTGCGGCCGCCAAGCCGAAGGCCGTCGCCAAGAAAGTGGCCAAGGCGAAAAAAGTTACGAAACCCAAGTCGAAGCCGAAACCGGCGGCAAAAAAGGCCAAGCCTGCCGCTAAACCCAAAGTGAAGGTCAAGAAGCGGTAACGAGAGGCAGTGCCGTTCCTCCGCCTGACCCGCGATCGTCGCGGTTTTGAAAACACGTTTCTTCTCCACGCCGATCATCCGGGCGCCAAGCCGCGGCTGTTGTACTGGTACCGGACCGCCCCGGGTGTCCTGCTCGGTCGTCAGGCGCTCGATGAGGACGCGATTCGCACCATCGAAGAGAATCATCCCGATATCGAGTTCGACTGGCCAGCGATCCTGGCGCTGAGCGAAGTGATGACGCCGGAAGATGAACCCGCTGTCGTCGCCGTGCGGCCCAACCGCAAGAGACGGCGCGACCCGCGCCGTGACTTCCGCGACGCCGAACGTGACACGGCTGTCGAACCCGTCGATCCAACGGATCAAGAGCCTGAGCCAACGTCGGAACCATTGGAACCCCTGGAACCTCTGGAACCGATGGACCCCGCGGAACGTCCGCGCTCCAGCCTCGTCGACGAGCTCGCCGGACGCGAAGTGGCGCGGGCCCTGCGAGCGCGTTACGCGGAGATCAGGGGCAGGATCGAATCGCTTGATGGCGATCGCGCCGCCTGGCTGGCTCGCGCCGAAGCGATCAACCCAGACGCGTGGCAGACGCCCGAAGCGGTGCTGCTTGGCGTGAGCAACGCCGGGGCCACGTACGAGAAGTTGAAATCCGAGCTCGGCTAAGTTTCACTACTCTTCACGCGAGTAGCGCGATTCGATCGCGTCGATCTTCGCGAGTCGATCCAGATGGCGCCGATCGCCGCTGAAGGTGGCGGAAAGGAAAGTGTCGGCCAACACGCGCGCCAGCTCCCCGCCAATCACGCGCGACCCCATGCACAGCACATTCAGATCATCGTGTTCCACCGCCTGGCGCGCGGAATAGCTGTCGTGGCACACCGACGCGCGAATGCCGGGAAACTTGCACGCCGCCACCGCCGCGCCCACCCCGCTGCCGCAGACGATGATGCCGCGGTCGGCCTGGCCGTTTCTGACGGCCTGGGCCACGCCTTCAGCGATGTCGGGATAGTCCACCGGGGCAGCCGTGAATGCGCCGATGTCCATGATTTCGTGGCCGTTCTTGGCTAGATAGGCGGCCAGGTCCCGTTTCATCTCAAATCCGGCGTGATCTGCTCCGATCGCGATGCGCATTTAGGGCAGTATGCCAGAGGTCTTGAGGACCTCAAGACCTCAAGACCTCCTGACGCGTCTATAATTCCCGTATGAAGTCCAATGCCTTTCGTCTGGCCGGAATCGTGGCGCTCGCCCTGTCCGCGGGACTCGATGCACAGACCCCGGCGCCCCAGGCACCCAAAGCACCCCAGGCACCCCAGACGGGCCAGGCGACGTTCCGCGTGGCCATCGACTTCGTCACCACCGATGTGATCGCGCGCAACAACCAGGATCAGTTCGTGGCCGACCTGACGAAGAAAGACTTCGAGGTGTTTGAAGACGGCGTGAAGCAGGAGATCACGTCCCTCACACTCGTGCACGGCGGACGCGTCCACAATCTCGCCGCGCCGCCGGCGCCGGCGGCCCAGGAGGGCCTGATCCTGCCGGTGTCGCGGCCGCGCAACGACACCGCCGGTCGCATCTTCCTGATCATCGTCGACGACCTGCACCTCGATTTCCGCAACACCGGGCGGATCCGCGACTTGTTCAAGCGCATTGCGAGAACGTTGGTGCACGAAGGCGACATGTTCTCGATCGTGTCGACCGGTCCCTCGTCTTTGGCCATCGATCCGACCTACGACCGCAAGGTGCTCGACGAAGCGATCAAGAAGATCACCGGCAACGGTTTGAAGCCGGCCGACATCATCCAGGGCGCGGAAGGCGCCGAGGGCCCGTCGGAAGTGCGCTATCGCGCGCACGTCGCGTTCTCGACGGCCTACGACATGCTGTCGCAGATGGAGAAGATCGCCAACCGGCGTAAAGCGGTGGTGTGGGTCAGCAACGGCTACGACTTCAACCCGTTCGCCGAGTCCCGCCTCGGCGAGGATCCGGTGTTCGGCGGCCGCTTCGGCCAGACCCGCGAGGAAGGCCGTGAGATGCAGCGCAATTCGCTTTCGCAGAATCAGTTTGCCGACGCCGATCTGGTGCGCGAGCTGGCCGAGGTGACGCGCTCCGCCAACCGCGCCAACGCCACGCTCTACACGATCGATCCGCGCGGCCTCGTTGCCGGCAGCGATCTTGATGAACAGCTCGACCCGGTGGAGTTCGGCGAGCACGTGCGCAAGACCCAGGACAGCCTGCGCGTGCTGGCGGAGCAGACCGGCGGCATCGCCGTGGTCAACCAGAACAATTTCGACAAGGCCTTGAAACGAATTGATGCGGAGACGAGCGACTATTACGTGCTCGGCTATTCGTCGACCAACCCGGATCCGCTGAAGCGGACGCGGAAGATCGAAGTGAAGCTCGTGAACCGGCCGAACGTTACTGTCTGGTCGCGGACGTCGTATTCGCTGCGCCAGCTGCCGAAGCCGGAACAATAACGCCGGCGTTGCCGGCCAGCGATTCCTGAATCTTCGCTCGCAGCCAGACCACCGGCTGCGGGTGAAGCCGGATAAAAGCCTGCCACTCCTGTTCGTTCAAGCTGACCGAGATCACGCGGTTTTCCATTCAGCGCCCCTCGTTGGCGATCCTACGCCGGTCGTGAGAAGTCAAAAATAGAATGATCGAATTCCTCTCATGCGGTTTCCGCATGCACGAGGCGCGAGGACCCTAAGGCGCCAGTTTGAGCTTCGGGCGGACCCGTTCGAAGGCCCGAATCACTTCCTGCACCGCGCGCGGCGTGCGGCTCATCTTCGGGTAGATCCAGCCGGTTTCGCGGACCAGCGAGCGGCCTTCTATGCGGGCGCAGAACATCTGG
>Ga0187893_10007174_pt1 | contig 18476 bp, 10 predicted proteins | sample MA1701074metaG_FD_139574 | JGI IMG/M metagenome (GOLD analysis project Ga0187893, IMG submission 139574) | White microbial mat communities from a basaltic lava cave in the Kipuka Kanohina Cave System on the Island of Hawaii, USA - MA170107-4 metaG ... | reverse complement strand
CTAGCAGCTACGATGTCCAGTTTAACAGCAGGTATCAATTCATTGTCCGCCGCTACCGTAGTGGATCTTTATCGTCGCCATCTCGCTCCTGCCGCCAGCCCGGAACAATCAGTGAGGATCGGGCGCTTTACGACAATTGCTTGGGGCCTGCAGATTACTCTGCTGGCACTCTATATCGGCCGCCTCGGACAGGGCCTGATGGAGATGTCCTATACCTTTATGGGTCTAACCGCAACGCTCAGTATTGGAATTTTTCTAACAGCGATCTTCCTACCAAAGGTCAACACGAGATCCCTTTGGATTGGTGTGGCCGCAGGAACTGTCATGACTATCATTGCTGTCGCAAATGGCATTCATTGGCTTTGGTACTATCCTATTGGGGCCGCTAGCCTGTTCGTAGTCGCAGGGCTGACGAGCCTATTTTCCGAGGCCCCTCCGCTCCATTCTACTTCAGGCTTGACCTACTGGACCCGACACCAGCCGCTCCTTCCTTTAAAGGAACCTCTTGAAATCCAAAGAGCTAGGTAATTTCGACTGCGGATTCCTTGCAGATCATCCAACAACGTTGACAGGAAAGGAATGGGATGGAAAGGACAGCCGTGCCGTCCTCAACGATTGAGAGATGAGCCCGGGCGGCCCTCCCATTTCGAATGATCCTCTGCCTGTTCACAGCTAATACCCTGTTAGTCCCGATAAACGTTAGAACGGTATCTGGAGTAACCGACGCCGTGAGGCAGAGGCTTGACGAAATGCGGACCGCCGGTCCCTTCAGATAAAGACGTTTGAGGGAAACCAGGGTTGAAAGGAATTCTCGCCCAGTTTTCTCTTGACAGGGGCAAGATCATTCTCTAGAGTGATGATCGATCATCACTCTAGAGAATATATTTTAACTTATATTCTGTTTTTTGCCCTGGCCTCATCACGGCTGTGCCGTGCAATCATTTTGGACTAATAAGCGCAGCCACAAGAACAAGCTGAAAGCCAACTTGAAGAAAGGAGCTCCTCAATGAGCCTTTCCAGCCCACCTCTGGAGAAGGTACGACCCGTGTCCGTTCGCGCCCAAGTGGCCACTCTGCTCCGCGAGGCCATCCTGTCAGGTCGATTCAGGCCTGGAGATCGACTCCTGGAACGCAAACTCGCGGAAGAAATGGGAGTGAGTCAAGCCGCAGTTCGAGAAGCCCTGCCGGAGCTTGAGCACCATGGGCTCATTACGCGGAAAGCTAACACCGCAACCTATGTAACGGAGCTCACTCCCGAAATAGTCAGGGAAGTCATTCAGGTCAGGCTGCAACTCGAGCCCTTCGCTATGGTGTTGGCCAGCCAGAGAATGACCAAGGAGAGCTATGACGAGCTGGTCTCGCTAGTCAACGGGATAGAGCAGGCTGTGGCCTCGAACGATCAGTACCGCTTGTTGCAGACGGACTTTCTCTTCCACCAGAAGATCTGGCAGATCTCAGGGAACCAAACCCTGGCCAAGGCTCTGGAGCAATTGTGCGCGCCGCTCTTCGCTTTCCTCGTGATAACCAACCTGGATCACGAGGGACTGAATGATCACTTGAAGCTTCATCAAAAATTGCTTGATTGTCTTATGAACGGGAAATCCCACGACATTGAAAGAGTCGCACGGGAACACGTTTTCAGCGGTTGGTACCCGCCCGAATACAAATGATAAGGAGCAAGAAAATGAAGAAGCGATCTAAGTTGGCAGCGGCTTTTGTCGTGGTATTTCTGTCTGGGCTCGCACAAAGGAATTTAGGGCAGATTGGAAACGCTGTTGTGGTTGGTAAGGTCCAGGACACGAGCGGTGCGATTCTGACGGGTGCCGAAGTCCAGATGAAACGAGTGTCGACGAATGAGGTGTTCAAAACAGGCACAACGGAGACGGGAGACTACACCTTGGTAAGTCTTCCCGTCGACACCTATGAGATCAGGGCTTCCTTACCAGGCTTTAAGACTGAGGTTCGCACAGGCGTGAAGTTGGAAATTGGGCGGACTTATCGCATCGATTTTCGGCTTACTATTGGTGAGATCGCTCAGACAGTGGAAGTGAATGCGCAAGCACCGATGCTCAAAACAGAGACGCCCGAATTTGGCCAAGTCATTGATAACCAGAAAATAGTGGATCTTCCTCTGAACTTTCGAGACGTGATTCAAACCCTAGGCGCTCTGACTCCTGGAATGGCGCCAGCTCGGAAAAGTTTGGGAGGAGTTGAGCAGTCGTTCAACAGTGCTTTCAACGTTAGAGGCAATAGGCACGTTGACAATGTAATTCTCTTAGACGGTGGCTTGCTGTCTTTCGGCAATGGTCAATTGACGCTTTTTGTCAGCCCTGATGCAGTGCAGGAATTTGAGGTCAAGACCGGCCTATATGGGGCGGAGTATGGCATTCGGTCGGGGGGCCAATTCAGCATGATTACCAAGAGCGGTACAAACGCTCTACACGGCACGCTGTATGAATTTCACCGCAACGACAATTTGGATGCGCGTAATTTTTTCGATCCAGGGAAGCGTCCAGAATTCAAGCGAAATCAATTCGGCGCTGTGCTTGGTGGTCCTATTGTGATCCCGAAACTGCATAACGGAAAAGACAAGGCTTGGTTTTTCGTCTCTTATGCCGGGGAACGCGTCCGCAAGAGATTTTCCGCAACCGCGGTCGTTCCCACGCTGGAAGAAAAAGCGGGCCGTTTCAGCACGACTATTACTGATCCGCTCACGAGTCAGCCTTTTCCTAATAATGCCATACCAAGCAGCCGGTTCAATCCTATTGCTCAGAAATTTCTGCCATATTGGCCAGCTCCGAATACAACTGGAAGAGGCTTTAACTTCACCAGCACCGATACGTCTTTTGACATCGATAGCAACCAGCTCATTGGCAAGATCGATCTCAAGGTTTCTGACGCCAACCGCTGGTCAGGTCGTTTTCTCTTCCACGATGCTCCGAACGACATTGTCAACACTATCGATACTTTCTCAAGAAAGGACAAGTACCGCACGATTACTCAGGCCCTTGGTAACACACGAACTATCGGCAGCCGTTCGGTAAACGAGTTCGGTTTCAACTTTAACTACATTAACTCGCAACCTCCGTTTGCTCCTGACAGGCCAGGGTTTGGTAAGGAATTTGGCATCCCTAACTTCCCATCGTTCCCAGTGGACCTCACTGGTGTGCCGACGACCATTGTGACCGGCTACAGGAGTCTGGGGGACGTCGATTCGCCGGGACCTTACAACGAGTATCTTTGGGAGGCTCGCGACAATTTTAGCTTTATCAAGGGAGCCCATTCTTTCAAAACCGGCTACCATTTTCGGCGCTATGCAGTGCTGGTCAATTTTCAAATCCGTACCGCGCTAGTTTTCCAACCACGCTACACTGGAAACGCATTCGGGGATTTCCTGTTGGGCCATTTAACTACTTCGACCCAGGGGGGCGAGATATTCAGGCAAAACTATGGTCAAAACAGCCACTTCTTCTACTTCCAGGATAGTTGGAAAGTAAGGCCCAACCTGACTCTTGATGTGGGTTTGCGCTACGAGTACCGGGGAGACGGGAAGGACAAACGAGGTTTCCAAACGAACTTTGATCCCCTGCGGGGGCAAGTTGATCCACCCTTACAGAATCTGACGTTGCAACCTTGGGAGACCGGACGCCACTTGGCAAATGTTCCAACAATGATTTGGGGTAAAAGAGGCATTCTTCCTCGCATCGGGTTGGCCTATCGCCCAATCGAGAAGACCGTGATCCGCTCTGGATTTGGCATCTATGCGACGGAACCTCCTGTCGCAATGCTTCAATCGCTGGGACAAAATCTCAGGCCCAATGCCGGGGGATTTAGTTACAACTCCGATTTGGGCATCCCGACTCTGTCCTTATCGGATCCCTTCAATCTCCAGTCGCAGGTATCAGGCGGTGGGTTACCTAGTGTTTTCGCTATTCAAAGACCGCTGCCATTAACGTTGTCCTACAGTTGGGGACTAGCCGTGCAACGAGAATTGAGCCAGAACACATCCTTTGAGATCGGCTACCAAGGCGCTCACCTGGTTCACGATCTGCTCGTGACTGCTTTCAACGACGCCGTTCCTGGGGCAGCGCCTCGCCAACAGCGTCGACCGTATCCTCAATTTCAGAATATCAACTTTGTGACAGCTAACGGCACCAACAGCTATAACGGGCTCGAGATGAAGCTAGAGCGCAGGCCAGGGAAATCAGGACTTTCTGGATTACTTGCCTATACGTGGGCCAAAAGCATAGACACTCTCGGGGGCCGCTCATCCACGCCAGGTGATCCAGGCGTGATCTCAAGGAATATGTCGGTCAGGGATAATCGCGGCTTGAGCGAAGGTAACATCCCGAGTCGCTTCTCAGCGATGGTTGGCTACGAGATGCCCTTCGGTGCGAACAAGAAGTTTCTGACCGCACACCCACTGGGTAAGGTGCTGGGAGGATGGACCTTCAACGCGATTCTGACTCTACAGCGTGGCCCGTGGATTACGCCGGTAATCCCGACGGATCGTTTGGATGTGGGAAGTAATGCTTCAAGCCGACCCGACCTCATTCGTAACCCTAGCCTTTCTAACTCACAACGTACTCCCCAAAAGTGGTTTGACACAGATGCCTTCGCCACACCTCAACCTCTGCGTTATGGCAACGCGGGTCGCTCGATTATTGAGGCACCAGGCTACGCAAATCTCGATTTGTCATTGCTAAGGTCTTTCAACATGTCGGAGACATCGAGATTAGAATTTCGTTTCGAAGCCTTCAACGCCACCAACCACACAAACTTTGGAACTCCTGGAAACAGTTTCGGGACCAGCAATTTTGGCGTCATTGGTTCTGCCTACGAATCCCGTGATCTGCAGTTTGGATTGAAATTCTACTTCTGAGTTAGCACAAGAACAGCCACAGAGAAAAGTGTTCAAAGTTGGGCTTCGTTTTCTCCCGTACGTTTTTCACTACAGGTGTGCCTGCGCGTGACAGCACCTAGGCAGTTTTGTGCCAGCTGCAGGAACATTGCGACCTGAACGACATGGGAGTATTGAGAAATGAAGCCAGTGAACAAAAGTCGAAGAGAAAAGGAGAATCGTTTGTGAAGATTGTAGCTGCGGGTACTCTGAACCCAGCGGAGGCTGGAGAACGGCGATCTTGTTCACTCTATCCCACAGTCACTCCCATTGGGAACGGAACCCTGTTGGCCACGTACACGGTTGGGAGTACCAAGGACAGCGAGGACAACACGATTGAACTTCGATGGTCTTCGGACAATGGTGGCACATGGAGCGCTCCTAGAGCACCGTTTGAAACGACGATTGATGGAAGAAAGGGCTCACTTCTTGCGGGTTACATTACACCGCTTAGTTTCACCCATCTGCTCATCGTCGCTGCTTGGGTCGATCGGCAGGCTCACCCCGGGAAGCCCCTGTTCAATGCAGAAACAGAAGGAATCCTACCTATGAAAGCTGTCCTGGCCGATTCGCACGACTGTGGCCAGACTTGGAGACGTTGGCGAGTTTTACCTCTTCCTGCTGAGCTCGGCCCAGCCGCGGTAACAGGTCCAATCATTCGCCTTTCGGAAGGGAAACTGGTTCTCAGCCTCGAAAACGGCAAGAGCTACGAAGACGTATCCAGATGGTATCAGAAGGTATGGTTCTGTTACTCGGGAGATCAAGGAAGGACTTGGACGACTCCTGCTATCGGATGTGAAGACCCCAGTGGCAGGATCTTCAATTGGGATCAGAAGGCCGGCCTTGCTCCAGATGGGCGGTTAGTGACTTTTACTTGGACCTATGATCGGGAGGTTAGACGCTATTTGAACATTCATCGTCGGATCAGCCCTGATGGCGGAAGGACCTGGACAGATCCCGAGGATCTAGGTATCGCTGATCAGCCTGCTCATCCGGCAGTGCTCTCTGATGGACGAGTAGTGCTCGCGTGGGTGGATCGCTTTAAGTCCCGTACCATTAGGGCGCGCTTTTCCGAGAGCATTGATGCTCCATTCCTCCCAGAGACAGAGGTGACGCTCTACGAGCATCACAAGAATCAAGAGATAGCCGAAACCTACCAAGCCACAGGTGAACTCCTCGCCGAGCTGTCGTCGTGGGACTTTGGACACCCTCACGCAGAAGCACTTCCAAATGGAGACGTGATAGTTGTGTTTTATGCGGGGACAAACCCACTCCTGAACGCGCAGTGGGTTCGCCTTCGATTGTGACCTCACCAAGCTACTTGGGCTTTGGCGCATTCACTCTGGGTTCGCGGTATTTGTTGAGAACGATCCCGGGCGCGTGAAATGGAAACAACCCTCTGCTTACGATGGGTCTAGTGACTTCGCAAAAAGGAGAATCAAATGAGACCACTTCATCGACGGGATTTTATCGAGCAGTCGGCGCGGACTCTCTTGGGAGCGACGGCGCTGTCTTCCGCTAATGTGCTCGGCGCCAACGACAAGATTGTGGTCGCGGTAATGGGGGTTCGAGGTCGAGGAAGGGTTCTCGCTGCCGAGTTTGCTCAGCGTTCCGATGTTGAGATAGCGGCTGTGTGTGACGTTGATGACAGCGTCTTCGATCGAGCGATCAGCGGGGTTACTGACCAACAAAAAAGGGCTCCGAGAGTAGAGAAAGATGTTCGGCGATTGCTCGATGACAAATCTATTGATGCACTTGTTATAGCCACCCCCATCCACTGGTTAGCTGTGGCGTCAGTCTGGGCCTGTCAAGCCGGGAAGGACGTCTACGTGGAAAAACCCATGTGCCACAATATCGCAGAGGGCAAGCTCATGGTCGAAGCGGTGGAAAAGTATAAGCGAGTTCTCCAGGTAGGGTCTCAGAGGCGGAGTGCAACGTTCGTGAAGGAGGCTTCGGAATATGTCCGGTCAGGCAAGCTCGGGAAAATTGGCATGGCTCGTGCCTGGATGGCATCTAAACGACCCAGTATCGGCCGCTATCCGGACGAGCCGGTACCTAAAGGCGTGGACTACGATCTGTGGTTAGGACCTGCGCCTGTGCGCCCGTTCAACCGAAATCATTTCCACTACAACTGGCATTGGAACTGGGTATACGGCGGCGGAGAACTTGCAAATAACGGCCCTCACGCTATCGACATGGCACGGGCATTGTTGGGAATTGGACTACCGAACAGAGTCTCTTCAAGCGGGGGCCTCCATGTGTTCGATGATGACCATGTAACGCCAGATACCCAGATCGCGACATGGGAATACCCGGGCCTTACTCTGGTGTGGGAGAACCGTCAGTGGTCGGAGTTTGGTTTGGGAGTAGGAACCCCACTGTTGGATCAATGTTCAAATCAGGGCGCCAATCCTTCTCCTCGCAGAGGGGCTTATACGCAGGCTGCATTCGGTGTAGCGCTCTATGGCGATCAAGGAACCCTCTTAGCCTACGACACCGATTGGGAGGTCTATCATGGAAAGGAAGTGATCCGACGGTGCGGGAACTTGGGTGGGCAAGAGCACATTGCAAACTTCATCGACTGTATCCGGACAAGAGCAAAGCCCAATGCTCACGTCGAACACGGTTATCTAGCCTCATCCCTGTGCCACTTGGGAAACATTGCTTTCCGGCTTCATCGAACCTTGCAGTTTGACCCTATTTCCGACTGCTTCGTGGGAGACGAGGAAGCCAACGGGCTCTTAAGGCGCACTTATCGCAACCCGTTCGCCTTACCTGAGAAGATCTAGCTAGGAACTTTGCCCACATGATTTCGCGAAGGAAGTTCTTGAGAAGAGCGGGAACAATGGCAACGGTAGTTGGAGCTTCGCCGCCGCGGAGCTACGCTGCTGCGCTTCGAGCACAAGATGACAGGGGAAAAAGCAGCATCAAAGTTGGAGTGATCACAGAGCCCACCGGAGCCCACTTGGGCGCCTACCTGAGCTCTCTTGCAAATTGTCAGGGTGTGGAAGCAATCGGCGTGGCGGATCCCACTGGCGAAACGTTCGAGAGCGCCCAAAGCATCCTTGGGGAGCGGTTTGGTGACCTTCGTACCTTCCATGATAGTGGGGAGATGATTGAGACTATCAAGCCTCAGCTCGCTGTTGTGACGCTCGAAGCTCATCGAGCACCAACTTTCATCGAGATGGCTTTGAATTCCGGATCTCACGTACTGTCTGAAAAACCTGCCTGCGTTCGGCAAGAGGAATTTCAAAAGCTTGTCGACGTTGCGCAATTGAAGCAACGCTCTTTGATGTTGGCTTTAGCGAACCGTCTGACGCCACCTGCCAAGAAAGCCAAAGAGATCGTTCAATCAGGATTGCTGGGAAAGCTCTATGGCGCTGACTTGCATTTCATTGCTGATCAGACAAGGTTGACAAAACCGGCGTTCCAGCAGTCTTGGCAAGCTCACAAAGCGAAAGTAGGAGGGGGACACCTTATTTGGCTTGGGATCCACTGGTTGGATCTGATCCAGCATATTTCCGGGGACCGAATACGAGAAGTCTGTGGCTTTTCGCGCAATGTAGGCGGCCAGCCTATTGAAGTGGAGGATGCGGCTGTGTTGGCGCTTCAATTTGATAGCGGCATGGTAGGAACTATGCAGTCGGGATACTACTTGGACCGCGGTTATCAAAGCCATCTCGTTCTGTGGGGCTCGGACGGATGGCTTAGATTCGACTTGGTAGAAGGCGCTTCTCTGCAATGGTATTCCACTCACGAGAACTCCCCCAAAGGAACCCAGTCCTTCTCCTACACTCTGGAAAAGCGTGAGTATCTTCCTTTGATCCAGGCATCCGTCGATTGTGCGCGAGGAATAGAACGACCGTGGATTACGGGAGCTGAAGGGTTACACCTTCTAAAGGTAATCTTTGGTCTCTATCGAGCCGCCGAGACAGGAAACACTCAGAGGATTGCCTCGCCTGGAGTATGAAAACCAAGCCCTTTGGCGGACGACGCAAACATCAGTTGTTTAGGCATTCTTCTATCTTGATGGTGGGACCATGCATGGGCTGATTCGGCTCGAACGTGGACTGATGCAAGTGAATTCTCTTGACATGTTAGACCCGCGTGTAATAGATAATAAGTAGATTACAAATAGATTACCAATCGATTACTAAAACTCTCTCGGTTCATCCTTCTGGAACGCTCCAAGGGCGTGACTCTATTTGTGGTCAGCTGATCTCGGTCAAGAGAGGTTTGGGAGTGGCAGCCAGTGATATGCAATACCGCTGTCTTGGGCGTCCGGTAGCGGTATCTACAGAACGAGTTTCCACACCATGTGTTGTCATATGGTCTCAAAGAAATGCAGAAATTGAATCCGTTATCACATCTGATTCGCTTCTGGGGGCTGCCTCTGCTTCTATTAGGCTCGCATGCCCAGACAGCAGCTCAGTCTGGCGACAACTTGCCTCCGCCTGCTTCGCGTCAAGTTAGCTTTGAGCGCGACGTCCAACCCATGTTCACCCGGAAATGCCACGGGTGCCACGGCGCTGCCACTCAGATGAACGGCTTACGCTTGGATGACCGGACTGCAGCTATGGCCGGGAGTTATTCCGGCCCCGTAATCAAGCCGGGTAAGAGCGCCGAGAGCCCCCTCGTTCTCATGGTTGCTGGTGCTGTCAAAGGTAAGATCATGCCTCCTTCGGGAGATCGGCTCTCGATAGAGCAAGTCGGACTGCTTCGTGCCTGGATCGATCAAGGCGCCGACTGGCCCACGGAAGCTTCAACCCTTTCTGAATCGAAGGCGACTGACGCGAAACAACTTCACTGGGCTCTTAAGCCAATTGCAAGTCCCCCTTTGCCCGAAGTGAGTATTCGCAATTGGATTCGTAATCCGATTGATCTATTTATCCTGCATCGGCTGGATGGCAAGGAAATTCAGCCTTCACCAGAAGCTGATCGCGTCACTCTAGTTCGGCGCCTCAGTTTGGATCTCATCGGTTTGCCTCCAACCCCCAAGGAAGTCGCCGATTTCATCAATGAGAATCGAAGTGATGCGTACGAGCGCCTGGTCGACCGCCTCCTAGCCTCACCACACTACGGAGAAAAGTGGGCACGTCATTGGCTTGATCTGGCTCGCTACGCCGACAGTGATGGTTACAACGACGGTTTCCGACCGCATGCCTGGCGGTATCGGCACTGGGTCATTCAAGCGTTGAATCGTAACCTGCCGTTTGATGAATTCACCATTGAACAGCTTGCTGGTGATTTGCTCCCCCAAGCCACGCTTGAACAAAGAGTCGCCACTGGATTCAACCGCAATACTCTCACAAACCGAGAAACCGGCACCGACAGCGAGGAGTTTCGTGTCGAACAAATCATCGACCGTACTAGCACCGTGGGCGCAGTGTGGCTGGGGCTCACCGTGGGCTGTGCGCGCTGTCACGATCATAAATACGACCCAATCAGCCAGAGGGAGTTTTATCAACTCTACGCATTCTTTAACGGAGATGTGGAAGTCAATATTGAGGCTCCCCTGGCAGGAGAGATCGGGACATTTGTCCAGCGTAGGCCGGAATATGATAAGAGGCGCAGAGAACTACTGTCAGGCTACCCGATGGCGCCAATACTCCAACGCGAGTGGGAGCAGAAGACTCTCGATGGCGCTGCGAATCCTAAAGCCGAACTGATCTGGGTTCTCCAATGGAAGCGTCTAAGATGGTTGACCGAGGACGGGCAAGAAATTCTGAGGGCCACTCCGTCTGAGCGTACCCCTAAGCAAAACGATAAGCTTACGGATTACTTTCTAAGCAACTATTCGGCCGCAGTGAGCGAAGAGGAGTACAAGAAGCTAGGTTTTAGGGAATTGGGGGAAAAGCTAAATAAGTTAGCGGAGGAATATCCAGGCTTGAGCGAGGCTCAGACGCTCGCCGTGAGTCCTAGTCCTGCCAAGACTCACATCTTGGTACGTGGCAACTACCAACAACCTGGGGTCGAGGTCCAACCCAATACTCCTGCCGTCCTGCCTCATTTACCTAAGGACCCCAGTCCTTCGCGACTAACTTTAGCTCGGTGGCTCATTTCCAGAAACAATCCGCTCACGGCTCGGGTCACCGTGAACAGAATGTGGCAGGAATTTTTCGGCCGAGGTTTAGTCGAAACCTCTGAGGATTTTGGCAAGCGAGGAGAGCCGCCCACGCATCCGGAGCTGCTCGATTGGTTGGCTGCAGAGTTCATGTCCTCGGGCTGGGACGTGAAGCACATGCACAAACTGATCGTGACTTCAGCGACCTATCGGCAGTCGTCAAGAGTTCGAAAGGCACTTGTATCACTGGATTCGAGCAACAGATTGTTGGCTCGTCAGTCGCGTCTTCGCTTATCTGCGGAATTGATCCGGGATGCTGCGTTGGCTGCCAGTGGGTTGCTTGCGCCTGCCATAGGAGGGAGAAGCGTGTGCCCACCTATGCCATCGGGAATGTCGAGCCTCGGACACTTTCTCAGCGGTTGGAAAGAGAGCCAGGGAATTGACCGCTATCGCCGCGGCCTCTACACACTATCCAAACGTGTGGCGGTATACCCTCAACTGCAAACTTTTGATGCACCGGATTCCCAACAGGTTTGCACTAGGCGAGAGCGCTCTACAACTCCTTTGCAAGCGCTGAACTTGCTGAATGACCCAGTGTTTGTCGAAGCCGCCCAGGGGTTGGCTTTGCGTGTCTTGAGGGAGAAGCGTGGAGGCTGGGACGATCTCATAGCTTACGCGTTTGACCTTTGTTTGTCTCGCTCGCCCAAGTCAGAAGAAAGAGATCGCTTGCATAAGTACTGGCAGCAGCAAAAAGAGATTCTCGATAAAGACCCAAAGGCGAAGGAGAAGTTGTTTTCCACGCCAACGGTCGAGGGGATTGAGAACAACGAAGTCGCTGTCTGGGTATGCCTATGCAGCATACTGTTGAACCTGGACGAATTTATCACGAGAGAATAGTCATGACCTCAGACGATTTCAGAATGATCCAAAGCCGTCGTCTTTTTCTCCAGCAATACGCGGGAGGGATAGGCATTGCCGCACTAGCACACCTGTTGAACCAGCAAGGATCAGCGAGCGTCGTGGGTAGAGAGCTTCCTAACATCAATCCGATGATGCCCAGAGCTCCTCATTTCGCGCCCAACGCTAAGAACGTGATCTTTTTATTCATGGCTGGGGCGCCGAGTCAGGTGGATCTGTTTGACCCGAAGCCTGAGTTGCGGAAGTGGGAAGGGCGTCCCTTGCCCCCATCGATGACCAAAGACTTGCGATTGGCTTTCATCAAACCCACGGCGGAGATCTGGGCAAGCCCCCGAGTATTCACGCGTCATGGTCGAAGTGGATTGGAGTTCTCGGACTATCTCCCTCACATGGCTACCTGTGCCGATGACATCTGCATGGTTCGCTCCATGTATACAGAACAGATCAACCATTTCCCGGGTTCCCTAATGATGAACTGCGGGAGTCCCTTGGCCGGTCGGCCTTCCATAGGCGCCTGGGCTGCCTATGGGTTGGGAAGTGAGTCTCAGAACCTACCCGGCTATGTGGTACTTAGTTCGGGAGACCAGTCCGCTGCAGGAAGCAAGCAATGGTCGAGCGGATTTCTTCCCTCAAGCTATCAGGGTATCCCTTTCCGCAATGCCGGCGATCCGGTGCTCTACTTGTCTAATCCGCCAGGCCTGAGCATGGAAACGCAGCGTGCTAGGCTCGACGCCCTACGAGATCTTAATGAGCAGAGATACATCGACACTGGGGATCTGGAAATAGCATCTCGCATCGTCTCCTATGAACTCGCTTTTCGTATGCAATCGGCCGCTCCCGAACTACTGGACCTTTCGAAGGAATCACCCAAGACATTGCAGATGTATGGCATCTCCAAAGAGATAGATGGTGCACTCCAAGACAAACCTGATCCCAATCGTTATGCCGTTAATTGTCTGCTGGCGCGACGCTTAGTAGAGCGCGATGTCAGATTTGTGCAGCTAATTCATTCCAGTTGGGATGATCATCAGGAATTGAACAAGAAGCTGAAGAGAAACTGCGAAATGACTGATCAGGCGACCGCAGCGCTCTTAAAGGACTTGAAGCAGAGAGGACTGCTCGAAACGACACTGGTAGTGTGGGGAGGAGAATTTGGCAGAACCCCAATGGTTGAGAAGAGTGCTCGAACAGAGGGCGACAGCCGTGGCCGCGACCATCATCCGTTTGCTTTTACGCTTTGGATGGCAGGAGGAGGAATCAAAGGCGGGCAGGTGGTAGGTAAAACCGATGACTTTGGTCTCACGATTCTGGAAGACAAAGTACATATCCACGACCTTCACGCCACAATTCTGCACTGCCTCGGACTTAACCATGAGCAATTGACTTATCGTTTCCAAGGCAGAGACTTCCGGCTGACTGATGTTGCCGGCAAAGTTGTAACCAAACTCTTAGCGTAGCACACTCAGACGAACGTCAATGCTTCGCGAGGAGTTGCGGAAAAGCCTGCAAGTTACCAAAATAATCTTCGGGCCTAAAGTCAGAGAATAGCCAGTTCTGATGCCAGCAGAACGTGCATCTGATATGTCTGACAGAACAAGTCAACTTCACAGAATATCGGCTGTGCCCTGCAGCGAAACAACTTATGAGCAACAGTCAATTGCTCTGTGCATGACTGTTTACCTCATGACATTTTCCGCTGGATGTTACGCTGTTTTCCTCGGGAGTTTCTTAAGTCGCAAAGGCCTCAACCAAGAAATCGCCGGAATCGTGGGAGCAGTAGCCTCTGCTGCACTTATGGGCGGCAATCTTTTTTGGGGATTTCTGTCAGACCGTTTGGGGAAGCGCAGGCCACTAATCGTACTTGGTTGCCTCGTCGCTGCACCATGCTTGATCTTGTGGTTGTGGAGCGACACCTGGTGGCAATATGCGGCGCTAAGTGCAGTCGGTCAGTTCTTCTTTGTGGCGTGCTCTACTCTGTTGTTCGTGATGGTGCTCGACCTACTCCCAGCAACCAGTCGGTCACAACGCTTTGGGACATTCCGCTTGTGGGGTTCGGCTGGACTCATTACGGCGTCTTGGGGCGTTGGTTGGTTTCTCCCAGCCAGTCCAGAGCGAGTGTTCGTCTTCGCCGGTGTGGCTCTCTTTGTAGCAGTGGTACCTCTCGTTCTGGCGACCCGGGAAAAGTTTCACCCTCGACCAGATCGTTTTCACTTTGCTCATGTGCTGCGAAGCCCACAGCTTCTGGTTTTCTACGCCTGCACGCTCTTGCATGGCATTTGGGAGCCCGCTTGTTTTCTTTTTCTGAGTTACTCACTGACTCAGCAGCAGGCCGGTGAAGGGATGATTGGGATAATTCTGGGACTCAATGGCGTTGTTGGAATGATTTCGCTCCCCTTGGCAGGAAGGATGGCGGACAGATGGGGTCGTCAACCCTTGTTAGTGGCGATGTACTTTATCTCCGCTGTTCGAATGTTGTTGTATTCCTTTGTCTCTACGCCGTTGGGTCTGATACCTGTGCAGTTGTTACAGTTCGGGAGCTTCGGAATTGCTGAAGCTGTCGGTTCAGTTTACGTTTCAGAATTGGCCGATGAGCGTGATCGTGCCACAGCCATTACTTGTTTCTACATGGCTCATTCGACGGGTGCTCTGGTCGGGAGTGCAGCTGGCGGATTCATTTCTTCGCACTTTGGATTTGCATTCATGTATCAGATGTTTTCAGCCGTGATGGTTGTGACCGGATTGCTGTTTCTTCGCGCCGGTACCAAGCGGATACAGATCCTCTCGAAGTGAAACAGACGTGCAGGGCTCGCAAGGTTGCCGCAGTGGCGGGTTTGCTATCTAGGAGACGTGCGGTTTTGTGAAGAGAGCTGTAGCTTTCTGTCGTTGCATCTAGTACCCATTGGAGCACGGCGAATTTTGTGCCGGAGCAGTTCAAGCGAATTGAGCTCTATGGGACGCAAGGCACCATTGTGGCAGCTCCACTCCATCCCAAGATTCTCCTGGCACTCTGCAATTGATCACTCAGGCAGGCACTGGCGATGTTTCGCTTGGCCCCGGTGGCCAGCGCCCCCATGTTGCTTTGCTTGAGGTCCTTAGACACTCTGTCCTGACTGGGGAAACACCCCTGCGTCCGGGGAAGAAGGTCTGGCAGACTTGACAGTGCTTCAGACTCCTCTACAGTCGATGCGTCCAACTGCTTCCGCGCTAGAAAACACAAAATGATGAAGGCCCTCTTTTTCTGGGAAGAATCCGGATTATCACTCGATCGCGGCAATCCTTATGGCGGGCTGCTAGCGCGGGCTATGGCTAATCATGGGGTTGAGCTGCTACCGGGCTATCCTGAGCAACTTTCCGACGCTTGGCTTGAGGAAAACCGAGGCGAAGTGGACGTGTTGCACCTCCATTGGCCGCATTTCTTGTACCAGACCACTGCTTTGTCCGGACGCGTTTCTCACTGCGCAGACCTAATTGGTCGATTGGCTCGGGCACGATTACTCGGCTACAAAGTAGTCTGGACCATGCACAACCTCTATCCTCACGAGAGTGACAGCCGGGACCTTGATCGATTGGCGCGACTGGCCATCACCCAAATAGCGAGTGCGGTGATTGTTCACTGCAATTACGCGCGCGACCTAGTGAAGCAACACTTCTTTCGCGATTCCGGAGTTTTTGTCATCCCTCATGGCCACTTCGTGGACCCCTATGCAAACACCGTGAGCCAAGCGGAAGCGCGAGCGAAGCTCAACATACCCAAAGACAGGTTTGTCTATCTTTTTTTTGGAAATGTGAGACCGAACAAGGGTGTGGAACACCTTTTAGATGCATTCACCAACATCTCCGGTGAAGACGATGTCTTGCTTCTTGCAGCGAAGGTCTACAGCGACTACGGATCCTCCTTGGTGGACTTAGTTGCAGGGAAATCACAGCGCATCAACGTTCATGCTTCTTCCTTCTTTGGTAATGACGAGTTGCAGCTCTATTTCAATGCATCTAACGCTGTGGTGTTGCCTTTCGTAGATATCCTCACCTCAGGATCAGTGATCACAGCATTGTCCTTTATTCGACCGGTCGTCGTTCCGGCGATGGGTTGTCTGCCCGAACTTGTCGATGACGCCGTGGGTGTTTTGTATGAACCCCGAGAGCGCGGATCTCTGGAAAAGGCGATGAGTGTTATCAAGACGCGAACCTTAGAATCCTATGAGCAAGGGATACGTCTGCGCTTGCAGATGCTCGATTGGGATCCAATTGCCCAGCTGACTCTAGAGGCGTATCAACGGTGATCCTGATAAAAGATCCTTAGGGTAAGACTGGAATTGAAGTACGCCGAATCGTGCTAGCACGCCATCGAACCGCACTGGGTAAGGGTCTCACCGTCACCCCAGAACAATTCGCGTGAACCTCTTCTTGATCGGTGGGTGAACCGCGGAGCTAGGTCAAAGAACTGGACCTGCCTATGAACTCAGAGTTGATCAAGATTGGTGTCATCACGGAGCCCTCAGCGGCTCACTTGGAAATATACTTGGACTCGGTTAAAGACTGTCGTGGCGTTCGAGGAGTAGCGATCGCAGATCCGTCGGGAGAAAGCTTTCAGATTGCTGAAGGAATCTTGAAAGATCGGTTGAGGAGCACGGAGAGATACTTGAATCATCTAGAGATGATCAACACCTTCGAGCCGGACATGGTGGTGGTGACTTTGGAAAGCCATCACGCTGCAGTCGTAATCAGAATGGCGCTCGAAGCAAACTGTCATGTGCTCTCAGAGAAGCCGGCTTGCGTGCGGGCAGTGGATTTTGCAGATCTCGTCCAGCTTGCCGAGGCAAGAAGGCGACACCTGATGCTCGCGCTCGCCAATCGGCTGAACCCGTTAGTGCAAGAGTCGAAAAGAGTTGTAGAGTCTGGACTTTTGGGAAAATTGTACGGTGCCAACCTGTATTTTCTTGCCGACCAAACTCGCTTGACGAACTCTGATTATCAGCAATCGTGGTGGAGTATCAAATCGAAGGCCGGCGGTGGACACTTGATATGGCTTGGAATCCATTGGCTGGATCTGATTCAGTACATTTCAGGGGATCGGATTCATCAGGTGTGCGGTTTCTCCGAAAACGTAGGAGGACAGCCAATTGAGGTAGAAGATGCGTCTGCGTTGACGCTCAAGTTTAGGAAAGGAATGCTGGGCACTTTTCAGTCCGGATACTTCCTGGATCGCGGCTATCAAAGCCAGATCGCCATCTGGGGATCGCAGGGATGGTTGAGATGTGACTTGCTTGGTCGTGACCCAATGCAATGGTACTCGATTCATCCAGCAGCACCTGCAGGAGTTCAATCCTTTTCGGATACTACAGATTACTCATCCAACGAATACTTGTCATTCGTTCAGGCTGCTGTGGATGCCATTCGAGGGCTGCGGGAACCTCCAATCAGTGGGAGAGAGGGCTTGAGCGTACTGAAGGTGATATTCGCTCTCTACAAGGCAGCAGAAACTGGATTGGTCCAAAGTCTCTCCGATTCCTGATGTTCTGGTCCAAAATGTTTCCCGACCTCGTATGGTCCAAAAATACATGAAGGGCACTCCAGGAATACGATCTCTCTTGAATCAATGGTAGGTTATTTTGTCTGCGGTCGTCCTGGGTCAACGCGTCACCGCATGGCTTCCGCTCGCTGGAAGCAGCGCAGCAATACCTGGTGAATTGATACGGTGACCGATTCTGTTGCTGACTGCGTGCAAGAGTAAAGCTAGTCTCACTTTCGTCGAGCACACCCGCCCGCTGGAGGTGACCGATCGCTTTTATAGCGTCTAAGAATGTCTTGTTGCGCTATTCGAAACGGCGCGGCCGGTCAGTTTCCCTGTTTGGGGAATCCCCTGGCCACTTGGCAACAGTCGATGACGGAAGCTCCTTCCAGAGCATTGGGAGTCGGGACGAAAGTGAAGGGACTGGGAGTGTTAACTTGGTCTGTTCTGAAGGTCAAACCGAATGCAGGCTTGACCGAGAAAGATCTCATCGCCTGAGTGCAGCTTCGCACCTCGGCGGTTGCTCGCTTGGACTTCGATGGTCCGACCTTCTCGAAAAATGCGAGTCCCGTAGGCGCTGCCATCATCGTAAAGGCGGAACTCGCCCGTCTTATCTTCGAACCTGATATGTGCGTGTTCACGTGACACGGTCTGACCAATGACATCTTCGTCTTCGTGGAAAATCAAGTCGTTCCGCCGGACGATGCGGTGGTGATCATCAAGGACCTCAGCCAGACGACCCAGATTAATATTTGATTTCGTAAACCTGTAATTCTTTTTTGTAGTGTGTCCCCGCAGTATGGTTAGCTGTGCCTGGGGAAGAACGTGCCTCACTTCGAGCTTTATCTGAGGTTTGGGAGCTTCGCTCTGGTAATCAACACGAAAGTCTTGCGCTTCGGACTCGGTCCCCTGCGCTACTCGTTTCGTGAGGTGAACATGGATCGGCAACTCGAGTGACGAATGAGCGCCGTTTCGTCGCAGCAGCTCAATGATGTCCTTCTCGAGTTTATGATCCTCCACAAAGGCCGCTTTGAAAATCGCTCGTCGTTGGGGGTCGGAAGCAAAGAGATGGACACGAAGACGGTT
>Ga0187893_10007172_pt1 | contig 18477 bp, 15 predicted proteins | sample MA1701074metaG_FD_139574 | JGI IMG/M metagenome (GOLD analysis project Ga0187893, IMG submission 139574) | White microbial mat communities from a basaltic lava cave in the Kipuka Kanohina Cave System on the Island of Hawaii, USA - MA170107-4 metaG ... | reverse complement strand
GCGATCGTCGGCGCCATCGAGCGCCTCCTCGAGGAGCGCGGCCCCAAGACCCGCGACCTCGGCGGCAAAGCCTCGACCCGCGAGGTCGGCGAGGCGCTCGCCGGCATGATCTGACATGCGCAAACACTTGAACGATCGGTGGTGCGTCCTTCGACACGGCCCTACGCTCCGCTTCGGGCCTGCTCAGGATGAGCGGAAGTCTTTTTGGTTTTCCGGAAGAACAAAAAGATTTCCGCTCATCCTGAGTAGCGCCCCTGAGCTTGTCGAAGGGGCGCGTATCGAAGGACGCACTCCGCTGATCACGCCATGATCGACCTCTACGCCTGGCCGACGCCGAACGGGCAGAAGGTGTCGATCATGCTCGAGGAGTGCGGGCTCGCGTACAACGTGATCGCCGTCGACATCAACAAGGGCGAGCAGTTCGCGCCCGAGTTCCTGAAGATCAGTCCCAACAACCGCATCCCGGCGATCGTCGACCCTGACGGTCCGGACGGCGGCCCGGTCGCGCTCTTCGAGTCGGGCGCGATCCTGATCTACCTCGCCGAGAAGACCGGCCGCTTCCTCCCCACGAAGGGCAACGCGCGCTACGCCGTGATGCAATGGCTGATGTTCCAGATGGCTGGGCTCGGGCCGATGTGCGGCCAGGCGCACCACTTCCGCCAGGCCATGGGCGGCGTCGAGGTGCCGTACGCCATCGAGCGGTACACCAGGGAGGTCGGGCGGCTCTACGGCGTCATGGACGGAAGGCTCGGCGAGGCGCCGTATCTCGCCGGCGACTACTCGATCGCCGACATCGCCAACTACGGCTGGGTGTGCACCTATCCGTGGTCGGGCGTCGAGATCGACGGGCTCGACCATCTCAAGCGCTGGCTCGACGCGATGGGCGAGCGGCCAGCGGTGCAGCGCGGCCGCGCCGTGCCCAACCCGGCTGATCTCGTCAGGGATGCCGACACGGTGGTCGACAGCGCACGCAAGATCCTGGTGTAGAAACTTCCGTTGTTGCGGCGGCGGCGAGGGGCTATGAGAGGACCATGAAACCCACACGCACGATCTTCATGGAGGTGTTCGCGGCTGTCCTGATCAGCGCCGCCGCGACGTCGCTGAGCGACACCGTCTTCCAGGCATCGCGCACGCAGCCCGCTCCCGTGCAACTCGCACAGGAAGACTACGCCGAGCCGATCGGTGAGGAGGACGGGCCGGTCGGCGGCGCCATGGTGGGAGGCGGTCCGGTCGAGGAAGGCCAGGACGCGGAGCCCATCGGCGGCGCGATGGTCGGCGGCGCGCCGGTCGAGGAGGGCGTCGAAGCACAGCCCATCGAAGGCGAGATGGTCGATGGGGCGCCGGTCGAAGAAGGCCAGGACGCCGAACCCATCGGTGGCGCGATGGTCGGCGGCGCGCCGGTCGAAGAAGGCGAGGACGCGGAGCCGATCGAAGGCGACACGCTGTATTGACCGGCGATAGCGGCTCCGCTTTGGAGTGCGGCAGCTTGCTGCCGCTTTGGCGTGGGTGGGGTGAGGTTGTGAAAAAGCGTTCACCGACCCCGCCCATCCCACCCCAAAGCGGGAGCAAGCTCCCGCACTCCAAACTCAATCGAACGCCAGCTTGAAGTGGCGTTTGCCGAGTCGGTGGCTGGGGCGATAGGCGAGCAGGGCCTCACAGCCGCTGCCGGCGACGAAGCGATCGGCGGCGCTGCGGTCGGTGGGGTTGAGCGCGGCGTACGCGTCGAGCGAGCGCTGTGCCATCCACAGCGTGTAGGGGCTGGTCATGCGGTTGATCGCCACGCCGCGCAACGCGGTCGCGTGGCCGCCGACGCCCCGCGGCGGCTCGAGCAGATCGGGCGGACGGGTCGAGGCCCACACGTCGAAGGCGTGCAGGTTGTCGAGCCACAGCGGCACAGCGTCGGCGCCGATCAGCGCCAGCAGTGGCGCGAGGCTGGGTGCCAGCTCCTCCGGTGATACCCACTTGCCCGCCGCATCGGGGTCCGGGCTGTTCATGCGCTGGATCCAATTGCAGACCCGCGGGGCGCGCTCGCGCAAGAGACGCGACGGCACGGCGTCGAGGTAGAGATGCGCATACAACGGGCCCATCAGCGCGCAGTCGGCCAGCGACGGTCGGCTGCCGAGCAGGTACGGATGGCGCGCGAAGTGGGCGGTGAGCCGGTCGAGCAGCTCGTGCGTGTGCGCCTCGATCGCCGGGATCGACGCCGGGACGACGCCGAGAAACGGCAGCGCGCCGGAGATGCGGTCGGCGAACGTGTTGGCGGCGTCGACGTCGCCGTTGACGGCGGCGAAGTCGGCACGCGCCTTGGCGGCGCTCTCCGCGAAGCTCCATCGATAGTGCAGGCCGGGCAGGATCAGGAACTCATCCGCATACAGCTCGACCAGATAGGCGAGCAGCCGTAGCACGCCCGCGTCCGGATAGAGCGGAGGCGCGGGAAACCGCTGCTCCAGCGCGTCGAGGATGTCACTGGTATCCTGCCAGGTCTCGTCGTCGGGCGTCTCCAGCACGGGAATGAACGCGAGGCCGGTGCGCGGCACGATCACTGTCCGGTACACCGCGGGCGTGGGCAGGATCTCGACGTACGGGATGCGCTTGTAGCGCAGCGCCGGCCGCACCTTGGCCGAGAAGTAGGACATCTCGGCGGCGTAGAAGCGGTAGAACACGTCGCGGTTGATCGGACTCACGGGCATCAGCTTCGCCTAGGAACTGCGTGACCGGTGACCGGTAACCAGTGACCGGAGAACCGTACTGGTTACCGACTACCGGTCACTGGTCACGCCTTTTGTCCGCTCATCGATCGGTCGCCGCGTCCCAGATCATCTTCCCGTCGGGGCGGCGACCGAGCAGCTCGGCGGGATGTGTCTTGTCGATGTGGCCGAGCAGGCCGTTGTAGAGTCCGTAGCCCACCAGCTCCTGCAAGCGGGGCGAGAACTGCGCCGCGACCTCGCGGGGGATGCCGAGCTGCTGGTTCTCCTGCTGGCGGATGAAGCCGGCGCAGTAATTCATCGCCACGCCGACGCGGCGCTGCGCGGTCCGATTGGAGCCGCCCCCGTGCCAGAGGCTGCCGTTGTAGATCATCACGCTGCCCTTCGGCATTTCCGCCGGGATCGAGTCATAGCGGGTGAAGAAGTCCGGCGAGTGGTCGCGCAGATGGGAGCCGGGGATGATGCGCGTCGCCCCGTTCTCGTCGGTGAAGTCGGTGAGCGCCCACATGCTGTTGCAGACGATCGGCACATGCGGCTTGGGCAGCGGAATGAGCTGGTCGTCGGCGTGGATCGGCTGCGGTTTCTCGTCGGGGCCGATCGCGATCGAGGACAACGACGATATCAGACACCCGGGGTCGAGCACGCCTTCGACGATCGGCAGCACGTGGTCGTGCACGGGAATGCGCTCGTAGAGCTTGCCGTAGATCAGGAGATTGTAGATGCGCACCGTCCTGGTGCCCTCGAAGAGGTTCGGTGCGGGTCGCACGCTGAGCTCGCGCTCCAGCCGTTCGAGGTCGGCGACCAGCGCATCGACGAACTCGGGCTCGATGGCGCGCTCGACGATCGAGTACCCGTCTCTCGCGACCTTCTCCACGTGTGCCTGAATCTGTTCCTTGCTGAACATGGGTGCGTCCCTCGCGGTGGCTCGCCGGATACTAGTGGAGGGCCCCCGGTGAAACGCAAGCGTCCGGGGTGGCGCGGCGCGGTGCTCTCATTGGAGGGCCGCGCTTCGCGCGGCCATGGCGCCGCGGAAGCGGCGCCCTCGAGAGGAGGCGAATCGTCGCAACGTTTCGCAGCTGCGTTGCGTGAATTCGCCCACTCCGGCAGTCTGGGACGCCGTGACTGCACGAGGATGGCTGGGCCGGGTGGTGATCGCGGTCGGTATCGGGCTCGGCCATACCGGCGCCGCGCTGGCGTGCGCTGGAGACTGTAACCGCAACGGCGCGGTGAGCGTCGCGGAGCTGATCACGGGGGTCGGCATCGTGCTGGAGGATCTACCGTTCTCGGCATGCCCGCCGCTCGACACCATCCCCGATGGCGTGATTCGCATCGACGAGCTGATCCTGGCGATCAACGCCGCGCTCAGTGCGTGCCCGGCGACGCCGACGGCATCGCCTACCTCGGAGCCGACCGCCACGCCCACGGTTTCATCCACCCCAGCCGTCACCGCCACCGCGACCGACACAGCGACCCCGACCGAGTCGCCGACCCCAACCCCGACGGTGCCGCCGGTGGCGGGTCAGTGGCGCGAAGAGCCGTTGCAGGTCACCACCTCGACCTGCCCGACGGAGCTCAGCGAAGAGTTCGCCGCCGACCTGGCCTCGCGCCCGCCGTGCGAACAGACAGTCGAGACGCCGAGCGAGCTCACGGTCTCGCTCACCGACTGCACCGGGACGCAGGTCGACGGTACGCTCGACCGCGACGGCACGATCCGCGTCGCCTATCCGACCACCACCGATACCGTCGACGGCTGCACCGTCGCGCTCAGCGCCTCCGCCGTCGTTCCCGCCGCCACGAGCCCGACCACCGCCGCGTACACCTTCGCGATCGCGTTCTCCGGCACCTGCGCGATCGACGACTGCGTCATCGAAGCGCAGGGCACCTGGACGCGGCTGTAGCCAGCGCCGAGCGGCGAAGCGATCGAATTCGCTAGCGCGCCGGCTTGCGGCCCCAGGCTTGGAAGAAGAGGTGGGACAGCACCAGGGTCTTGGGATCGTCGAGATGGCGTCTCAGGGCGGCCAGGAGGTCATCGAGCTCTGCTTCGGTGACGAACCCCTCGGCGATGGCCTCGGCACGGATGTTCTGAATGAAGTCGAGGAAGATGGTGCGGCGGTTGTGCCCATGCGGGTAGACGTGCACCAACGAATTGACCTGCACATCGACGATCCCGGCGTGCCGCAGCATGCGGTGCGTCTTCCTCCCAACGAACAGATCGACACCTTTCGCCGCTGAGAACGCCTGGAAGATCTCGAACAACCGGTTCCACGCGGCCGAGGGCGGATCGCACAGGTGCGGCAGGAAGTCCGCTTCGTAGCTCGCCACGACACCGCCGGGCCGCAGCAGCGCCGCCATTTCGTCGGCGACCCGTTGCGGTTCCGGAACGTTGACCAGGACCAGGCGGGCGAACACGACGTCGAAGGATGCGCGCGGTAGGCCCGTGGACTTCGCGTCGCCTTGCACGACCTCGACATTGGCCAACCGTTGCTCCGCCGCGAACTTCCGCGCCGCTGCGGCGAAGACGTCGCTCTGTTCCAGCCCGACCACGCTCCCGTTCGGGCCGACACGCTCGGAGAGCAGATCGAGCACTCCCTGCGGGCCGCAGCCGAGATCGATCGCCCTGGCGCCAGGGCGCACGTGCAGCTGATCGAGCAGCCATCGGGCTTCCCCCGCGAGCTCGTGGACCTGCTTGAGGAGACGTGCCCGTTCCGCCTCGCTGCGTCCCAGAAGATAGACGTCCGATTGCGTCATCACAGAACCCCTCCGCGCTGCGCCTTGCCGCTTACCATGCCAAGGCGGAACCGGAGAAGGTCTGGACGCGGGACGTTGGAGGGCGGCGCGCCGTCGCCGCCGATCTTTCGTGGAGGGCGGCGCGCCGTCGCCGCCGCCGATCCGTGCGCGGGAGGCTATTCGATCGTTACGCGCTGCACCGATACCGAGACCGCGGCCGCGCCCCTCGTCGACAGCATGAAGCCGGCGCGATCGCCCGCGCCGACCGCATTCGACGCCGCGTACGCCACCACCCATCGGCCCGGAGCCAGCTGGTTGAAGGCGACCTGGCCACCGCGCGCGCCGAGCACCGGGCGCACGGGCTCGATGCGGGTGTGCGGAGGGTCCACGTGGAGTGTCGCCTCGAGCGCATGAAAGGGCACATCGCTGCGGACGATCAGGCCCACGCGGCGGTGATTGCCCGCCGGACGCCTGGGCCGCACCTCGATCGTGGGCATCCGCTGGCGGCGCAGGGCGCCACCACTGGGCGGTTGCCAGTTGCCGGTGCAGTCGCCGATCAACAACGCGCGGAAGTCCTGGCCGCTGGCCTCGCCGGCGAGCGAGGCGAGGGTCAGCGAGCCGGGCTGGCAGTCGCCGGCGCTGAGCAGCGGGACCTCGCCGCCGCCCACCGGAACGAAGAGCCAGTCGGAGTTGCACGCCTGGGCGGCGGGGAAGCCGGCGGAGAGGCCCACGGTGAATTGCAGAATGCGGGTGGCATCGAGCGCACTGAGATCGCCGTTGGCGGTCACGTCGCACGCCAGAGCAGGCTCGCTGCCCAGCGTGCGTACTCCCGCGACGTGCTGCAGGACGTAGGCGGCGTCGAGGGCGCTGATGCCGAAGCCGCGCCCGCCGAGTTTGCTCGGCTCGATCCGCCACGAGCCGGCGGGCAGGTCGGTCACGGTATACGTGCCGGCCGCATCCGTCTCGACCGTACGCGCTTGCGGGCCGGTGAGTGAAATCAGGGCGCCGGCGATGGGATGATTGCCGACGTGAAAGCGCACCGCGCCGCGCACGATGGCGCTGGCCGGCGGTGTCGTGGTCGACGTCGCGCTCGGCGTGCGGGTGGGCGACGACGTCGCGGTAGCGGTGCGGGTCGGCGTTCGCGTCGGCGTGGCGGTGCGGGTGGCCGACGCGGTCACGGTGCGCGTCGGGGTCTGCGGCAGGGCGGTCGCGGTCGGCGTCGGTGACGCGACCACGGCGCCGCCGCGCTCGTACGCGCCCATGTCGACGTGGGCGCCTTGCGGACGAGGGTTGCCCTCGAGGTCGGTCGCGGGCGCCTCGTTCGTTGTTCCGGTGTCCACCGCGGGACTCGTCGCCAGCAGGTGGAAGTCGCTGCCCGGCGTGACGAAGTGATCGGCAGGTGCGGCCAGGAACGAGTGCGTGTCATATCCCTGCGCCTGCCACGCGGCGAAGCCGATCACGGAATTGCCGCGGTCGATGCTGAAGCGGCTCATCAGGCTGTTGTCGTCCGACACGAAGCCCGGTCGGCTGGCGGAATCGATGGTGATGACGCCGCGAAACGAGTGCAGGTTGTACAGGATGTTGTTGCGCACGTGGGCGCCGGTCGAGCCGTCGGCGATATTGATGCACCACCGGCCGTTCGACGCGTTGACGATCGTATTGTTCACGACCAGGTTGCCGGTCGACCCGGTCGCTCCGTCGATGCGGTAGAGGCTGACGCCGCTGGCGTGGTTGTCGAACAGCAGGTTGTTGCGCACCACGCTGTCGACCACGCCGTCCATGTTGATGCCGGAGCCGCCGGCGGCGCCGTTGCCGTGGATGATGTTGCCCTCGACCAGCGCGTTCGAGATCGTGCCGTCGCCGCCCTGGCTTTCATCGGCGTTGATGTGGATGCCGTTGGCGTAGTTGTCGTGCACCCAGTTGTTGCGGATCACCGGGCGGTCGCCGCTGTTGCCGGCGTAGATGCCGTGCTCGGCGATCGAATGGTGCGCTTCGTTGTTCTCGATCAGCAGGTCGTCGACGAAACCGGTGAGGACCCCCCAGCGTCCGTTGAAGCCGAGCCGGCAGTTGCGGATGGTGATGTGGTGCGCCACCGCCGATCGGACGCCGGCGCGGGTGCGATTGTCGACGATGAAGCCGTCGATGACGACGTGCGCCGCGTGCTCGACGTTGATCCCGTCCGGCGTCACCGGGTTGTTGGCGGTGATGCGCACATCGGTGCCCTCGGCCCGGAAGGTGATCGGGTTCCCCGGCGCGCCGGAGCGGCGCAGGTCGAACCCCTGATAGCTGCCGTCGAGCACGCGCACGGTGTCGCCGGCGATGACCGCGTTCGCCGCCCGTTGCAGCGTGCGCCACGGCGCCGCCTGGGTGCCGGGGTTGGCGTCGTTGCCGGCCGGTGCCGGCGCGACGAAGTACGTCGCGGCATGTGACGTGTGCGCTGCTGCAACAGCGCACGCCGCAACGACCACCAGCGTCCATCCCACCGCGCGCATGCGCGTGTCTCCGAGCAGCAATCGTACCGAGCGCGCGGTCGCACGTGCGCGGTCGATCCCGGCGTGGAGCGACGAGGCGGTGCCGAGCACAGGCGCGATGCGGCATCGACTGCGCGGTGGGTCGATCAGCACGAGTCAAGATGTGCATGGGCGTGCGATGGCGAGGGCCCGAAAAACGGTCTACAAACCGGACGCGCTGGCGTGTACGTGGAGGCAGGTTGTGAGCAGCTGTTCGGACCATGAGCGAGAGCCGTACGTGATGGGATATGGGCCCATATCGGTCGCGATGATGGCCCGTCGGAGCGCGGCGACTCACGCGGCGTTGCTCATCCCGTTTCTCGCTCCGGGCATGCGCGTGTTGGATGTCGGATGTGGCCCCGGCTCGATTACGAGGGGCCTGGCGGAAGCGGTCGCACCCCACGGAGAAGCGGTCGGCACCGAGATCGAGCAGTGCGTGGCGACGCTTCGCGGATACCCCCGGCGCGCTCTTCGCGATGGCCTGGTGCGAAGCCATCGCCAGGAATCCGTAACGTGGAGACGATGGTCTCATGACAGGGCCAACCTGTAGTCGGGTTCGATGACTGCGTAACATCGCTGTAGCGCAGTCATGTAGAAATCTTTCTTGACGCACGGGACAACCGACTGTTATCGCCGCGACAGTGAGACGACTGTTGAGCCTGAAGCTGCCCCGGCGATTTCTGCGGGGCGGCTACGGCCGGTTGGCGCTTGCGGTCATCGCGCTCGCGTCCGGCGTGGGATTGGTGTGCGCGATGGACCTCGTCAACCGCGCCGTCCTGCAGGCGTTCGTCGAGGTCGTCGACACCGTGGCGGGGCGTGCCGCGCTCACGGTGAGCGCGGGTGGAGCGCCGTTCTCGGAGGCGACGGCGGAACAGATCGCCACGGTGCCCGGCGTCGAGCTGGCGGTCCCGGTGGTGAACGCGACCGCCTTCACCGCCGATGACAGCGGCGAGCTGTTGACCGTCCATGGTGTCGACATCACCAGCGAGTCCGCCGTGCGGGTCTACGAAGCTCGCGATGCCGGCGGCCTGGAGCTGGAGGATCCACTCGTCTTTCTGAATCAGCCGGACTCGATCGTCATCACGCGGGGCTTGGCCGAACGGCGTGGCCTGGCAATCGGAGATCGGCTCGAGCTCCTCACACCCAACGGACGACGGACATTCATGGTGCGAGGGCTGCTGGAACCGCAGGGCATCGGGCGGGCGTACGGTGGGAATTTGATCGTCATGGATCTCCTTGCGGCCGAGGCCGCGTTCATTCGACCTGGTTTGATCAACCGCATCGACGTCGTCGTCGCGCGTGGCGCGCGCGTCGCCGACGTGTCCACCGCCATCACGCGAGACTTGCCGGCCGGTATGCGAGTGGAAGCGCCCAGTCAGCGGAAGGCCGATTTGCACCGCGTCATGGAATCGCTGCAGGTGATGCTGAACGCGGTCTCGTTGATCGGCTTGGCCGCAGCGTTCCTGATCATCCTGAACCGTATGACCACGGTGTTCGAGACGCGGGCGTGGCAGCTGGGCGTGCTGCGCGCAGTCGGTGCGCGCGCGACGGCGATCTGGTGGGAGCTGCTCAAGGAGAGCCTGCTGCTCGGAACGGTGGGGGTGGCGCTCGGGATCCCCATGGGTATCGCGGCGGGGCGGCTGCTTCTGCCGGTGGTCGCAACCACCGCTGCGCTCAACTTCAAACTGGTCGCCACGGATGCAACCCTCACCGTGAGCCCCACATCGCTCCTGGTGGCCGCCGTGTTGGGTCTTGGAACGACCGTGTTGGCCGCCGCGATCCCCGCCTGGCGGGTCGCCCGCCGCCCGCCAGTGGAGACAATTCGCGGGCGCGGGGTCGCGCCGGAAACTCGGAGCGGCGGATGGGCCCTGCGCGCGATCGTCGCGGCCGGAATCGTCATCGCGATGGCTGGGCAGCAGGCGACTCACGCGCCGATCTGGGGGCTGATCACCACCGGGATGATCGTCGTCGGCGCAGTGCTCGCTGCGCGGCCGCTGGTGGAGTTGGTGTCACCCGCCCTGGTCCGGTCGATGCGGGCGGTCGCGGGACCAAGCGCGAACCTCGCCCGCGCGACGTTTGCCCAGAACAGCGGCCGCGCGGTGTTGACGATCGCCATGATCGGCGTCGGAATCGGCGCCATCATCTGGCTCCGGATGCTGGCGTACAGCTTCGAGACCTCTCTGGTGCATGCGCTCTCGGTGGCGCTGCAGGGCGACTGGGTGGTGACGTCTTCACACGTCATGCAGGGGTATCTCGAAGCACCCGTCGACGAGCGCCTGGTGGACGAGGTCGCGAGCGTGGATGGCGTCGACGCGGCGATCGGAGAACGACTGGTCGACTGGCATTTCGCTGACGGGCCCATCGCCATTGACGCCTACGACGCACACTACTTCTCGACCACGGCGTTTGGGCGCTGGCCGCTGGTCGGCGCCGCCGTGCCCGAGGTCTGGGAAACAGTCAAGGCCGGCACCGCGATACTCATCTCGAGCAGCTTTGCCATGAATCTCGCAATCGGGGTCGGTGACGTTCTCCGACTCGAGACGCCGCGCGGCCCGCTCTCACTCCGGGTGGGGGGCGTTACGGTCAACTTCAGCTCCCCGCGCGGCACGGTCGTGATGACGCGGGAGCTCTATCGAGCGCACTGGAACGATCCGCAAGTCAATCGCGTGTTCGTGCGCGCGGCGCCAGGCGTCGACATCGCAGATGTCCGCGGCGCGATCGCGCAGCAACTCGGGAGGGCATACGGGCTCAAGATCGTGTCGGCGCGCGACCTCATCGACTATTTTGCTGCGCAGGTGCGGCGTGCCTTCGCCCCCCTCGACGTGCTTGCGACACTCCTGCTGTTCGTCCTCCTGATTGGCTTGGCGGACACCCTGGCGGCCAACGTGTTGGAGCGCACTCGGGAGCTCGCCGTGATCCGTACGCTTGGGGCACGCCGCGCCGTGCTTCGGCGAGCAGTGATCATCGAAGGCATTGGACTCGGAATCCCAGGCCTGCTCCTCGCGTTGGCTGCCGGCTTCGGCCTTGGCGCGATCTGGGTCCGACAGACCTTCCCCGCCCTGCTCGGATGGGCCCTCGAAACACACGTGCCGTACACACAGATTGCCCTGGTGTGCGCCGCGACGCTGGGAGTCTGCTGGTTGGCAGGGCTGCTCCCGGCGCGCCGAGCCGCGGCGCTCAGCCCAACCGAGGCCCTGCGGTACGAATGACCATCGATGGGGCGTTCGCTGAGGCCGCGAAACGCCGGACGACCGTTTATCGAAAGGGAGACGACAAATGGCTGAGTTACTCAGTGTGTCGACGGCCGTTCCGGAACACTGCATCAGCGCTGCCGATACCAAACGGGATCTGGCGCGCACGCTGGCGGGCAGCACCGCAGCGCGCTTTGCCCGGATGGTGGACGCGTCGGGGAACGAGACACGCTACTTCGTGGTCCCGCTCGATCAGGTGCGACGGGTGGGCACGCTCGAAGACCGGAATCGAGCGTACAAGCAGCACGCGGTGCGGCTCGGAGAGGCGGTCGCGCGCGACGCGCTACACAGGGCCGGCGTCGCCCCCGACGACATCGCCACGATCATCGGGGTATCCTCGACGGGCTACCTGATGCCGACCCTGGAGACCCACCTCATCGAGCGCCTGCGCCTCTCTCCGAACTGTCGGCGGGTGCCGATCACGCAACTGGGCTGTGCCGGCGGCGGCGCGGGCCTCGCGGTGGCGGGAGCGCTCAGCCGCTCGACCGCGTCGAAGGTGCTGCTCGTGAGTGTAGAGCTCCCGTCGTTGTCGTTTCCCGCTGCCGAGCCGACTCCGAGTGATGTTGTGGCGTCGACGCAGTTCGGCGACGGCGCGGCGGCCGTCGTCGTGTCGGACGGCGACGCCGCACGCGGTCCCGCGGTGCTGGCAACGGGCAGCGTCGTGTTTCCAGAGACGATCGACCGCGACGGGGTGGTTCTCACCACCGCCGGACTCCGGTTGATGCGCCCGCGCGGGCTCGCCGAGATCCTGCGTCGATACTTGGATGACGCGGTTCAGGGCTTCCTGGCCGGCCAGGGTCTCACGCGTGCCGACGTCGCCTTCTGGATCGTCCATCCGCGCAACCCCGAGCTCTTGGACGCGGCGGCATCGAGCTTGCACCTCTCCGAGACGGCGCTGGCGCCGTCACGGACCGTATGGCGGCGAAGGGGGAACGTCATCTCGTCCGCGGTGTTCCACGTGCTCGAGGAGCTGCGAGACGCGGCCGCCCCGCCTCCCGGCGCGCTTGGAATGCTGGTCGCGTTCGGAGCGGGGTTCAGTTGCGAAATGGTGCTGTTGCGTGCGGCGGGGTGGCTGTGCGGCGATCGCACGCCGCCCGATCCCGCTCGCGCCGATGGCGTGGCTCCGATGCGGGGATGACCGAACGTCGCGGACGGGGAACGGCATGAGCAACGAGACCGCCTGCGCGCTGGAACATGTGCGCAAACGCTACGGCTCCGGACCGCAATCCGTTCAGGCACTGGTGGACGTGAGCCTCTGTGTGCGCCGCGGCGAGTTCATCTCGATCATGGGGCCGAGCGGCTGCGGGAAGAGTACGCTGCTGAATCTCATCGCCGGTCTCGACACACCCGATGGTGGCCGGGTGGTCGTGGCCGGGCACGATCTTTCCGAGCTCTCCGACGAGGTGCGCAGTGACCTCCGGCTCAATGCCATCGGGTTCGTATTTCAGGGCTTCCACCTCCTCCCGACCTTCACCGTGGAGGAGAACGTGGCATGGCCACTGGAGCTGCAAGGGCTCCGCTCGCGCCAGGCGTCTCAGCGCGCCCGCGCAGCCCTCGAGCAAGCGGGCATCGCGTCTGGGGCGCTCGCACGGCTGCCGGCTGAGTTGTCGGGCGGCGAGCAGCAGCGCGTCGCCATTGCCCGCGCGCTCGCCACGAAACCTCTCCTGCTGTTGGCCGATGAGCCCACCGGCAATCTCGACTCGCGCACCGGGCAATCGCTGCTCGACCTATTGAGTGAGCTGAACGCGAGTGGCGGCCTCACGGTGATCATGGTGACCCACAGTGCGTTCGCGGCGACCTACGGAAACCGCACGATCGAGCTGCATGACGGGCAGATTACGCGCGAGGTATCGGCCCCCAGGGGCGGTGCACAGATCATCCCGCTGCGCAGCTGAGCTGCGCTGCTCGAGATGCACGCGGGCGATGTTCACCCGAGCAGCGCGCCTGGGGGGCGCGGGTGGCGGCGCGCTCCGCTACTTGGGGGGCGTTCGATAGCCGCCCCACTCCATGGCGGCCTGGCTGAAGAGGTCATCGGGGAAGTTCTGGTCGAAGGCGACGTGCGTGAAGACGACGGTGGTCTTGCTGCCGGCGCTCGGCGTCTCGACCTCGGCACGATGTGGCACCGGGATTCGCCCGATGGCGCGCACGTCGGACTGACGGATCCGGCGGGAGGGCGGGGCGGAGGCGGCGCCGCCGAAACCGAGCCAGCCGCTCGACGGAGCGGTTTCGTACAGCTCCACCTGGCGGGCGATGAGATCTTCGCGGCCGAGCCAGAGGACGATCTGTTCGTACCCGACGTCATCCCGGGTCGGCGTCAGCTCGATGACGTGACACGGGACGCCGTCAATGGTCTCCTCGCCGCGCAACGTCGAGGCGGCGTCGGCCTCGGTCCATGACGGCAGGTCGGCCAGGAGCTCGAGGTCGTGATAGGTGAAGTCGGTGCCGACGAACCCTTGCTTGCGCGCCTCCCCGCCGATACGCCGGGCGCGTCTCGCCTCGGGCAGGTAGAGCCATTGGTCGGCTGGTCGATCGGCGTGGATGACGGCGAAGAACGCCGTCCCCTTCACGCTGTCCGGAGCGGAGAAGTAGGCGATCGTGCGCTGCTCCCGGGCGGGATACTTCTTGTCGAACAGGTCGACCGCCATCTGGCGCGGCGCGCGCGTGGGGCCGAAGACCTCCATCTGGAGCCGCTGGAGGCGGTCACTCCAGCGGCGCTCGCCGTCGTCGAGCGCGCGCTGGCGGTCGAGGATCTGCCGCGCCGTCTCCCCCGCCTCGACCGGCGCCCCGATCATCAGGACAAGGGCGACCAGGAGCCGTCGGCCTCCCCTCCGTTTCACGGCGCGCATCGTGACAGGTCCCTACAGGAACCACCGCATCGCCCGCCACCTGTCGGCCGCAATTGGCGCATCGCGGCCCCTATCGACCAATGCCGATGGCGCGCGGAGCACCCTCACCGGCGCAGCAGGATGAGGCGCAGGACGATGTGGATGATGCGGACCGTGTCGACAAACGGGCGGAAGTGGCTCACGCGTTCTGCGGGGGGTGGATAATAGGCGGCGACGGGGACGGAGATCACCTCGATGCCGCCGCGGGCGGCGCGGATGAGGACCTCGGTCTCGAAGGCGAAGTGGCCGGCGCTCGCGCCGAGGGCGAGGGTTTCGGGGAGCGGATAGACGCGAAAGCCGGACTGCGTGTCGGGCAGCGCCAACCCGCAGGCGATCTCCACCCAACTGTTGGCGAAGCGGTTGCCGAACAGACGGATCGGCGTCGTTTGCCCGGGGGCGACCTGGCGCGCGCCGATGATCAGGGCGTGCGGCGCGCGCGCCGACGCCGCGAGCACCAGCGGGATCTGGTCCGACAGGTGCTGGCCGTCGCCGTCCATGGTCAACACCCGCGTCGCGCCGCGCGCCGCCAGCCGTTCCAGACCGGCGCGCAGGGCGGCGCCTTTGCCGGTGTTGTGCGGCTGGCGCAGTACCTCGGCGCCGCCCGCCGCCGCGCGCTCCGCGGTCGCGTCGTGCGATCCGTCGTCGACGACCAGGACGCGATCGACGTGTCGGCGCGCGCCGGTCACCACGTCGCCGATCGTGCCGGCACAGTTGTACGCCGGGATCAGGACCGCCAGCGCGGAGTCGTGATCGACGCTTTTCACCGCAGAGACGCAGAGGCACGGAGATCGCTGAAATGAAATCGACGAGCGTGGCCGAAAGGCAACGACATCGACACGCGGTTCGAAGCGATGCCGCTGTTCCGATGAAGCACCGAATGCTCCGCGCCTCCGCGCCTCTGCGGTGAAGTCCTTTCGGTCACGGCTTGTAACCGATCACCGCGCCATCGGCGCCGGGAGCCCGAAAGCGCACCGTGCGGATGCGGCGAAAGCCGAGATCGCGCAGCCAGCTCGAGTATTCGCCGGCGGTGTAGTTCCGGCCGCCCGCCGTCTCGACCAGCATGTTCAGGCTCATCAGGGCCGCCGGTGCCGGGCCGGTCTTGGCTTCGTTGACCAACAGCTCACAGATGATCACCGCGCCGCCGCTGGGCAGCGCCGCGAAGCACTTCTGCAGGATGCGCCGATCATCGGCCTCGCTCCAATCATGCATGATCAGCGAGAGCAGCACGGCGTCATGTCCCTGCGGGTACGCGGCGTCGGCGAAGAGATCGCCGCCGACGGTCTGCACGCGAGACTGCAGCCCGGCCTGGGCCACGTTCGCCGCGGCGATCTCGACGACGTGCGGCAGATCGTACACGGTCGACTGCAGGTGGCGGTGGCGGCGGCAGAGCTCGATGTCGAACGCCCCCGACCCGCCGCCGACGTCGAGCACGCGTCTGAAGCGCTTCCAGTCGAGCGCGCGCGCCAGCGCGGCGCCGGTTGAGATCGAGATCGAGTGCATGGCCTGCCAGAAGTGCGCGAGCATGACCGGATCGGCCCCGTCGAAGAGCGATTGTTGGACATCCGGGTCCCAGGTGGTGGGGCGATTGGTGCGCAACGCCTCGGTCAACTTGCCCCACCCCGCATACAGTCGCTTGTCGAGCATCTCGACGAAGCCGCCGAAGTACTGCGGCACCCCCTTCACCAGGAACCGCTCGGCGAGGGGGCTGTTCACATAGCGCGCCCGGCGCTTTTTCAGCAGCCCGAGTGCCGCACAGCCGGTGAGCAGCATTTCCGCCGGCCGCCCGTCGATGCCGAGGGCGCCGGCCAGCTCGGCGCTGGTGGCGCCTTTGCTGCGCGACAGGCGCGTGAAGAGATCGAGCTCGGTTGCGGCGGCGAGCGTTTTGAAGGCCCAGAAGCCGCTCGAGATCTCCATCAGCGGCATGACCGAGGCGGCCGGGGGGCGAGATCGTGATGCCATGGGAACCTCGTGTGTGGGGGGTTGGTTGGAATCCGCCGTCAACGCGTGAGCGACTTGCGCGCCGCGCCTTTCGGTTTGGACGCGTCAGCGGTCGGATGCAGCAGCAGTGTTCCTCGTGCGAGGTCGAGAACAGTTCGCTTCCACGCGTTTCGATCGGGCGGCGCCACCTGCTCGAGCAACGCCGCCTGATACGACCGCGCCGCGAGCGGGTGGTAGAGGATCGCGCCGGTCAGGGCGATCTGGAAGCGGAAGCGGTCGACTGGGCGGAACTCGCCGGCGCGTTGGCCGGCGTCGAGAAAGGCATCGATGCGCCGGTAGATCGCCGCGCCGGTGCCGCGTGTCTGGGCGTCGACGACGTCGGAGCGGTCCATCAGCTCGCGCAACAGCAGCGGGACGACGTGCGGGTCGTCCGCGACGAGGTCGATGTAACCGCTGATGAACTGTTCGAGGCGGCTGGCAAACGGCGCGTCGCCGGCCAGGCCGGCAGCGACGTCGTTCAAGCGGCCGAAGATCGTGATCAGCACCGCGTTGTAGAGCGCTTCCTTGCTCTTGAAGTGCTTGAACAGCGACGGGGCGCGGATGCCGACCTGGGCGGCGATCTCGCGCAGGCCCACCCCGCGATAACCCGCCCGGGCGAACAGCGCCTCCGCAACCCGCAACACCTGCTCGCGGCGCGGTTCCGGCTCGCGGCGCACCGCCGCTTGAGGCTTTGCCATCAGTGCCGCGCGGCTAACACACGTTAGCCGCGCGAGTCAACGCGGCAGAAGCCGCCCGGCCCTGGTCCCACGTCGTAGGGCGGCGGTGCCGGCCGGAACGCGCGTTGGGGCCTGTCCCGCCATAGGCCGTTGCTCAACTGCAGCCGCTGCACTATGCGGAAGTCGGCCCGATGTCCCGGATCCTCTTTCTCGATACCTTCGCCGGCATCAGCGGCGACATGACCGTGGGGGCGTTGCTGGCGCTCGGCGTTGAGCTCGAGCGGCTGCGCGGCGAGCTGTCGGCGCTGCCGGTCGGGGGATACGCGCTGCGCGCCGGCGAGAAGTTCGTGCACGGGATTCGCGCCTGCAAGTTCGATGTCGACCTCGACGCGGGCCGCTCCGAAACCGCGCCCGCGCCTGACCAACACCAACACGAACACCATCACCAACTCGAGCACCACCTCGGACACGCCGATCAACACCACCACCACGGCGAACACGGCCACGGCGGCACGCACGCGCACCGCGCCTACGCCGACATCCGCGCCATGCTCTCGGGCGGTGCGCTGCGGCCGCGCGTGCGGGAGACGGCGCTGGCGATCTTCGCGCGCCTGGCCGAGGCCGAGGGGCGGGTGCACGGGGTGGCGGCGGACGCGGTCACCTTCCACGAAGTCGGCGCGGTCGACTCCATCGTCGACATCGTCGGGACGGCGATCGGGCTGGATGTGCTCGACGTCGACGCCGTCTACGTCTCATCGCTGCCGCTGGGGTCGGGGACGGTGCGCTCGCAGCATGGCGTGTTGCCGGTGCCGGCACCCGCGACGGTCGAGTTGCTGCGCGGCTTCGCTGTGCGCGTCGGCGACGGCACCGGCGAGCTGGTGACGCCAACCGGCGCCGCGATCGTGGCGGCATTGGCGCGCCCCGGCGCGGCGTTGCCGCCACTGGCGATCGACGCCGTCGGGTACGGCGCCGGCACCCGCGTGCTCGCCGACCGTCCCAACCTCCTACGCGCCTTGCTCGGGCGCGCGGCGGCGGTCGCGCCCGGCAGCGACGAACTGGTGGAGATCGCGACCAACATCGATGACAGCAGTCCCCAGCTCTACGAGCACGTCATGGACCAGCTCTTCGCGGCCGGGGCCCGCGACGTGTGGCTGGCGCCGGCGCAGATGAAGAAGAACCGCCCCGGGACGGTGCTGCACGTGCTGGCGGAGCGCGCCGCGCGCGACGCGCTGGCTGCCATCGTCTTGCGCGAAACCTCGGCCATCGGGGTGCGTTTTCACTCCGTGCATCGCCTGGTGCTGCCGCGCGAGCAGACGACGGTCGGTACCCAGTACGGAGCGGTGCGCGTGAAGATTGCCACCGCGCCGGACGGGACGGTCAACGTGGCGCCGGAGTACGACGACTGCCGGCGCATCGCCCGCGAGCGCGGTGTGGCGCTGAAGACGGTCTACCAAGCCGCCATCGCGGCCGCGCGCCGGTGAAGAGTGAACGCAGAGGATGCAGAGGCCGCCGAGGATACGCAGAGGGAGGCGAGGGGGCGGCGGTGCCGCCGATTCGTCAAGCACGCGCGGCACCGCCGCCCCCTCGCCTCCTCCTCTGCGCCTCCTCTGCGCCCTCAGCGCCCTCTGGAGTGCCAGGAGAAGCCTGGCCGTTCTAGTGACATGAAAGGAGGTCACTCTGTCAATTGCCCGTTCGACAGATAGCCAACCGAGCGTGCGCCGGAGCGATCCGGCGGGCGAAGCCTC
>Ga0187893_10007171_pt1 | contig 18480 bp, 15 predicted proteins | sample MA1701074metaG_FD_139574 | JGI IMG/M metagenome (GOLD analysis project Ga0187893, IMG submission 139574) | White microbial mat communities from a basaltic lava cave in the Kipuka Kanohina Cave System on the Island of Hawaii, USA - MA170107-4 metaG ... | reverse complement strand
TTTCAAATGGAGCGATGGTTGCAGCAACCCCGCCGGCCAGTGGGAGAAGCGATAAACTTTTTACAATATCTCTGCGTTTCATAAGCAGTCTATTTTTTAATATTACTGAATTGAAATGATTTGTTAGTATTTAAATTACAAACTGGCAATACAATCCATCTCTACTAATGAATCTCCCGGCACGCCGCCTTTTGCAACCGCCACTGTTGTACGCACAGGTGGATTTTTTCCAAACCTTCCCCTGTAAACTTCATTCATAGCTTTGTAATCGGCAATATCATTAAGAAACACAGTAACTTTCAAAACCTTTTCCATAGAGGAGCCTGCTTTAATTAATTCCTTCTCTAATTCCTTAAGAACAATTTCTGTATGTGCTTTGATCTCGAATGGCGCCACATGGGCTCCTTTACCGGCAATATATACAAGCCCTCCATACTTGACAGAGCCTGAAAAAAGCGGCACTTCCTGGTCGGTTACTACATTAAATACTTCTTTTTCTGATTTTTCCGGTGTTGGATTTGTGTTGGCTTTAGCAAATGTGCTAATGCCTGTTACAGCAGCCAGTGAGGCAAATAGTTTTTTCAATACAGATCTGCGTTGTGTGTGCATGTTTAAAAGATTTAATGAATAAAATAAAACTTGAAGGATACGAAATAGCTTTCGCCTGTGATGACAACCAGGGAAATGATTGCTTTGGAAATTTAAAAATTAAAATTGAAAGAGGGAGCTTTTGTTTTTCGAAAGCGATGTTTTAATGGAGAGATAGGGGTGTGTATCCACTAAGAGGGGATAACCACCAACTTGGAAAAAAATAAAAAAGACAAATACGATTATTGCATTTGTCTTTTTAGTGGCGGAGAGAGAGGGATTTGTAATAGAATTTGAAACTCTTTGCTGGATTATGTTTCAGCGGATTTCAGTTTTTCAACGAACCGAATTGCGAACCGCATAGATTGTACATGATATTTTTGGCATAAATGCCTATGCGATTGGGGATCATTTGCTGCATAACCCTGCACCTTTGGAAAGGTTGCTTTTTTCTTTTTCAAAGTGAATTTATACTTGTGGTGATAGCTGCAAAAATAAAGTGTTATAGCTATAACCAGTTGCTACCGTGGGGTGCGAATGCAACCGCGGTGTTTTTAAACGGCCCTATCCCGCTAATAAAAGCAGGAAAATATTTCTTCATATTCTTGAAGAATGCAAGATTGTTTCGGCATTCGATAAAAATTCAAATTATGACCGGTTGTTTCCCAACCAGGATTATCATACTGGCAAAGGATTGGGAAATCTAATTGCATTGCCTTTACAAAAACAGGCATTGCAAAATAATAATTCCTGTTTTATAGAAACTGAGACTTTACAAATTGCATCTGACCAATGGAGATTTTTAAAGGGAATAAAGAAAGCTGGCGTTGAGCAGTTAGATAAAATATACAATTCAATTTCTGAATCAACGTTCACGGAATCAGTGCACCAATTAAGTAAAAGTCAATATCAAGTTGCTGCAGGGCTCTTTCAAATGCAGCAAAAATATCTGTAAGGTTTTCCTGGCGAAGTTCTTTAAAATTTATCCTGTAAGTATTGCTCATAAATTTTTTGTGCTGTTTCAATGTTTCGTCTGTAACCAGTATTGACCAGGTCTGTATACACAAGCAATGGAGGAACTGTGTTTTTTCTTATTTCATCGTGTTTCCAGAATCGTTCATAAATGCTGATATATCCTTTGGGATTTGGAATTAATCTATAATTATGAATCCAATCGAGCTTAGTTTCTTTTGTGTAGATAGTAAGTTTTTCAGGTTTAAGATAGCCAGTCAGTAACTCACCAGCTGGTTCGCCACCCCATTTACTTTCAAAATGAAATTTTAATATCACTCGCTGCTAAATTGGAACTGGCCTGAGCAACCAATCTTAGATTTTCATTTAAAACATCCGCTTTAATATTGATAATTGTTTTTCCCTGTTTTATGACTTGCGTTTTAACACTAACGGTTTCCCCTTCTGCGGCAGGATTGAAAAACTCAACATTCAGATTAATTGTTGGATAAAAATATTCTAACCCCAGTATGAAAAAATTAACACCCATACAATCGTCTATCATACCTGAGATGACACCACCATGTAACATTCCAACAGGGTTGGTCATTTCTTTTCTAACCATGAATTGAAATTCAACCGCTTTTTCTTCTACAGCAATTACTTTTCCTTTTAGCCAATGAGCGAAGGGCGATGGGCTGCCTGTAAATTGCTTCCCTATAAAACTCTGAACAAATTTCAGTCTTTGGTTTCCCTTGCTCATATTTTCGTTTTGTTCACATTTTTCAGAATTGTGCTTTCAAAAGCATTATATGCAAACCTTTGTAACATTAGAATAAGCGACGTTCCTCTGCCAACTGGATAACTGAACCTGGGCTTTTTTTCGTTTATAATTTTCATCACCCTATCTATTACTGCATCAGGCTCTGGTGCATTCTGAATTGCATTGCTGGTATAAACATCTATCTTTTGCCGGAATGTATCATACTCTGCTATTTCTTCATGGGATATTATTGCATTTTCACCAATGCTGGTTTTAAAATATGTCGGCTCGATCATACTAACCTTAATATTAAATTGGTTTAATTCAAATCGCAGTGATTTGAAATATCCTTCCAACGCATGTTTTGAAGCTGAATAGTAGGTAACATTTGGGTGACCGATTAAGCCCAGAAAAGACCCCGTAGTGATTATTTTTCCCTTTTTTTGTTTTCTGAAATGCGGTAATAATTCCTTTGTGAGTGTTACGGTTCCCCAAAAGTTTGTTTCAAATTGCTGTTTTCCTAATTCAACAGGAGTTTCCTCGGCAATCCCGGCCAGCAGGTAGCCTGCATTGTTTATCAATACATCTAATTGTGGGATTTGACTGAAAAGCCGTTCTGTGAAGGACTTAATTGACTTATCATCATCAAGGTCCAATTGCAATAGGGTGAATGACAGTTTTGATTGATATTTCTCCGGATTGCGGCTTGTGCCTATTACATGATAACCGGCTTTGTGCAGCTTGTTAGCGATAAGAAGTCCAAAACCAGAAGAAGCACCTGTTACTAAGATTGTTTGTTTCATTTTTATTTATTTATAATTATTTATTTTCAATTGCAGGAGGGATCAGCTTGTACATTACCGGCGTTACAATTCTTGAAAGAATAGTTGAGCTGATCAACCCGCCTATGAGAACCATCGCCAAAGGCGCAATTTGAGGATTGGGATTCATCGCAATAGGTATCAATCCACATATCGCAGTAAGAGAGGTGAGCACCACCGGCAGGAATCTTGTTTCACCCGACTTCTTAATTGCTTCCTCAGTAGAATATCCCTCTTCCCTTAACTGATTGGTAAAGTCAACAAGCAGAAGAGAGTTTTTGACTTGAATACCGGAGAGACCTATAAAACCAATTATGGTAACGAGTGACATAGGGAAGCCGGTGATCAGCAACATGATCACGCCGCCGATTATTCCAAGTGGAATGACGGATAACACAATAATAATTCCTTTGAATGTTTTGAACTGAAGTAACAGGACGGCAATAAATAAGAACCCACTAAAGAGGATCACGGTCAGAAAGTTTCCACCCAGCGTATCGCCTTCGGATTCAGCTTCTCCTGAAAGCTGATAGTAATATCCGGAAGGCATTTGTAGTTTATTCAGTTGTGGTATTACTTCTTTCAACACATTATTTGCCAATACATTCTTTTTTGTCATGGCGGTAACCTTTGCAAAGCGGGACTTGTTAAAATGATTAATAGCAGTGGGTGAAGTCTCCAATGTTACCTCAGCCAATTGGTTGATTGGAACAGGAGTTCCCTGCAGATTGTTTACATACAAGTTTTTGAACGCATCAAGATTTGGAAACTTATCAAAGGCTGTAGTAATTATGACATTTCTTGCATCACCCTTTTCATCCAAATAATCTCCCACGGGTAAACCCGCCGCAGCAAGGCGAACTGTCTTGTCAATCTCTCCGGTCAAAACACCAAGGGTTCTTGCTTTCTCTTTATTTATTTTCAGCCTGATATCAGTTTTGTAGGTGTTCAATTCATTGTTGATATACACCGTACCCTGTTGTTTGCGTAAGATATCTTCAACCCGGAAAGACAGTTTGCGCAACTCCTCAGGATCATCTCCAAATACTCTCACCACAATGTTTGCTTCAATAGGCGCCCCTTGCTCAAAATCCTTTACTTCAATTTTTGCGTAGGGGAAATTGCTGAACTCAGCCCTGAGCTTTTCAATAAGAGCCCCCTTCTCGGGTGGTCTTGTGTTATCTTCCATTTGCACAAAGATTTGAGCAAAATCGGCTTTCTCTTCCTGCTGGCGTATATTGTAATAAATCTGCGGGTTGCCTTTGCCTACGTTGGCGGTATAATAGGTTATCTCCTTATGCTTCTGAAGTTCATTCTCTATTAGCCGGGTCACCCGGTCGGTTTCGGGAATGTTTGCCTGAAGCGGCATTTTGATAGTAATCAGGAACATGGGCTTCTCCGATGCCGGGAATAACTTGAAGCCAACTTTCGGAAATAACATAAAAGCTCCTGCACTTAAGATTATGGAAAGCGCTATTGTGACTTTTGGCCATTTCATAGCAACGGGCATTATCCTGGCGTAGGATTTATTGAGTATTCTCTGCAGGTAAACCAGGAATACATTGCCGTGTCCTTTTGAATGTGTTTTTAAAAGCCGGCTGCTCAAAAACGGCACAAGGGCCAAAGCCACAAGCATGGATGCCAGTACGCTGGTGATTATAGCCATGGGAAGGCTTCTAATAAATTCACCGGCAACATCAGGAAGAAAAGCAAGCGGAAGAAAAGCAATAACTAACGTGGCTGTACAACCGATTACCGCAATACCTATTTGCTTAGTCCCTTTTAGTACAGCATCTCGCTTAGATGCCCCTTCCCTCATCCAGCGTTCTATGTTTTCCACTACTACAATGCTATCATCTACTAAAAGTCCAAGTGCTACCACCAATCCAACAATGCTTAATTGGTTGAGTGAAAAACCCGCAGCATTCATAACAATAAGTCCCAGTCCAAGGGACAGTGGAATTGCAACCATCACGATAAGGGATGCTCTTAGACCCAGCGGGAGTAACGTGAAAATTACCAGGACAATGGCAATTAAAAATTCTCTGCCCAGGTGGCTCAGCCGGTGTGATACCATATCGGCCTGGTCAAACGGTTTTACTAAAGTGATATTAGCGGGCAGAGTCTTTTCGAACTCATTTATTACGGGCAGGTATTTTTTCTGAACGGCTGCAATATTTACATTCTCTTTCATTCCGGCATGTACCAGCACACAGCGGTTACCGTTTATTCGTATTACATGTTTTTCAATCTCATTTTTATAACCCACGTTGGCAACATCTTTCAGATAAATTATTTTTCCATTTCCGTTAAATATTACCGTGTTAGCTACATCATTCGCATCTTTAAATTTCCCACTTGTTTTTACGTTGAAAGTCTTGCTGCCAATATTAATGCTTCCTCCGGGGATATCAGCAGCTTCACTTTGCAAACTGCCAATCACAACATTTAATGGAATACCCAGTTGTGCAAGCTTGTCCACCTTTACGTCAACACGTATCTCCTGCTCAGGCACACCGGAATATTCTACATTTTTCAGGTCAGTAATTTTTTCAAGCTTTGTCTTAAGCGCATCGGCATAGCTGCGAACCTCTTTTGCAGAAACAGTGTTCGAGATCAACGCAACCTCGAAAATATTTACATCAGTAGGACTTATTTTTTCTGTCTTGATAAGATAAATATCCTTTGGCAATACGCCGGTTTTTAACGCATTGACTTCGGTAGCCACTTCCTGGTATTTGTTATCAATATCCACTCCGTATTTAAACTTTACCTGTATGGCAGCAACGCCGTCTTCAATTGTTGTTAACAGCTTTTCTATGCCTTCAAGCTGGTAAATTTTATTTTCAATAGGTTTTACCACCTGTTCTTCCATATCATTGGGGCTGGTGCCTGGATAGATGACCGTGATAAGATATTGAGGAGGATGTATTGTCGGATCTTCCGATCTTGGCATGGTAAGTAAAGTCACTGCACCCACTACAGCAAGCATTACAAACATCACCAGCGTAAACTGATAATTTTTAACAGAGAAATTGGTAAGCTTCATACAGATTATTTGATAATGTTTATAATTGATTTTTCATTCAGAAATGCGCTGTTGGATACAATCACTTCAGTGATATTTTCCAAACCGGATTTGATAAACACTTGTCCATTATCAAAACTTTCAATGGCAACCGGAATGCGTTTTACTTTACTACTGCCATTAGGTATAAAAACAAAAGCAGTATTTCCATCAGCTTCAATTAATGCATCGTAAGGGATGGAGGGAAGACTCTTTTGCGCATCGTTGCGGATAGTAGCTTTGGAAAACATGCCTATCGCCGGCTTCGTTCCATTCATTGCCAGTTTCAATTCTACCTCAAAGGAGCCGCTGTTCTGATCTGCTGCCTGTGACTTTCTGAAAACAGTTGCATTGAATGTTTTATCAGGGAAAGCATCTATGGTTACTGATGCCATTCTCCCAATAGGGATTGCAGCCCATTCTTTGTCAGTAACACCTAACTTCAAAGTCCAGTCATTGTTACCGGAAGTCTCGTTAATGGCTAATACCGGTGAACCGGCTGCCACCACTTCACCTTCGTTCGCAATTTTCTTTGTTACAAACCCATCTGCCTCCGCATAGATGTATGCAAACTTTTTATTGAAGGCAACTGCATCTACTGTCTTTGCAGCAATATCAACTCCTGTCTTTGCATTCTGCAATTGCTCAAGCGTGGCTACACTGTCTTTGTACAGATTTTCTGCTCTGCCATAATCTCTTTTTGTTTTTTCATAAGCAAGTGAAGCTTGCGATAGTTGGGCATTTATTTCTGTGAGTTTTAGTGTAGCCAGCAGTTGCCCCCTTTTAAAGAACTGCCCTTCGCTTACATAAATTTTTTCAACCACCCCACCAATTTTAAAAGCATACCGGGCTTCATTGGCTGTTGTAATAAGCCCTGTGGCTGTTATTACAGCAGGTGCATCATTGGATTTTACCGGGGCTGTCTTTACAGCAATGGTTTCTGCTGAAAATCCATTGCCGCTTTCGGAATGCTTTTTTTTACCACAGGATATAACGATCGTTGTGGCCATTAAAAAGGCGAGGTGGTTGAATATCTTTTGTGTCATAGTATCTCTTTTTAAATTTTTAGTTATTTAAGATTATACCCTGCATTTGCTCTTTCTATTTCTGATGCTTTAGTCCATGCATCAAACAGGGATATGTTTAGTTGCAGTTTTGCGGTTACAAGTTGATTTTGTGCATCCAGCAATTCAATAAAAAGTACCAGTCCTTCTTTATACAGGCGGAACATATCATCGTAATATTTTTGGGAAGATGCTACCTGGGATTGTGCGGCATTATATTGTGCAATGGCAGCCTTGAATGAATTGCTTGAAATGGTCAGTTGCAATTTCAATTGTTGTTCCACATAACTTGATTGTGATTGCAATACCTGTCCATCGGCTTCAGCCTGGCGAATCTTGTGTTTGTTTTTATTGCCTGAAAAAATATTCCACTCCAATGACAAGCCGGCAAAGTAGTAGAATGACTTGTTGTTCACTTTAAAATCAAACGCTTGTGAGCCGAGGTCAACAAACGAATTTAATTTTGGACGTTTATATGATTTAGCAAGGGCTGTTATGTTTTTGTTTATCGAAACAGCTTCCTTAAGCTTTTCAAGTTCCTCTCTTTTGGTAACGGTGGTATCAGATAAATACAAATCAACGGGAACTGTAATAATTCTGTCAGTAAGTATTTCTGTATTTAAATCGGTATTTAATAGAAAGTTGAAATATGCTTTGGCATTACTTTGTGTTTGTGCTGCCGTCTCAAGCAAAGCATTGTATTTGCTCACTTCATTGTCACTTCTCACAACTGATGTCCGGTTTACTTTTTGATTGTTAAACAAGGAAGTATTTACCCGTAAGTTTTCCTTTACAAGAATTAGTGCGGTTTTATAAATAGTAACTGCTTCGGAAGCCTGCAAATATTTATAATAGGCGTTTTTAACCTCTTTAACCAATTCTCTTTTATACAGGTTTATTTCAATTTGCTGCAGGTTATATTGCTGTGTTTTTATTTTGCGGTTGTATTCAATCTCTGCGTTTATTATCGGGTATGTTGTCCGTATTTTGGCATCATAAAAATTGTTGGGATTAAGCAATACATGTTGATTTTCTATTTGCGGAAAATTGCTGGAGCCTGTCAGTTGATTAAGTGTTTTGTAAACCGGGTTCATTAAATCACCAACAGGAATATCCACGGTGCGTCCGCCTCCTGCAAGGGTGTAGGTGCCATTGAATCCAACTGAGGGAAGAAATAATGACTTAGCTTCATTTAAAGCATACAAACTTTTAGAAAGCAGGAATTGTTGCTGTTTAATTGTTTCATTATTACTTAGTGCTGTTTTGATATACCCATCTAAACTGGTTTGGGAGTAAGCCTCAATCCCAATAACAGGAAACATTAATAATGTGAGAAAGATTTTTTTCATTTTTATATTATTTTGAACGATAGTCATATTGTGAACATTGTTCACTATTGAGCAAAAAAAATTATTTTCTTTCTATGAACTTTAAATACTCTGCATAAGCGTCTAAAACAATTGTATCGGGATTCTTTAAAAGAACTCCTTTTGTCCTTGCCCTTATTTCAAGGCTACACATTCCATGCACACAACTCCATATCATATATGAAAGCGATTCCAGGTTATGTCCTTTGAAATGACCGGCCTTAATACACTCCTGCACTGTTGTTCTCAATACATCAAAGGTTGCAGCTCCTTCATCCCACTCTTTTGACTGGATGTCATTCAAAAACTCCATTGGCTCTTTCAAATTAAACATCAGGTCATATTTATCAGGATTCTCCATTGCATACTGGATATAAACTTTGCCCATCGCTTTTAACCGCTCCATTGGGTCTTTTACATTATACAACACCCTGAATTGCCCACCCAACTCACTAAAACATTGTGTGTGCAGGGCATGGAGAATGGCATTCTTATCCTTAAAATAAATATAAACAGTACCGATACTGTAATCAATGGCATCAGCAATATTGCGGATAGTTGTCTGGTTAATACCTTTTTCAACAAACAACTTCATGGATGCTTTTAGTATCAGGGCTTTCAATTCCTCCTTCTCCCTTGCTTTGCGGTCTGCACTGCTCATTGGCTATATAATTAGAGCACAAAGAAAATGAACATTGTTCATTTTTCAAAATAAATTTTATTTTTTCGTCTTTTCTTTGATTTTGATAATGTTGGTTGTTGAGTAATTAAGATTAAGATGAAGATGATAAAAACTCCGTCCGCTGGCTGGGGATGTTATAGTTCGTTATTACAGTTCAGTGTGTTTTATGAAAATTAAAAGCTTGATTTCTTATAAAACAATCATTTATCCACCAAAAAAAGTAGGTTTTCTCACTATTTTGATTGTGAAATCACACACATTTCCCTATGACTTTTTCAACTTCTTGCAGCTTATTTTGAGTGGCAAGCTTCGTTTTCAATATTTTCATATCATCACTCACTTTTCTATCCAAAATTTTTGCATAGTGCTGTGTGGTACGCAAATTTTTATGCCCCCAGCATTTTACTAACAGATTCAATCGGAACACCATTAGTAAGAGTAACCGTAGTGGTGAAAGTATGCCGTGCAATATGGAAAGTTAATTCCTTATTTATTTCACATAAGTCAGCAATCTCTTTTAGATAACTATTCATTTTTTGATTGCTTAGCACCGGCAGCAATTTCACTTCATTCAGGCATTGAGGATGTTGTTTGTATTTGTCGAGGATTTTTTCTGCCATCGGAAGCAAAGGAATATTAGAACGGGCATCTGTTTTTTGCCGGTTAGTGAATATCCACTTGTTGCCATCAAATGCCCAAACCGATATTGTTACCGGTAAGCTGCTTTACATCAATATAAGCTAATCCGGTAAAGCAACTAAAAAGGAAAATGTCTTTTACCTGGTTGAGTCTTTCCGTAGCAAATTCCTTATCGGCAATAGCCTGTATTTCTTCTTGTACCAGGAAGGCTCTCTCAACTTCCTTCAAGGCGCAGCGTAGTTTACGGAGCTGAGTCCGCAGCATCTGAGCAAAGGCTACCTGAAGGCATTACGGAATAAAAAGCTGATAAGAAATGAATGCCGATGCTACCGGCGGCTGAAGTGACTGCATAGCGTAGTTTACGGAGCTATGTTTGTGAACGAAAGCGCTGAAGGCTTAGGTCCTTCTGCTCCGCTTAGGATTGATGCCCAATGAACAGAACCTGTCCGTTCGGTAGGCAAGCGATGAAAGGATTGCGACGAAGATGCCATGAAAAACTCAAGCTGGTATCATAAAAAATAAAAAACGATTATCAAACTGTATCGTTAATACCTGCAATAATTTCTTTTAGAAGGTCTACCTGGTATTCAACATCTGCGGGACTTTCATCTTGTAATAGAAATCCAATTCTACTTTCATCAACAGACAGAGTATTTTGATTCAGTATAGAAAGCAGTCTTTCTTTCAGTAATTCATTTCTGTTTGAAACTGACTGCATCTGACGACCCAGCACTCTTGCAGCAATTTTGGTTAAATCATTCTCCTCCTCTTGAAAAAGGTCAGTATGGTGTTCATAAATGGTTTCCGTCTCTAATTCAAAATAGTTCTTCAATATTGCTCCTATATCTTTAATATCCTGACTTCTCATTTCCGGCCGGTCATCGTAGGAAATAAATTTTAATATTACAATCCCAGCTAAAGTAGATACATTGAACCGGTACTTTCCCTCAAAACTTACTTCTTCAATCGCCTCTTCATACACTTCTTTGAAACCAGAAATATCTGTACGGGTCATACCTTGTTTGTCAACAATTTTTTTCCCTTCAATTTCTATTGATCCAAAAGGGAGCAAATCAATTTGATTACCTTTTCTATCAAATAGCACATACTCATTAGTGGAGGATTCTGTAAAGCCTTCTTTGGAAATCATGTATTTTTTTAGTGCATCAAATTTTTCCGGATCTGAAACCATGACAGCGAAGTCAATATCTTTTGTCCCTAATGCCCTGATACCCTTCTGAGCAAACCATGTATCACGGGCCAGTGCACCGATTAAGTAAAAGTCAATATCAAGTTGCTGCAAGGCTCTTTCAAATGCAGCAAAAATATCTTTAAGGTTTTCCTGGCGAAGTTCTTTAAAATTTATCCTGTAAGTATTGCTCATAAATTTTTTGTGCTGTTTCAATGTTTCGTCTGTTACCAGTATTGACCAGGTCTGTATAAACAAGCAATGGAGGGACTGTGTTTTTTCTTATTTCATCGTGTTTCCAGAATCGTTCATAAATGCTGATATATCCTTTGGGATTTGGAATTAATCTATAATTACGAATCCAATCAAGCTTAGTTTCTTTTGTGTAGATAGTAAGTTTTTCAGGTTTAAGATAGCCAGTCAGTAACTCACCAGCTGGTTCACCACTCCATTTTGTAAGTGTGCTTTTAAAAGTTAGTTTTTTCCAATTCAGAAAATCTCTTTCATTCATGAATTGAAAGTTATCAATATGAAGACCGGGCTTCAGGCGGGTTTCATATTCAGTCATCCACCTATCAAATAGTTCTTTTTTTTTATTCCACTGAAGTGTATAATTATTTAAAGGAACCAGATACTTAAGCTCTTTTAATCCATTAACTGTTTTGTGAACGGTATCCAGACTCACTTCTGCCGCTTTGGCAACCTCTCTAAATGTTTCATTGATATAGTCATCATTCAGCAAAAATTGGAAAATCACTTTTAATCCTGCTTTGCTGAATGGTTTTGCTTTTAATTCTTTCAGCGTCTCCATTTCTTTTCGGCCTTCAATCATGATAAATAACGGATCATGTTTTACAAAGGCATTTCCTGCAGCATCAATGTAATTAATACCAAGTGCATAAAGTTCCTTTTTAAAGCGAGGCATTATTGTGTTGGCTAAAACCAAAACTTCCTTGTTGTGATTTTTTTGATTTATCAGGTTAAGAAGGTTAGGATTTTGAATATTGTTTTTAGCCTCAGCAGCCATTTCAATCTTAGTACCACCAATATTGAATTGTACAATACCATCTACATAATCATACATGTAGTCGGCTTCCTTAATGGCCCTCCATTTTGCTTTAATTCCTGTGACCTGGGTAAAGTTTTCCAGTATCTGATTGACCACTTGTCTTTCCATGTTCGAAAATTTAAGGTGTTCGAAAAAAACGAACAAGCGAAAATACCGAACAAAAACGAGATTTACAAAACATGAAAAGGACCATCCCAGGCAGGAACATCTGGTCTAACATTTCAAAAAATATTTTAGCTTATTGACAGCTTCTCCATCAGTAACATATCTCTTTCCTCAGGTGTTGAAATTTTCCGATAGAGATATTTTCTCACATCTTAGGTGCAATCACGAATCTATAAATGTAACCCCTAACAGTTCAGTCCCGAAGCTTATAGTTCGCAGCTCGTGGCTTTTTGATACGACATCTTAAAGTTAACACGACACTATGAGTTATTTCTTTTTGGCAGCGTCTATTTCTTTTCTAATTTCTGACCAATATCTGAGTTGCCAATACTCGGATTACAGTCCCTTTATAACCATTACAGCGAATGTATAAGCTAAGTGCTAAAGATGTTGGAGTTAACCAAGCCAGCAATTTTTCGTTGGTACCTCTGAATGAAAAAGCGGAAGTAGAATCCCTTCGCTCACTTAAGCGTAAAGCATTTAAATGGTTAACGATTGCTTCCAATGTCACCAATTCATTTATTCCAGTGATTTCCGATATCTTATCAGAATAAAGACTTAATGTTTGGGCCATCGGAAGATGGCTATCCAGAATTCCCTTTTTGGCGTTCTCGCATATGTATCTCAAAAGTTTTGCTTCTGCTACTGACAATTGTTTTAGGATAGAAACATAGACGATAGCATCATCGCTTCGGCCAGTCTCTGATAATGAAGAATTAAATAGGCCGGCCCACATTTCCTGCAATTCATCATTCTCTTCATTAGCAGCATTTTCAATAATAGCCAGAGCAACCTTAGGATTGGCAGAAAGCTGGATATTGTCATTTTTAAATTCAAATTTGCCCTTTGATTTTTCCAAAACCTTAAGGATATTATTCAGTCGCCAAATTCTTACTTTGTCTTTCATCATATTGCCGAGTTCTTCCAATAGGGGTTTGCAGGTAGCAGCTAAAAATCCTTCTACGGCCGCAAAAGATTTGGTAACAATAGTATTTAAAGCTTCCCCATAAGGTTTCATGCCGAGCAGATCATTATCTGGTTTCATAAGCAGAGTTTAAAAAAAATCAAAAAGAGTATTATAAACGTTAAGTACTATCTGCTATAAAGGATCGTTCGCATCCGATGCCGGGAAATCCAAATTTAGCTGAATATTGAGTCGAGGGATGCCGCCATATTTTCCCAACAGATAGTCTTTGTCAAAAGAAGCGTCACTGCGCACTTTCGGAGCTTTGGTATAAAGACTTTGTATTGAAGACACCCCAAAGGCGTCCTTTTCTACAAAAACCATTTGATCTCTGCGCAGCAGTTTCTTCAGTGGAATTGTATTGTGGGAAGAGAAAACGATCTGGGCTCCGTTAGGGTTATATTTTTTTGAATTGAAGAGTGAGATTATATTTTCCAACAGAATTGGATGAAGACGGGAATCAATTTCATCAATCCACAGAATTCTTTTTTGAGTAAGGGACAGAAGAATCGGGCCAAGTAAACCGAAGTATTTTTGAGTGCCCACCGATTCGTTTTCAAGCATATCAAAAAATACCTTTTCTATCGCTTTCTGGTCTTTATTAAACTTCTTATGGCTTGTTCGTACAAAGTAATCCTTATTGTCAGAGAAAAATGAGGTTAAAAATTCCCGGGAGTAACTCTTTTTGGTGATGATTTCGCTGATCCTCTGCTCCAAACTGGTAGCGCAACTGCGAACGGATCGAAGAAAGAAATCATAATCGGTAATGAATTCATGATTGATGTCGCGGATATCCATGTCGGACACTTTAAACTTCCATTTCATGAATTCAATAGTATGGGATAAACTCGTTTTGTATCTTTCCAACGTGCCGGCTGAAAATTCTTTTGGTACCAAGGCGGCCACTTCATCGTTGTGCTTTTGAAAAATCGGGACCAACATCCTTTGACGATCACTGGCGCCCGTGTATTTATTTTTTAAAGACTCGGCAGTGATGGGTTTATTTTCTCTTATTAATGCCTTGTGAGCATCGTAGAGTTTGGATTGCAAAGCATCCAAATGAGCATTGAATTTCCTCACTTCTTCGGAGGTTCCTTTCAACTTTCCAGCAGCTTGAATCCAACTGCCTGGCTCAACAACTTCGGGCAATTGAAAACTCGGCTCTTTTGCCCTCAACAGTCATGCGCAAATAGATGGGAACGGGTCCCTTTACATAGCCTTTTGGCCTCTTGAGAAAGAAGATGTGGTGAAAGGATTTTATCATTTCCGGAGATTGAAGGTGAGTAGGAAAAATGACATCTTAAAGATACGATTTGAGAGAGGCGAATCCAAATTTATTTCTTCATAAATGATTACTGGACAATGGTTTTGTGCATATTCGGTGAGTAAACAGGGGTTGAAAATTTACTCACCGAATCACTCACCTAACGGCTGAATTTTTTAAACTTTTTGTTGGAGTACTCACCGAATAAAAAACCCGCAAACGTTTAATTTGCGGGCTTTTATAAAAAATTGAGGGCGTTGGAGCGGAGAGAGAGGGATTCGAACCCCCGGACCTGTTACAGTCAACGGTTTTCAAGACCGCCGCATTCGACCGCTCTGCCATCTCTCCGGCGCAAATGTAAGGGCGCAGGTTAAAACAAAAAAAATTGATTTTATACTATTGAAGAGATATTTTGTCAGCTAAAAATATCAATGGAACCGGAGGAAGATATAGCCTGGAATTACATTAAAATTGGTATGAAAAAGCCTTAAGATTTCTTAAATACAGCCTCATTAACGATCACCCGGCTTGGCATTACAATTTTCTTTTCCATGTTATCACCTGCATTTTTATCTGTGATCAACTGCAATAACATGTCGGTTGCTTTTTCCGCCTGCTCATAAGGAAATTGTTCTACTGAAGCAAGTGGCGGATCATCAAGATAACTTGTGATGGGAAGATTAGCATAGCTGACAAAGAAAATATCTTTATTAACCTTTAATCCCTGATTGCGGCAATATTTAGTTGCATCCAAAGCGATATAATCATTAAAAGCAATTACTGCAGTCGGCCGCTTCTCCAATTTTAATAGTTGGTCTGTTGCCTGTATGGTTTTTTCTTTCTCCAGGTCAGTTTGAACTATATAACTCAAATCAACTTCCAACCCGTTTTTTTTCAAACCTTCTATATAGCCCTGCAATCGTTCCTCTGATGGCAGCATGCTTTCGGGGCCTTTTATAAATCCAATTTTTGTGTGTCCCTGCGATACCAGCCAGTCAACTAATTGAATAGAGCTATTCATCAAATTACAGGAAACAGAAAATGCATCAGGCAAATCTGGTACACGATCGAAGAAAACCACAGGAATATTATATTTCTTTAATTGCTCAAAATGTTCATATGTTTCTGTATTCTTTGAGAGAGATACCAGCAAACCATCTACACGATGCCTACGCATGGTGTCAACGATCTTTTTTTCCCGTTCCACATCGTCATGCGACTGACCGATCAATACCGTATAATTATTTTGAATGGCCGTTTCTTCAATTCCGTTGATAGCAGTGGAAAAAAATTCTTCGCCAAGATTGGGAAGAATTACACCAATGGTATACGTCTTGCCTTGTTTAAAGGAGATAGCCGCCTGGTTGGGCTCATAATTCAATTCTTCCGCCAGCTTTTGCACCTGCATTTTGGTACGCAAACCAATGCTGGGATGATTGTGCAATGCTCTTGATACAGTAGACACAGAAACATTCAATCGCCTTGCGATTTCTTTGATCGTAGCAGGTTTTTGATCCATAATGCGCAAGAAAGTTAACTACAAAATCAGAAAGCAAAAAATGGTTCGATATAAACGGAAACTATTAATGACAAATAATGATTGATATTAATAAATCTGTTTCGCATTCACGGCTACGCTTCTGTGAACTGCTCGTGTTTGCCTGTATGCATATATTTTTTACTTTGCTCAATGGCATCCATGATCTGTGCAAGAATATCGTCAGAGGATGCATTGTAATCTATCTGCAGAGGTTCTTTAAATTTCACTGACAGGATCGTCCCCTTCTTTTTAAATCGTAAACCTGTTTTATTAAATGCTTTCCAAAAACCATTGATCACAACAGGAATCACAATGGGTTTGGTTTGTTTAATGATAAGTACTGTACCTTTTCTTCCTGGTGCAAATGGTTTTGTAGTTCCCTGCGGAAATGTGATCACCCAATTTTGTTCCAATGCCCTTGTTATTTTTCTTGTGTCGGAAGGATCGAGTCCTTTGCGGTTTTCTTTTGCTTCTGCATTCCAGGTTCTTTTCACTGTCAATGCACCAGCCAATGTAAACAATTTGCTGATCCAGCTACCATTCATCGTCGCTTCTGCTGCTACATAGTTCACTCTTGTAAATGGATTCAATAAATAATAAGGTACGCCAAGCTTGTTCATCTTGCCCCATTTGACGGCGCAAAAAATATGAAGAAAGGTAATGACATCAGCAAAATAGGTTTGATGATTGCTGACAAATAAAACATTTTCTTTTGGCAGATTTTTAAGATGTTCTGTTCCTGATATTTTTAATTTATTAATGATAGCAAGCCCGGGATATGAAACGAGGCCCACAATAGCATAAACTAATTTGCGAACCAATCTGATATTTTTCAATCGTTCACGAAATGAACTCATAACAACTCCGTTTTCATGCAACAAAAATTGAAATTAAGCAATTACAGATTATCATACGACGTTGACTTTGTTGTAGCATACAGTATCCCACTAAGACACAAAGTTCACAAAGATTTTGCGGAGAGTTTTTCTTTTTATTGATGCCATATATTCTGAAAATCAACGGAGCGTCGCAAGGAACGATCATCTGTGTTAATGCAGTTAGAAACAAAATTATCATTCAATAAAAAAGGCTGCTCACCTTAACAGCGAACAGCCTTACCTTAATTATTCAAAAAACTTATTCGGATTTTCCTTCTTCAGAAGAAGCACCGCCTTCCATTTTCTTTTTCAGATCAGCCAACACACCCAGGTCGCCCAATGTAGCTTTTTCTACTTTGCCCTGGATATTCTTCACGGCTTTCTTAGTTTTTTCCGCTTCAGCCCTTTGTTCTTTCTTAGCAGCTTCTTTTTCTTCTATCTGTCCTTGTTCCCAAATACGGCTGTGAGAAAGTACAATGCGTTTTTCGTTGCGGTCAAACTCGATCACCATGAACTGTGAAGTTTCATCAGCGCCGATGCTCTTGCCATCTTCTTTTGTTAAGTGACGGTTAGGAGCAAAACCTTCTAATCCATAAGGCAACTGAACAACTGCACCTTTATCATCGCGACGGATAACAGTGCCTTCGTGAATAGTACCGATGGCAAACGTATCCTGCAATGCATTCCAGGGATCTTCTTCCAGTTGTTTATGGCCTAACTGGAGTTTGCGGTTGTCTTTATCAATACCCATGATCACTATATCAATCTTGCTGCCAACTTTAGTGTATTCATTAGGGTTATTGAAACGTTTCAGCCAGCTCAGATCGCTGATGTGGATCATACCACCAATACCGGGAGCCAGTTCAACAAACACACCATAATTGGTAATGTTTTTCACCAATCCTGTATGACGGCTACCTTCAGCAAACTTTGTTTCAATATCAGTCCAGGGATCAGCAGAAAGTTGTTTGATGGATAAGCTCATCTTGCGGCTTGCTTTATCCAGCGTTACAATCTTAGCTTCATGCTCATCACCCAATTTGAAAAATTCTTTAGCATTGATCGGCGTATTGGCCCAGGTAATTTCACTTACGTGAACAAGACCTTCTACACCCGGCATGATTTCGAGGAATGCACCGTAGTCTTCAATGTTCACCACTTTACCTTTCACGATATTACCTTCGGCAATATTTTCAGGCAATACATCCCAAGGATGCGGAGTAAGTTGTTTCAAACCAAGGCTGATACGTTTTTTCTCATCGTCAAAATCCAATACCACCACGTTGATCTTCTGATCCATCTTCAGCACTTCACTCGGGTGAGTGATGCGTCCCCATGAAATATCAGTGATGTATAACAAGCCATCCAATCCGCCAAGATCCATAAAGGCGCCGAAGTCAGTAATGTTCTTAACAGTACCTTCCAGCACCTGGCCTTTTTCAAGCTTGCTGATGATCTGTGCTCTTTGA
>Ga0187893_10007169_pt1 | contig 18483 bp, 16 predicted proteins | sample MA1701074metaG_FD_139574 | JGI IMG/M metagenome (GOLD analysis project Ga0187893, IMG submission 139574) | White microbial mat communities from a basaltic lava cave in the Kipuka Kanohina Cave System on the Island of Hawaii, USA - MA170107-4 metaG ... | reverse complement strand
CGCAGAGGAGGCGTTGGTCCGGCCAGGCCAGTCTTACAAGGAAAAAGCGATCCGCGAGTGGGCTGGGCCTGGCCGGACCAACGCCTCCGCCTCTGCGCTCCTCTGCGACCTCGGCGTCCTCTGCGTTCGAAAGGCCCGTTCCCACTGACGTCGGTAGTGAGAGTGACCCACTTACGTCAGCGCCGGCCGTAGTTCAGCTCGGTGCCCTTGCGCTGCGCGATGATGTACGCCTCGAGCGCGCGCATGTTCGGATCGTCGGGGCCGAGCGGCTGGCCGCGCACGGGGTGCTCGATGCACCAGTTGATCATGTCGCGCAGCAGCGCGACGCGGCCGAGCTGGGATTGGAACTTCGGATAGGTCTCGGGATGCGTGTTGGACGCGTCCGGGTGGCACATGTCGCACGACACCGCGATGGTGCTGCCGAGGCGGTCGCCGCTGTGGAACACGCTGGAGCCGTCGACGACGAGCTTCAGCGTTTCCTCCTTCCAGGTCGCGACGTCCTGCTTGGAAATCTCTCCGTAGGTCGCGCCCTGGCCGCGGCCGACCAGCGCCGAGTTGTCTGCCGGGTCGACGATGGCGTGCTTGGCGCGTTCCTCTTCCATCCACGCCTTCGCGTCGGGATTGGTGCGCTTCCACTGATCCATCAACGCCTTGGCGATCTTCTCGCCGTTCTCACGGGTGGCCGGCTGATTGGCCGGCACGCTGGTCGTGGTCTGGTTGTCGCAGAGCTTGACCTCGATGTCCTGTTTCGCCGGTGCCTGCGCTTGCTGGCCGGCCACGACGGCGGCGATCATCGCGGCGGCGAGAGCGGCGAGGACGGCAAAGGCGACGGCACGCGTCATGGCGATCCTTTCTCTCAGTAGCTGACCAGGTTGGGCTTGGCCGGCGCGTCTTTCCTGCCTCCGGAGCTCAGGTATGCGGCGCTGACCTCGATCGGGTTGCGATTCCAGAGGTTGTAGACCTTGTCCACGAGCCCGTCCGGATGGATGACCGCTTCGCCGTCGCCGACGCCGTCGTTGGGATCGAACGGATCCGGTCGGTTCATCTGCACGGTCAACGGCGGCAAGCCCTCCGGGGCGTACGGCCACGGCCACGCCGTCGACAGCATGCCGTGGAAGTGGATGTTACCGATCCGATTGGTGAGCAGCTGGTGGGTGTGGCCGTGGATGACGGTGACGCGATTGAAGGGCTTGAGGATCGCCTGGACCTGGTCGGCGTCGTCGGTCCAGAAGTTCCAGTTGCGGTAGTACTTGTAGAGCGGCGAGTGGGAGAAGACGAGCAGCGGCGTCGACTTCGGCACCTTCGCCAGGTCCGTCTTCAGCCAGTCGCGCTGCTCGTCGCCGACCTCGAAGCGGCTCTGGATGCCGTTGTCGAGCCCGGCCACGGTGTTCATCCGCTGCATCGGCGTCATGCCGCGCGCGGTCCAGAAGTCCTTCTCGATGACGCTGTTGAGCACGACCACGTGCACGCCCTTGTGGTCGAAGGAGTACACGGGCTCACCGAACAGCGCGCGCCACTTGTCGCCCATGTCGAGGTACCAGTCGTGCTCGCCGACCATCATCCGCACCGGCGCCTTGACGTTCTTCAGGATCTGCGCGCCGAGATCGAGCTCGCCGGGTTGTCCGAGCTGCGCGAGGTCGCCGCCGTAGAGGACGAAATCGGGCTGCGGGTCGAGCCCGTTGACGTCGTCGACGGCGCGCAGCAGCTGGCGGACGAAGCGGTCGTTGATCTTCCGCTCATACAGGTGTGAGTCCGAGATGTAGGCGATGCGGAAGCCCGGGTTGTCGCCGGTGGCGCCGTAGGCGACGTCGATGGGCATGAACGAATGCGGATGGAAGAGGCCCTTCGCCGCGACCACACCGGCGGCTGCCAGAGAGACCTTCAGGAAGGTGCGGCGGTCGAGCCCGTGCAGATGGCGGAACAGCTCGGCGCGCTCTTCGTAGTGACGCGTCTCGATGCTTGTGAACCCGGGGCGGCGGCGCATGGCTCGACCTCCTTTCACTGCGGCTTGGCGGTCACGCGTTGCTCGAACGGCAGCGTCTCGCGCATGGCCAGAGCGGTGTCGCGGAAGGGGCGGTCCGTCTTGGCGCGGGCGCGTTGCTGCTCGAGCAGCGTGCGGTTCTGGTCGGCAAAGCGCTGGTCGGTGAGCGTGAACATGAGCGCGACCAGCGCGTCGATCTCCTCCTCGCTCAGCGCCAGCGGCTCGATGCCGCCGTCGAGGAACGGGTTGGCCTCGCCGCCCTTGTTGTAGTGGTCCATCACGTCCCAGAGCGTCTGCATCGAGCCATCGTGCATGTACGGACCGGTGATCCCGATGTTGCGCAGCTGCGAGGTGCGGAAGCCGCCGATGTCGCTGCGGTTCTTCGTGACCATGAAGCGCCCGAGCTCGGACAGGTCGGTGCTGAGCGCGAGCTCGTCGATCGCCTTGATCCCGTCGTCCTTCTGGAGGGTGACCAGCGCCTTGCGGGCGAGGCCCTCGAAGTCCTGATGACGGGCGGCCACACCGATGTTGTGAAAGCGGTTGTCAGTCCCGAGCGGGTTGGATTGGTTCAGCTGATGGCAGCTCACGCAACGGCCCTTGCCGTTGAAGAGCACCCAGCCGTCCTGCGCCTGGGGAGAGATCGCGTCCTGCTGACCGGCGAGGAACTTGTCGAACGGCGCATCCAGGAAGACCAGCGTGCGCTCGAACGAGGCGATGGCCCGCCCGATGTCGTCATAGTTGGGCATGCGCCCGTAGGCCTCCTGGAACCGGTTCTGGTAGTCCTGATCATCGAGGATGGCGTTGACGACTGCCGCGCCGTCCGGCTGTCCCATCTCGATCGGGTTGATGATCGGCAGCTTGGCCTGCTCCTCGAGCGTGGGCGATCGACCGTCGAGGAAGAGCGTCTGCAGCACGAACGTGTTCATGGTAGTCGGGGCGTTGCGACGGCCGAGCTGATCCTTGATCCCCTCGGAGACCGGTCGCTGGTCGGTGAAGCCCCGGCTCACGTCGTGGCAGGTGGCGCAGGCGACGGTGCGGTCGGCGGAGAGGCGCGGATCGAAATAGAGCTTCTTGCCGAGCTCGACCCGCGCCGGCGTGATCTGGTTGTCGGCCGGCACGAACAAGGCGAAGATCACCGGGTCGACCCCGGCGGGCGGCTGCGTGACATCGACCTTCGGCAGCAGTTGACCGATGCGCACGAGTTGCTCCTGCATCGGCATCGCGCCGTGCAGCCCGTCGTCGGCGGCGCGGACCGTTCCCGCGCCAGCACTCACCAGAACCGCGCTCGCGATCGCCGCGCGTGCCGCCCAGATCCGCGTGCCGCGTCCCATGTTCAGCCTCCCCGGAGCGCCGGCGGTCGCTGCCGGCGCGCTCCCATTGCCCCCAGAGAAGCCGATTCGCGCTGCACCGTCAACGCGGTGTCTACTGGAGGGCGGCGCGCCGTCGCCGCCGGGGGCGGGGCGGTAAAATTGGTACCGGATTGATTTCATCCGACCGCCCCGCCCCGGCGCCGACGGCGCGGCGCCCTCCAGAGGAATCAGGCGCGGTCCTAGTCCGGCATGCGGGCGAGGAAGTGGCGCAGTGCCTCGGCGGTCGGGGCCGGGTTGGAGACCAAGAAATGATGTCCGCCGGGGAAGTCGTGCACCTCGATGTCGGATCGCCGGCTGCGCAAGGCGTCGAACTCGCGCCGGACGTTGATCGAGCTACCGCGGCCGCGTCCGATCCACACGGGGCAGGCGAGACCGAGCACGGTGTCGGTGAGGTCGCCGCCGCGGTCGCCGGCGAGCGACAGCACGGCGCGGTCGAAGCGAAAGGTCCATTCGCCGGGCCGGTGCTCGACCACGGCATGGTGCGCGAGGTCGGCGGCGATCGGCTCCGCGACATCCGATTCTGGCGGCACGAAGCGGAAGGCGGCGACGGCGTCGGCGTACGACGCATAGCTCCGACCGGCGCGTCGGCCGGTGACGCGGCCGCGCCACCGCTGCGCGGTTTCCGCGTCGACCCCGGCGAGGCTGGTGTCGAGCAGCGCCAGCCCGCGCACGCGCGCCGGATGCCGCGCGGTAAACCAGGCTGCGGCGCGCGCGCCCATCGAATGCGCGACGATCGCGCTGCGGCGCGGTGCGAACGCATCCGCGACCGCGAGCAGATCGGCGGCGAAGTCGCCGATTTCGTAGGCCGGCTCGGCCGGCCAGTCGCTCTCGCCATGGCCGCGCAGGTCGGGTGCGATCACGCGAAAGTCGTTGGCAAAGGCGGGCACGAGCGGGTCCCACCAGTGCGCATGGCCGCCGTTGCCGTGCACGAGCAGCAGCGCCGGCGCCTCGTCGGGGCCCCAGATGAGGCAGTGCAGCCGCAGCGCACCAGCGCCGACCTGCGCGTGCCGGGGCAGCAGCCCGCCGGTCACGGCGGCGGTGAGGTCGTTGCCGTCGGGCATCGCGTTGCTGCTTACCCGGTGGTGGATAGCAGATCAATTTCATCCGGGCACGGGCACAGGCACGGGCACGGGCACGGGTCGAGCTTGATCGATCTGATCTGCCCCCCTTTGTGTCAGCCCGCCCCGCCTGTGGAGGGCGCCGCGCCGTCGGCGCCGGGCGCGGGGCGGGGAGAATCCGATTGATCAAGCTCCACCCCTGCCCGTGCCCGTGCCCGTGCCCGGATGAGATGGATCCTCACCACCGCTTCGTGTAGCTATACCGCCGAAATGGACGCGACGCATCCGGGCGAAGGTCGGCGGGCGCGCCACGAGGCCGCGGGCGAGTGGCCGCAGCAACCGCTGTCCGTCCTGCTCGATGCCCGGGCGAAGCGCGACGGCGCCCGCGTGTTCATGATCGAGGGCGCGCGCGAAGGCGGGCGGCAGTTTACGTTCGGCGACCTCAAGACGCGCGCCGACCGCATAGCGGTGGCGCTCGGCAAGGTCGGCGTGCGCGCCGGCGATGTGGTCTCGTGGCAGCTTCCCAACTGGTTCGAGGGGGCCGCGCTGGCGGCGGCGATCGACCGCCTCGGCGCGGTGTCGAACCCGATCATCACCATCTACCGCGAACGCGAGGTCGGCTTCGCCTGCCGTCAGGCGGGCTCGAAGGTGTTGATCGTGCCCGGCCTGGTGCGCGGCGTCGATCACCGCGAGCTCGCCACGGCGGTGCGCTCGCAGGCGCCCGACTTGGAGCACGTGCTCACCGTGCGCGCCGCGCCGGCGGCCGGACAGCGTGCGCTCGAGAGTCTCGAGGACGATCCGCGATCGGCGCTGCCGCCGACCCCGTTCGGCCCGTACGATGTGTCGATGGTGTTCTACACATCGGGCACCACCGCCGATCCGAAAGGGGTGCTCCACACCGCGTCGACGCTCGGGGCGCTGCTGCACTGTCAGGCGCAGTTGTTCCCGCCATCGCCGGACGATCGCAGCCTCCTGCAGTTCCCGCTTCCCCACATCGGCGGCGTCCTGATGTTCATCGTGCAGCCGGTGCGCTCCGGCGCGAGCACGGTCTACATGGACAGCTTCGATCCGGCGCTGGCGATCGACCTGGTCGAGCGGTATGCGGTCACCAGCGCGGGAGGGCCGCCGGCGGTCTTGCAGGCCATGTTTGCGGCGCCCAACTGCCGGCCGGAGAAGTTTCGCAGCGTGCGTCATTCCGGCTCGGGTGCGGCCGACGTCTCGCCGGAGCTCATGCACGAGCTGCGCGATCGGTTCCAGACCTTCGCCTTCCGGTCCTACGGCCTCACGGAGTGTCCGATGTTCAGCAGCGGGCGCATCGGCGACGCGGAGGAGAAACTGCACGGCACCGACGGTCGACCCGTTCCGGGCGCGATGGCGCGGCTGGTCGACGAGCAGGGCCGACCCCTGCCGCCGGGCGCCGAGGGCGAGATCGAAGCCTACGGACCGCAGCTCTGTGTCGGGTACCTCGACCCCGCCCTCAACAGCGCCTTCACGGCCGACGGGTTCTTCCGGACCGGCGACCTCGCGGTGCAGGACGCCGAAGGGTTCATCCGCATCACCGGCCGGCGCAAGGACATCATCATCCGCAAGGGCGAGAACCTGTCCGCCAAGGGCATCGAGGATGAGCTGGCCTCCCATCCGGCGGTCGCCGACGTGGCGGTGATCGGGGTGCCCGATCCTCAGAGCGGCGAGCGCGTCTGTGCCTGCATCGTGCTCCGGCCCGCCGCACCTCCGCTCAGCGTGGCCGACGTGCGCGTGTTCATGGAAGGCCGCGGCATCATGCGCCAGAAGATCCCCGAGCAGCTCGAGATCCTCGACGAGCTCCCGCGCAACGCGACGGGAAAGGTGCGCAAGGATCAACTGCGCGCGCGGTTCGGAGGGACTCGTTAGCTTGGCTAGGCCTACGAAATCCGCGTTCTCCGTCCCGCCCAGTACGGCTCGCGCAAGAGGCGCTTGTACAGCTTGCCGGTCGGCGCGCGCGGGATCTCGGCGACGAAGTCGATGCTGCGGGGGCATTTGTAGCCGGCGAGGTGCTGGCGGCAGAAGGACTGGAGCTCGTCCGCCAGGGCGGGGCCGGCGAGGGCTGGATCGATCGGCTGCACGACCGCCTTCACTTCCTCGCCCATGTCGTCGTTGGGGACGCCGAAGACCGCCGCGTCCGCCACGCGCGGGTGGGTGACGAGCACGTTCTCGATCTCCTGCGGGTAAATGTTCACGCCGCCGGAGACGATCATGAAGTCCTTGCGGTCGGTGAGGTAGAGGTAGCCGTCGGCGTCGAGGTAGCCGACGTCACCGACGGTGCCCCAACCGCGTGGATGCCTGGCCCGCGCGGTCTTCTCCGGGTCCTTGTAATACCTGAACTGCGGGCCGGTGGGCTCGAAGAACACGCGACCCGGCTCGCCGACCGGGAGCTCGCGGCCGTCGTCGTCGACGATGTGCACCGCGCCGGTGAGCGGCCGGCCGACCGAGCCCTTGTGCGCGAGCCACTCCTCACTGCTGATCAGCGTGGCGCCGATGCCCTCGGTAGCGGCGTAGTATTCCTGGATGATCGGGCCCCACCACTCGATCATCTGCTCCTTGATCGGAATCGGGCAGGGCGCGGCGGCGTGGACCGCCACGCGCATGGAGGAGAGATCGTGGCGGCGGCGCTCCCCCTCCGGCAGCTTGAGCAGACGGATGAACATGGTGGGGACCCACTGGCTGTGAGTGATGCGATGGCGCTCGATGGCGGCCAGGGCTCGCAGGGGATCGAAGCGCTCCATGATGATCACGGTGCCGCCGGCGCGGGTGATCGTCAGGCAGAACACCAGCGGGGCCGCGTGATAGAGCGGCGCCGGCGACAGATACACCGTGTCGGGGCCGACGCCGTAGAGCCGCTCGAACCCGCGCAGGAGCGTCGTCGCGCTGCCGATCGGTGCGCGCTCCAGCGGCTGCGCCACTCCCTTCGGGCGCCCGGTCGTGCCCGACGAGTACATCATGGGGCCGCCTTCGAGCTGCTCGGTGAGCGGCGTGGCGGGACACGCCGCGACGGCGTCCTCGTACCGCTCGTACCCGGGCACTGTCCCGTCGACGATCAGCCGCGTGTGGACGGTTGCGGGAAGACGGTCGCGCAGTTGCGCGGCGACGGCGCTGTGCGCGGCGCTGGTGATGAAAGCCTGCGCGTCGCAGTCGGCGGCGATGTACGCCATCTCTTCGGCGGTGAGATGGAAGTTGATCGGCGTGAAGACCAGACCCGAGCGCTGCGCCGCCCAACACACCTCGAGAAAGCGCGGCGAGTTCTCCAGACAGAACGCGATGTGATCACCGAAGCGAAGGCCGCGTGCGTGGAACAGCTGAGCGAGGCGGTTCGAGCGCGCGTCGAGCTCGGCATACGTCACCGCCTCGCCGGACTCGTCCATGATCCAGGCCGCCTTGTTCGGTGTGCTGGCGGCGTGAGCACCCGGCCACATGGCTTCCTCGTAACAGCCTCCCAGCCATTCAATCAATTGCTTGACTACGGTCTGGGATCGAGGAACAAACGTTGGCAGCCAGGCAGGAGGATCGTCTCATGAGCGACCGAATCGTCTCGGCGGATTCGCACGTGAACCCGCCCAAGGACCTCTGGGTGCGCAACGTTCCGGAGAAGTTCAAAGACCGCGCCCCGCGTGTCGAATCGAGCGAAATGGGCGATTTCTGGATCGTCGATTCCGAGATCAGCGGTGCCATCGGCCTCGATTCATCGGCCGGCCGCAAGCCGGAAGAGTTCAAGCCGCACGGGCTGACCTACAAGGACATGCGGCCGGGTGCCTACGATCCCACGGCCCGCCTGGCCGACATGGACCTCGACGGCGTCGATGCAGAAGTGTTGTACTTCGGCGGGCCGGTCACGCAGTACGCGGCCGACCCCGAGCTGCGGCGATACGTGGTCGAGCGCTACAACGACTGGATGCTCGAGCTGTCGAAGGCGGCGCCGAAACGCCTGATCGGCCTCGCGCACATCCCGCTGGTCGATATGAACGAGGGCATGAACGAGCTGAAGCGGGTGGCGAAGCTCGGCCTCAAGGGCTTCCACGTCGACCCGTTTCCGGACGAGCGCGGCGGGAAGCCGCTCTGGGACGAAGCCTACGAGCCCTTCTGGTCGCTGGTCGAGGAGACCGGTTTGCCGATGAGCTTTCACATCGTCGGGCCGCGCAAAGCCAACGTGCGCGAGGTTTTCATGAATCCCACGCCGGGGGTGAAGGAGACGTTCATCGCCATCGCGCCGATCTCGATCTGCGAGGTCGTGTCGACGCTGACCTTCACCGGCATCCTCGAACGCCATCCGAAGCTGCACTACGTGCTGGTCGAATGCGGCATCGGCTGGATTCCGTATTTCCTCGAGCGCATGGATCAGACCTTCAACAAGCATCGCTTCTGGACCAAGTCGATCATCACGGAGAAGCCGAGCGTCTACTGGTACCGGCAGGGGCACGCGACCTTCATCCAGGACCTCGCCGGCGTCGCCGAGCGCCATCGCGCCGGCCTGCACAACATCATGTGGTCGACCGACTACCCGCACTCCGACAGCACGTGGCCGAAGTCGCGCCAGGCTCTGGAAGAGCACTTCAAGGACGTTCCCGACAAAGAGCGCTCGCTCATCGCCGGCGGCAACTGCGCGGCGCTGTACCGGTTGAACTGAGGCGGCGCGGCCTGCGGCCGCGCCGTTCCGCGTTTGGCGTTGGCGTGGCGCGCTGCATCCGAGGCAGCGCGCTACCTGCCAAGCACCATTTCTGGGCAGGCAGCCCGCTGCCTCGGATGCAGCGCGCCGACCAACGCGCAACGGCGGCGCGCAGCGCCGCCGGAGGCTACTGGCCGCTTGGCACGAGCGTGCCGAACACGCCGTCCTGCCGGTCGTTCGGTCCGGCGGCGAAGTAGAGCGTGTCGGTGCTGCCGGCGACGCTGCCGTTGCCGAAGGCGAGGCCCCATAGACCCGAGATCGTGATGGGGTCGCCGTTTGGCCGGCTGACCTGCCCGAGGAACGTGCCGCCCACCGGATTGAACGCGTTCAGTTGTCCATCGCCGGCATTGCCGATGATCAGCGCGCCGCCGAAGGCACCGAACGACACTGGGGCCTGCGCAATCCCCCACGGAGAATTGAGTCGCCCCTGCGAGGCGAACCGGCGGACGAACTGGCCGTCGGTGTCGAACACGTTGACGTAGCCGTTGCCAACGCCGGGTACGTCCTGGTTGGTGGTCGCATTGCGCCGGGCGTACGACACGAACAGATCGCCGTCGACGTTCTGGATTCCGAACGGAGCGAACGCGGCTGGAATACCGGGATCGGTGAACGAACCACTCAGGGTGGCGGGCGCGAAGGTGCGGTCGAACACATCGACGGTACGCGCGGCAAAATTGGTGGCGTAGAGCAAGCTGCCGCCCGCGTTCCTGCCGATGGCGAGGCCCCTGTAGACGGCGCCGGCGCTGGAATTGTCGACGGCGAGAATCGCGTTCGGGGACACTGCATCGCTCCAGGCGGCGATCGTGCCGTCCTCGGTGGCGAAGATGTAGTGCGCCGGGCCGCTCACCGGACCGGCGGAGACGAGGAATCCGTCGGTGTCGTTGAACACGATGCCGGTGGGGAGAGACTGGGTGCCGGGCGGACTGCCCGCAGGCGGCGGGATGCTGACGACGAGCGGGTCGGCGAGTGGCAGGCGATTGCCCTCGCCGTCGTACACCGTGGCGACGCCCGCTTGGTTGTCCACGACCCACCACGGTCCGCTGGTGCTGCGTGCGAGGCCCCACGGGTTGAGCAGGTTCGGGTCGGTGATGGGTGCGCGGCCGGCGCTGTTGGCGACCAGGACGGTCTGCACGAAGCCGGGACCGCTCGGATCGCTGCCGCAGCTCGCCGTCAGAGCGACAAGGGTGAGCAACGCGCCGGCCGGCGCGAACCACGGGGTCGATCGAAGATCACCGGTCATGACCGTACTCCTCACAATCATGGGAACGGCAGCCATCCGCGCGGGGCGTCGCTGTTCGCGCTGGCGCGCGGTCCGCTCTTGCCGAACAGGGCGGCGACCGCATCCGTGTACAGCAGCTGCCACTCCGGCCGTTGGTCGATCGGCGTCGGCACCCCGCGTGGAACGAGAACCAAAGTGGTGTCGTACGCATCGAGCAAGCGCGCCGCGTTGGGGTCGTTGTCGCCGCGGAAGAAGGCGAAGTTGTCTTCGACCACGTGCGCCGGGTAGACGGTCGCAAAGCGCCCGTCGATCGACACCTTCGTCGCCGGGGCGGCGTAGAAGAGCGCATAGCCGCCCCAGTCGAGCGGCAGCGCCAGGTTGCCGCGCAGGTCGTGCGCTCGGACGAAGCGCAGTGCGCCGACGGGGTAGTCGGCAGCGAGATAGACAACCCCGCCGGCAGATTGCCAGATCCGATCCGCCAGCAGGCCGATCTGCACCAGCGCCACACCGAGGATGCCGATCGCGGCGGCCATCTGCGCAGCGTCCGAGAATCGAAACGATGTCCGCTGCCCGAGCCAGGCGAGCGCGCGGTCGAGCTGGTCGGCGAGCGGAGCGGCGGCGCACAGCGCGAACAGCGGGATGTGACGCTGGTTGCGACACGCCATCACTGCCACGATCGCGAGCAACGCAGCCCACCAGCGCTGGCGTCGCACGAGGCGTGCGAACGGCAGGGTTGCGATCACCGCGGCGAGCAGCACGAGAAACGGGATCTGGGCTGGGTCGCCGATCTCGACCGGTTGCCATTCGGTGAGCGGATGCGGGGCCTGCAGCTCGTGCACGATGTAGCCGAACAGCTGGGGACCATACGGGTTCAGCGCCGCGGCGGCGGTGGCCGTCGCGAGCATGGACAGGCGCATGGTGAGCGGCGTCGCCGCCGGCGCGCCGCCCGGCGGGATGGCAACGAAGAGGCCGAGGATGCCGAGGCCCATGATGAAGCCGCCGTGGGCGTTCGCCCAGAGCGCGAACCCCGCGCCGGTCAGCGCCAGGATCGGCCAGCGGGCCAGCGGCTCGGTCCGCCGCACGAGATGGTCGAGGCCGGCAAGCAGCGCGGCGACGGCGAGATAGGTGACGATCTGTGGGCGAATGGCGTACCCGCGCGCGAGCGTGGCGAGGGCGAGGACCATGACCGGACCGCGCACCCACGCAGAGGGGCTGCGCCGCGCCACCGGACCCCACACCAGGCCCACGGTCAGCAAGGCCACGGCGAGCTTGCCGAGCCAGAGGGCGGGGGCGCCGAGGAGATCGAAGAGCGCGGCGAAGACCAACTGCGTGAGCCATTCGTGATCCATCCAGGGTTGGCCAGCGGCGGTGTACGAGAACTCGTCGGCGCGCGGCACCGCGCCGCTGGCGAGGATGAGCCGACCGCTGAAGAGATGCATCCAGAGGTCGTTGTCGGCCTCGTTGTCGGCGAGAAAGTAGAGCGCGCTGGATCCCACGAGCACCGTCCAGGCGCGGTCCGCCCAGCGCGCCGCGGGCATTGCGCTCACGGCGACCAGAGGTAGAGGAAGCTCGGCGCGCGCGGCAGCATGTCCAGGTCGAGGTTGAGCAGGTTGACCTGGGCTGGGCTCGACCAGCCGCGCGCATGGAGACCGTCGCCGTACTCGTCCGTCCGGCGGTAGCGCACCACCGTCGCCTCGGGCACGCCGGCGCGAATCCTGGCGCGTTCGATCGTGTCGTCGAGGTAGCCGATGGCGTCCACCAGCCCGCCGCCGAGGGCTTGGTCGGCGCTGAACACGCGGCCGTCGGCCATCTGGGCCCGCATCTCCTCGGTCAGGGTCGGGCGCCGCTCGTACACCAGCCCGACGAAGCGTTCCTGCATGTCGCCGATCAGCGACTCCAGGACCTCGCGCTCGGCCGGCGTCATGGTGCGCAGGGGCGAGCCGATGTCCTTCATCGCGCCGGTCGCGACGGTCTGGTTGCGCACGCCGATCTTGCCGAGCAGCCCTTCGAGGCTGACGCTGGTGAAGAGGACGCCGATGCTGCCGGTGACCGTGGTCGGGCTGGCGACGATCTCGTCCGCGGCCAGCGCCGCGTAGTAGCCGCCCGACGCGGCGACGTCCATCATCTGCACCAGAATCGGCGCGCCGGTCTCGGCGCGAAACCGCGTCAACCGCTCGTAGATGATGTCGCTGCCGGTCACGGTGCCGCCCGGACTGTTGATGCGCAGCACGACGGCGACGATGTCCTCGTCGAGGCTGGCCTGGTCGAGCTCGGCTTCGACCCGGGCCACGGTGCTCTCCCGCGTCCGGAAGCCGAGCGTGTCGCCGCGCTCCTCGCTGGTGATCACGCCGGAGATGTCCATGAGAAGGATCTTGTCGTCGCCCGAGCCGCTGACGACGCGCTGCTGGAGCGGCTGCGGCCGGCGCGAGAATGGGTCGATGTCCCCGGTGATGAAGACGCAGCCGCCCGCGGTCGTGGCCAGCAGCAGGGCGAGGGCGCACCGGATCGTTGAACGGCTTGGCATCGGCGGCGGCAGACTATACTCATGGGCCTCCGAACGAGGCAAGATGACGACACGCTCGGCGCGATGCGCCGCGGCCCTCGCGGCCGCGCTGACGATCGCGGTGGCAGGCGCGGCGCGCGCCGTCGCCGGCGCGCCGCAGCGCATCGACAAGAGCAACGTCGAGGCGCACAAGGCACTCCTGCCGGTCTCGGTGTACGACCGCGTGCGGGCTGGGGAGTACGTGCTCAACGTGGTGCCGGTCGATGCCCAGCGCTTCCGCGCCAATTACACGGAGCGGTTCTGGAAGGCGAGCGCGGCGAATGCGGGCAAGTTCGGCATCGATCCAGGCACCGGCGGCCTGACCGACAGCGCGACCGGAAAGATTCCGCAGCGCTTCTTCGGGATGCCGTTCCCGCAGATTCAGGGTTCGGATCCGCAGGCCGGGGCGAAGATCGTGCACAACTATCGCGCCCGGCGGATGCAGATGGACGGCGACGTCCACACCTTCGACCTCAGCGATGTCACGCTGACCGGCGAGGTGCTGCGCACGGTGAAGATCCTGCTCTCGCAGCGGTACTACATCGGCACCACCGCGCCGCCGCCCGACGTCCTGCCCGACGACACCGAATCGCGGCAGCTTGGGGCCGCCTTGCAGCCGAAAGACCTCGAAGGGGTCGGCGTGCTCATCTGGCGCATCAACGACTGGACGACGTGGGACCAGGTGTGGGCGTATCTGCCGACCATTCGCCGCGTCCGTCGCATGCGCAGCTCGACGCGCGGCGATCGCGTGCCCGGCTTCGAGGTGCAGGGGGACGACGCGGACTGCTACGACAACAAGACCACCTACTTCACCTGGAAGTTGGTCGGGGAGGGCGAGATCATCGGCCCGCTCGGTACCGCTGATCCATATCCGTTCGCGCTCACCGACGAGCCGCCCAGCCGCCGGATCATGAACGTGCCGTACAACCGGGCCGTCTTCGAGACCCCAGGTGCGACCGGCGCCGGGTGGTTCACCCTCGACAATGTCTTCGTCAAGCGGCCGGTGTGGATCGTCGAGGGCACGCCGAACGATCCGTACTATGAGGCCGGCAGGATCGTGATGTACATCGACCGCGACCTCTACCACGGCTACTACAAGCTGACCTTCAATAAGGCGGGCGAGCTCTACCGCACCAACTTCTGCGGTCAGGCCTGGGGGCGATCGCGCGACGGTTCCTTCGCCGCACCCTCACCCCTGCTCATGCTGGGGGTGAACGAGAAGGAAAACCGCGGCACGCCCGCCGGGCGCTTCACCCGCGAGACGTTCGAACGCGGCTTTCCCGAGAAGTGGTTCACCGCCGGGTACCTCGACGAGCTGAGCAAGTAGCGACGGTACGTCCGAGAGATGACGGCTGCTGTCGGCACCTCGTCCGTTGCCCGTTGCCGGTTGTCCGTTGAGGATGGTTCCGTCGGCACGATCACGACCCGGTGCGGGCAACGGGCAACGGACTTCAGGCGCGCTAGGCCGAGCAGGGTTCGCCGCTTTCGCGGCGCGTAATGTGATTCCAGGCGTTGCGATAGGTGGCGAACTTGCCGGCGTACGAGCGGCGCGAGTCGGGCAGATAGAACGTCTTGCCGCTGATCGCTTCCCACGGGATCACGAACGACTGCGCCAGGTCGAGCTTCTGCCCGGGAACCAACGGCACACAGGCAAAGAAGTCGCTATAGCGCTCACCCACCTTGCCGCGATGGTGAAAGTTGAAGTTCCAGGCGCGGTAGACGTAATTGTAGTGCCGGCCACCGACGTGGACCCGGCGGCGCGACGAGCTCGGGTAGGCGACGCGCAACGCGAGGCGAATTCGGCCGTCGACCAGAAAGTCGAACCGAGCCTGCGGCGGAGCGTTCACTACCTGATGCCCGAGCGTGGTGAGATGTGCGACGACCTCCTGCTTCGGAACATCGTGAATTTCGACTCGGTTCATCGTCCGCTGTGAGCTCAACCGCCGGCTCATTGCTGCGCTGATTCGGCCGGAGCGCACCTCGGCGCGCGCCAGCCGGCCCCTAAATAGCCTCATGAGGCGGCTTTTGCCAAGCAAAAAAACCACCGGACTATTGCCGCCAAGTTCAGACGCAAGCTCGGTCGCTTGCTGCGACTAGTCGATTCGAAGCGGCGGTTGCGCCGGTCGATGGTTGGAGATCGTGTTCAGCGGAGTCTCGCCTCGGTCCCCGGAGCCGCCCGGGGTCAATCTCTCAAGCAGTTGAAAATTCAGCGCTTATTTGACCATACCCAGCTGGAGCGCTTGGCCGGGGGGAGGGGTTTCGCCGGCGGAGACTTGTCCGGATACGGGCAGAGGCGACGCACGACGCAGGCGGGGCAATTGGGATGACGAGCGGTGCACACCCGCCGGCCGTGATATTGGAGGAGATGGCAAAAGCGGATCTGCAACTCCGCCGGGACGATCGAGACCAGATCCGCTTCGATCTTGTCGGGATCGGACTGCGCGCTCAGGCCGAGCCGCTGTGACAAGCGCGCGACATGCGTGTCGACCCCGATACCGGGGACGCCGAAGGCGTTGCCGAGCAGGATGTTGGCGGTCTTGCGACCGACCCCGGGCAGGCTGAGCAGGTCGTCGCGATGGCGCGGGACGGCGCCACCGAAGCGCTCCACGATCTGCTGGCTGCAGGCGCGGATCGCCCGCGATTTTTGCCGGTAGAACCCGGTCGGCCGCACCCACTCCTCCAGCTCCGCTTGTGCGACCTCGGCGAAATCGCGAGGTGTCCGGAAACGCTTGAACAGCACGGCCGTGACCTCGTTGACCTTGGCGTCGGTGCACTGGGCGGCGAGGATCAGCGCGACGAGCAGCTCGAGGGGCGTGGTGAAATCGAGCGCCAGCTTCGCATCCGGGTGCGCCTGATCGAGCGCGGAGATGATCCTGCCGACCGGTCGCGCGCGGGCGGGCCGTCGCGCCCTGCCAACCGGAGCGTGGCTCCGCTTCATGGCCGATTCCTACATCGACGACCCAGCGTCGAACAACGGTCGAGGTCTGGCTGAACCGCTGCCGGCGTCGTGTCACGGCGACGGTTCATCTGCTCATCGCCGATTGCGCATTCCGTGCTAGGATCGGACGGGGTGATTTGGTAGTCACCATGGGCTCGGAGGTGTCTTGGCGGACATTGGCAATGTCGGCGTGAAACGCGCGGACACGGCGGCCGGCGCCGGCGTGCTGGTGCGCGACGTCTGGCAGTTGCTGCGGCCCACGCAGTGGGCGAAGAACAGCGTGCTCTTTGCCGCGCTGATCTTCTCCAAGCACCTCTTCGTTCCCGGCGACGTCGCCATGGTGGTGGCGGCGTTTGTCTGCTTCTGCTGTGTCGCCAGCGGCGCGTACGTGATGAATGACATCCGCGACTGCGAGCGCGACCGCCAGCACCCGCTCAAATCGCGCCGGCCGCTGCCCGCGGGCCGGGTCCCGCGCTCGGTGGCCGTCGCGGCGGCGCTCGGTCTGATGTCCGTAGGGCTGGGCGGTGCCTTCGCGCTCGGTGCCGCGTTTGGCGGGCTGACGGCGTTCTATCTCGCGTTGCAGGTGGCGTACACGTTCGCCGTCAAGGAGATGGTCATTCTCGACGTCATGTCGATCGCCGCCGGCTTCGTGGTCCGTGCCGTCGCCGGCGGCGTGGTGATCGGCGTGCCGGTGTCTCCGTGGTTGATCATCTGCACCTTCCTGTTGGCGCTCTTCCTCGGCTTCTCCAAGCGCCGCCACGAGCTCGTGCTGCTGGAGGATCGCGCCACCGAGCATCGGGCGGCGCTGCGCGAGTACAGTCCCTATTTCCTCGACCAGATGATCGCGGTGGTCACGGCCTCGACGGTGGTCGCGTATGCGATCTATACCGCCTCGCCCGAGGTGCGCGAGAAGCTCGGCACCGACCAGCTCTACCTCACGATCCCCTTCGTGCTCTTCGGGATCTTCCGCTACCTGTATCTGGTCCACCGCCGCGAGCTGGGCGGCAACCCGACGCAGCTGCTGCTCTCGGACCAGCCGCTGCTGATCGACGTGGTGCTGTGGATCGTCACCGCGTCGCTGCTGCTGTACTGGCGCTGATGACCGGTGACGGCGCGGCATTCCGCGGCACGCGGGTGGACAAGCCCTGGGGATACGAGCTCATCTGGGCCCACACCGACCGTTACGTCGGCAAGATCCTGCACATCGAAGCCGGACACGCGCTCAGCCTGCAATACCACCGCCGCAAGGACGAGACCCTGTACCTGCTCGCGGGTACGCTCGACCTCGAGATCGGCGACGACGAGCGCACCCTGCAGGCGATCGCGCTCCAGCCGGGTGAGAGCATGCACGTATGGCCCGGGCGGCGGCATCGCCTGACTGCGCGTACGACGTGCGACGTCCTCGAGGTGTCCACGCCGGAGCTGGACGACGTCGTGCGCCTGGCAGACCGCTATGGGCGCGCGGGGAGCACCTAGCGGCTGCTGACGAAGCAGATGTACGCCCTTCGACGCGCCCACGTCGATCCGACCTCGGTTCGTGCGGAGCTCGTTGAAGCAGGGGACAACTCATGCGCTGCCTGATCACCGGCATCTCCGGCTTCGCCGGCCGCCACTTGGCGGCACTGTTGCTGGGGCGCGGCGACGAGGTGCACGGGACCCTGCACCGGGCCGAGAGCCGGGCGGGCTTGGCATCGCTGGTCGGGCGCCTTCCCGACTTGGCCGACCGGCTCCACGTGGCCGATGTCGGCGATGCGGAGACCATGGCGCGGACGATCGCAACGGTGCGCCCGCAGGGGATCTTCCATCTCGCCGCGATCACGTTCGTTCCCGACACCGTCGCCGACCCGGCCACGGCGATGCGGGTCAACGTGCTCGGCGCGTTGCATGTCTTCGCCGCGGTGCACCGCCATGCGCCGGACTGCCGGGTGCTGGCCGTGGGCTCGGGGGACGCGTACGGCGCGGTCACAGCCGACGCGCTGCCGGTGCGCGAGAGCTGCCCGCTGCGGCCGCTGAGCCCGTACGGTGCGAGCAAGGCGGCGCTCGATCTGCTGGCCTACCAGTGGGCGCACGGCGCCGGGCTCGACGTGGTGCGGGTGCGCGCCTTCAACCATACCGGACCGGGGCAACGGCCCGATTTCGTCTGCCCCGATTTTGCCCGCCAGCTGGTTGCGGTGGCGCGCGGGGAGCGTCCGCCGCTGTTGTCGGTCGGCGACCTCGATCTGGTGCGCGACTTCAGCGACGTGCGCGACGTGGTGGCAGCCTATGTCGCCGCCTGGGAGCGCGGAGGCAGCGGCGAGGTCTACAACGTCTGCTCCGGCACCGGCCGTTCCGTGCGCAGCGTCCTCGAAACGTTGAGCGAAATCGTCGGTGTCGAGGTGCGCACCGAGGTGATGGGCGAGCGGCTGCGCCATGCCTCAACGCCGGCATTGGTCGGCTGCGCGGAGAAACTGCGCGCAGCCACCGGATGGGCACCGCGCTATGCCTGGCGCGACACCTTGACCGCGGTCGTCGACGATTGGCGGTGATGACCGTTCAGCGTTGAGCGTTCAGCGTTGAGCAGCGTTGAGCGTTGAACGCCTGGAAGCCAAACGCTCAACGCTCAACGCTGAACGGTCAGTTCAGCTGATACGTGACCCGGAACGAGATCTGCGAGCGGTCGCGGAAGAAGCCGAGCGACTG
>Ga0187893_10007167_pt1 | contig 18491 bp, 14 predicted proteins | sample MA1701074metaG_FD_139574 | JGI IMG/M metagenome (GOLD analysis project Ga0187893, IMG submission 139574) | White microbial mat communities from a basaltic lava cave in the Kipuka Kanohina Cave System on the Island of Hawaii, USA - MA170107-4 metaG ... | reverse complement strand
GCATCCATCTTCGCAGCTGGAAATCCGATTCCGAAGACGAAGATGGGCGTGCTGGACGCCGTCGCGCGGCTGATGGAGGACGCGCCCGAGCATTCCGTCCATCTGGCGTCACCGCCGTTGAACGGCTTTCAACATCAATATCTGGGCGCTCTCGCCACCCAAATGACCGCGCGGGGCGCGGTGACTGTCCCAGATGCCGACGCGCGCGCGATTGTATACGCGGTCGCCCAAGGACTCCACGAAACCCACCAGATCGCGACAGTGCCGGCTCCGGCAAACATTGTGGCGGCGCTGTGTGCTCATGATGTGTTGGAGCGGCTCGAATACCCGGCCATCGCACTCCGCTTCACGCATCAGCAGTTTCAGGAGCTTTATGCTGCCGTCGACATCAAGCGGCAGCTCCTTCACGTTGCCGCGCGCAATCAGGAGGACGAACGCCGCAACTTCACCGCGACGTACGTAAATGCGCCGGCATGGGCCGAGCCGCTCCGCATGATCGCGGAAACCATTAGATTCCAGGGCGACGAAGCAACCCCAGACCGAAACGAAGTGCAGGCCGGCCGAGCGCTGGTCGAAATGGCGCTCAGCGTTGACCCTGTTTTTGCAGCAGAACTCGCGCGGTTATGTGGCACCCTCGTGTGGCGTGAAGTCGGAGCAACGGTCACCGCCCGCCTGCGCTCCTGGTACGGCGTCGCCGACGAACATCACCGGAACTGCGCGCTGGCGGCAATGATTGCCACCGGCTCCGACGAGTTCCGGGACATCCTCGTCCCGTTTCTCTCAGGAAATGACCAGCAGCTCAGCCTGCGCACATATCGGTTGCAGCCCGATCTGCACCTCACAAGCCTTGGTCCGAGGTGGCGCGAGACCGTCGGCTCGTGGAGCGAGGGGGCGCGAGCAACTTTGGTGTCCGAGTTGCTTCGCGACCGGTTCGTCCCGGAGATCGTTGACTTCGCGCTCGCCGACAACAGCGTGGCCGTTCAGAAAGCGGCTCTCGACGGGTTGATTTGGAATGGCCTGGAGGACGAGGCCGCGCAATTCATGGAGGCGACCAAGCCCCAAACTTTCGATGCGATTGCGCGAGAAACACCACCCGATCTAGTTCCCGCGCCTGTTCGCGTACGCGCTTTGGAGGCATTTCAGAAAATACCGGATGACGCCGACGCGACCTCTCACCTCGCGACGCTTCTCAAGCGCGCGGAGCTCGGCGAGGCGAACAGCAACCAGCTCAAGGAAACACTGGACAGGCTCCCCGACAAGATCACTGAACACTGGGTGCAACATGCCATCAGGCAGGCACTCGACATCTTGCGGCCGGCCGAGGCAGAGTGGGTCAGCCATTGGGTTGCCGGGCGCATCGCGAGCGGATCACTGTGGCCGGAGCACTGGAAGCCCTTCGTCTCCACGGTGCCCGCGGAGCTGGTGGAAGCGAGTCTTCGCAGAGTTGAATCAGAGGACCTAAGAAACGCTCACTTCGGCGGGCTCATTGCCGTGATTGTGGCGGGAGCGGACGCGAACCTCGCAGCCCGAGTTTTCTCCAACCTCCGCCGCTTGCGACAGACGATAACGGCAGCGCCGGACCAGCGCCATGACCTTGAATGGCAGATCGAGCATCAGCTCGAAACGCTCTTCCGCGACCTGCCACTGGACGCAGCGGTTGAGGGCTTGCTTTCCGTCGCGACTCTGGACCCGATCGACATCGAAGTTGGCTCCCGCCTCTTCACCCGTGTCGCAAGGCACGACGCGGAATCGATCGCGAATGTTGACCCTCGTTTGAAAGGCGAGCTTCACGCGTACGTGAAGAAGGGCCTTGCCATCGTTCTCCAGCAGGACGACTACAACGGCGAACTGAAGGCCAACTACGCCTCGGTGGTTGCGCAGCTCGGCGAGCCGGAGGATATCAATGACCTCATGACGCTCGTTCGAGCCGACATCGAACGCGTCAAGCGCGGTCACGCCGCGAGGGCCGCAGGAGACCGAGGCCCATGGGCAATGCACAGCAACATGTGCCAAGCGCCGTGGCTCATTCGCGCGATTGCCGAACTCAATTCTCCAAAAACCGACGACGTCCTGATTGAGTTGCTGCGCGAGCCGGAATACGAACGCTGGATCGCCGAGGAATTTCCAAAACTAGCGCTGCCAACAAAGAGTGACCCATTCGCAAAAACCGACTACGGTGCGATCTGGGCTGCGCGCGACGGGCGATACGTCCCAGACGCCTATCGCGACCGACGCCAGCGCTTCGCTGCCGCTCTACGAGAACACACCGCGCAGCGGCTTGATGAATACCGACGTGATCCGAAGCCTCCGCTCGCTTACCTCTTGAAGGAACTGGCCAAGGCACTGGCGGCGCTCGACCCGTTGGGCTCGGCGGAAGTTGTGCTGCAGGTGATGTCCCTTGTCGGAAACGGCGACGGCTGGCAGCAAGCCGCCGCACTTGAGAGCATGCTGTTCGGAGGGGCTGCGCTTTCCACTGACCCGATACTCACGATGGTCGATGCGGTCGTTGCGCGCGCGCAAAGGTACGGGCCGCAAGACAACGAGCGCTGGCTCGTGAACCGATTCCTCTGCATCTTGCCATTCGTCGACGCTGCTCAACTCGGCATACAGAAGATCAGAGAAGTGATTTCCCTGCCATGGGTGCATGCGTACGAGCTTCGGGGAGTCGCAACGGCCCTCGGTCACAGCCGCTGCAACGAGGCTCTCGACCTCCTGCGAGAGCTTGCGTCCGACCCGGCCCGTGCGCGGCAGTTGGAAGATGACTGGATCAATGCGGTGGCCGCGCTGAACACGCCGGCGGCAAAGAATCTCCTCATAAGCTTCGTTGATCCCGAGATCGCCGGCCTTCCGGAGGCCGTCCGCTTTGAGCGCCAGGACGTGCTCGCCGCCAGAATCGCCGACTGCGCCAGGCAAGACGGCGCAATCGAGGCGCGGCTATGCGAACTCTGTACGGTCGAGTTGCCTGCCCCAAAGCGACTCCTCTTGACCAAGGTAATGAATTTTCTCGGAACTCCCGAAGCGCTGCTCGCGGCTCTGAACCTCATTGATGACCGCGCACGGCCACCGTACGACTACGACACGTGGCAACAGCTTGAGAACGCCTTCGTGGAAAAGAAGCCCTACGGACAGAGCCAGGGCACGTACACGCTCGCCGCGCGCGCGGCGAACGACGTCCGCTTGCGGCTGTTCGAAATGCTGAACGACCCGCGTCGAAAGCGTTCCGCTTTTTCGTTGCTAGGGCAGATCGAGGAATGGCGGCTTGAACATGGCCGACCGTTCGGCGAACCGCGACATCCGGCATTCGGCGCGGCAGGCACATGGCCGCCGGACGAACCCAGAGATTGACACCGCTCAACCCGCAGCGCGCGACGTGCCGTCGCGCCGACTGCCACGCCATCGACCACAAAGCCGGCGTTCCACGGCGAGAGCCAACGACCCGCACAACTTTAGCGACGGCGCATCCGATACCGTCCACCGCCATGTCGTCGGTCACATCTTACGGTCGGCTTAGTGGGTTATCGTCCGAAGGCGAGGGCATCGAACCTCCAGGTGGCGTCCCAGCGGTATCATCCCATCCGAAAGGTGAGCGATGGATCTCCTCTGGTTTCTGCGCGAGCGCCTGACGTTCATCCGGCACTTTTACGACCAGGCGGTCGTCCCGTTCAACGAGACGAAGCGGAAAATCAACGACGGCGAGGAGCCGTTCGTGCCGTCGTACACCGAGGACGGCGAGCCGAGGTTCGTCGAGCAGTGGATAGAGGCCGACCAGTCGGTCGACGTGCTCGGACAGCACTGCGTGAGCATGATTTCGACCGCGCTCCATCTCTATCTTGACGCCTGGCTGGATCGATTCCAGAGCACGTTTCCGAAAGTCGTCTTGGAGCTCGGGAACCCGTACGCGCAGACGAAGGAGGACCGCAAGGAACGAAAGGGCTGGTTCCTGATCCTCAAGGGGTTTTTCGAGCAGAGGCTGAAACTCCCGTGGGAGGAGTCCGGCGCGGACGTGGCGATCATCGAGGAAGTGGTGATGGCCCGGAACACCGTGCAGCACCCGGAGTTCATCGGGTTCAGCCGCGCCAAGCAGACGAAGAAGGATTTTCAAAAGTACAAGCAGTCATTCTTTGCCGACGAGGACGAGCTCCGACTCTATCAGCACGACGACGGCACGTTCCACGACTGGGACACGCCGCCGTGGAACCTGAAGATGACGCGGGAGAAGCTCGAAAGCGCGATGGTGGAAATCGAGAGACTCTGCGCGTACCTGGAGGAATGGTTCAATTACGCGCGTTGGGGCCAGCTCGAGGAGTTCTACCGCAAGCAACGTGGCGAGGAGCCGCCGGCCGAAGCGGTGCGCGCATCGGAGGACCGATGACGGACAAAGCCGTCGTGAACGAGGCCGAGGCACTGGAGCTCCTGAAGAAGCTGTTTGCCGAGGACCCGGCGCTCGAGGAAAAGCTGAAGCGGATCGGCGGGCATCTGTACTTCGCCGACGACATCGTGCTCGTCGTGCTCAAAGGACATCTGCTCGTCGAAGAGCAGCTCACGACGATCATCCGGAAGTTCGTACCGCACGGCGAGTTTATCGACGACGCCAATCTGCGCTTCTTCCAGAAGGTGCAGATCGCGCGGTCGCTATCCTGGGACGAGCATCAGAACGACATGTGGGATCTCGTGATTGGTCTGAATAAGGTGCGGAACGACATGGCACACGCGCTCGAACATCCGAAGGTGGAGGCGCATATCTCGTCGTTGCGCGCATGCTATTTCGAAATCTTCGCGGACTCCGAACGTGCGAAGGCGGAGAAGGATGCCCGGGACGCGGACGTGCTCAAGAGCGTCGTCGTCGTACTCACCGGGTTCTTGGCGCAGTTTGAAAAAGAAGTCGAGCGTTTCCGCTGGTGGGTTTCGATTATCGACCGCTTCGTAAATCCGCACCGGCACCGCCAGCCGAAGGCGGCTGGACGGGTCGATACCGCAGACGTGGAATCGCAGTAGTGTTTCGCCGAACGACTCGCGGCAAAAGAACGCGACGCTGTTAACCGAGCCGTAAGCGAGAAACCAACAATTTCGGTCCGGTGCCAGTGAGGCCATGATAAACGCTCCGTTTAACATGACAGATTCGCGCGCCATGCTAAAGCTGGACGAATCGCGAAGCCCTCGCCTGATCGGTCCGGGCGCGATGGTTGGCTGGAGCCTCACGTGATGGGGTTGACGCCGAAAACGGGTTCATTCAAACAGTTTCGAAGATCTGTTGATGTCGTTGCCATCGTTCGTCGTGAAAAGCGCGGCAACCTTTTGGAAAGCGCATGTCCTCAGGCCCCGTCATCATCATCCAGCTTGCTGGGGGGAGGCGGGGCCTCCGCCGTTTTGCGCGTCACCTGCACATCGAGGAACGCGTCCTTCGGTTTGCGGATATTCGCGGCTACCAATCTGACGATCACCCTGAACGAGCGGACGTCGGCATCCGTGTCGAATTGAAAATACACGGCTGGCAATTCGCACGGAACGTGATGCTTCACCCGCTTGATACCGTACTGGACGCGCTGCCCTGACCCTTCCTCCAGAATGTTCGGGCCGTCCTCGTTCGCCGCGGGTTGCAGAAAAGCGGTTCGTGGCATGTGATCGAGAAATGGCATCCTTACGTCGAGCACCGAATCGTAGATGCTCCTCGGCTTTGGCACGACCGGCGGTATCGGCAGCTTCGGCACCTTCTTGAGCCATGTCCCCGATGCGTCCGTCCAGAGCTGGAGGTCGACGTCATCACCCGGCGCCGTCCCGTCGTTCTCAAGAACGAAGTTGAACTTGAGAATTCGGAAGTGGGTGTTCAACGTGACCGGCCAAGTTTGTAGGAACATCTCGTAGGTGTTGTAGTACCTGTCGATCGCCGCGTTGTGCTTCGCGGCGTCCGCCTGCGACACGAATCCGGGAACGCCTTCGAGACCCTTGAATGACACAACCTGTCCGAGGAGCTCCACGTCGTCAGGCATGCCGCTGATGTGCGGATGCCGTTTTCGCCAGTCACCAAGCAATCGCCCCAGCGTCCCGGCGTCGAAAGCGGCGACTGATCGCATCTCGAATGTGGCGTGCGTTTTCCCGTTTCCAAAGGTTAGCGTCAAGTCGGGCGCGGCGCTCTTCAACTCCGCGACCTCGCGTTTCGCTTTCTCGAGCTCGCGCTCGACCTCGTCCGGCTCGTCCGGCAATTCGAGGGTTTCCGCGGGCATGACGAGCTCAGTTTTCCGGGACCGCGCCTTGACCCCGAGGCCGGAATCACACGAGAGGATAAGGACGCGGTTCCCCGCGTTCTTCTCGCGGAATTCGACGAAGGACGCGAGCAGCCGGTCGTCGCTCGCCTGAGTGTGAAGGCGGTGCTGCGCGAAAAGCGCATCCGGTGGTTCGGCGTCGAGCGCTATCGCGTCAACGCCGTCGCGCATCTTCACGGGCGTCATCGAGAGGCCCAGCGCCGCGATCTTTTTCAGCACGGATTTCGCGCGCCTTCTCGCGTCGCGAGCCCGCCCACTTGTGCCTGTCGAGCTCGGCGAATACGACAGGAGCAAAGACCAGCGTCACGGAGCGAACGCCGAGTTGCGCCGGCCAGTCGACCTCATCGAAGAACTGGTAGTGCAGAAGCACGTTCGTATCGACGAAGACAAACGCGTGCACGAGCGCCCTACGCCTTCCGATCGAGACTGCGCAGGAACCGGACCGACCCCGCGACGTGATTGAAGATCAAGAGCGCCTCTTCGTAATTCAGCACCGGATTGTCGTGGGCGAGGCTCTGGTTGTTCCGGACGTCGTTGAACGCCTCCAGGATGGAGATGCTTGATTTCAGGATGCGCAGAGTCATTTCCGACTCGATCCTGCAGGAGGCCTGGAGCTTCTTGACGTATTCGCCGAAGATGCTGTGAAGCGCCTTATCGCGCGTGACGGTCACGCCCGCCCCCTCGCAGAGCGCGCGGACGTACTTGATCACGAAGGTGTGGAGACGGTCGAGCCCGGCTTCCGGCTCATTGTGTTCGATCGCTTCGCGCACTGCCTTCGCGACGATCTCAAAATCCCGCTCGTCCGAGACGGCGCTCAGGGCGTCGAGTTCGGGGACAGTGCTGTCCTGCAGCAGCCGCGCGACCGTTCGCCGGCACGCGGCGTGATTCGGATCGTCGGCGTTGAACGCACGACCCGCAACGCCGTAGTCCAGCAGGTCGCCCAGCAACTTGCCGACGAGCCGATTGTTCTCCTCCGTCCAGAATCCGCGCAGGCGGTTCGCCTTCGAGCCGCTCGCGCGGTTGTACTTCTCGTCATAGATGTCGCGCCCCGTGCTGTCCGCGACGAATTCTGCAAACGTCCGGTTCGAGAATCCGAAGATGTAGCCGTCAGACATTTGAAAGAGGCGCTCGAACTGCCTCTTCTCGACGATCGTCATGTCAGACATCTGTCACATCCAGCACCAGCGGCCCGTTACTTCTTCGCCGACGCCATCCGCACGACCTTCTCGGCGGGCCTCGCTTCCACGGCCTCGGCGGGCGACATCTCCTTCGTCGCGATGCGCCGTGCATCATAAGTCGCGAGCCAAGCGGCATCGACGCGGCCCTTTTTCACGAGCGCCCCGACCACCGTCGCCGGGTCGACCATCAGCACGTAACGGTAAGGCTCGTTTCCGATCTTCTGCGCCTTGATGAAGCCCAGGGCCTCGAGGAGGCGCATCCGCTCCTGCCATGTGCGGAGCGCGCGGTTGCCGGTGTAGCCGGCCTCGTACGCTAGCTCCCGCTCGTTGGTGATCTCGACGATGCCGCTGTCGAGGTGGCGCGCCCAGAGCGCGAGGTACGCCGACGACGGGTCCTGCCGTCCGCTCAGCGCCTTCGACTTGAGAAGCGTCACCAGCAAGGGCAGCGTCCGCGGCGCGCGGAACCAGCCCTTGCTGTCTTCCCCCGTCCACGCGTTCGCTCCGAGCCAGAAGCGATCGCGCAGGTTGGTCCGTTCTTCGGATTTTCTGTTCTTCATGATCCACATCCCGCGCGATTTTCAGGCCTGGGAAACGGCCACGCAGCGCTTCGCGGCCGTTCCCTTCGCCTGCTCGGGCGGCCTGCACGAGGGGCCATTCCCGCAGACGATGACTCGATTATCGAAGGAAATCCGCTCCCGGACAACGACACAGGTTCGTACCAAAGAGCGGCCGGCCCGCGTTATTCCGTCGAGGAGCAACCTGCTTGCCGCGCATTGAAGCGTGGCTGATTATCAGACCGGCGGCATGGCGCCGTCTCGCCGTGGGGACGACCGCAACCCCGAGCGGAAATCCCGCCAATCTCGCTGGGCGGGACGTTGGCCGGCCCTGAGTCCGGGTGTCCCTGGTGTTCCAGTCGTGTCCGTCGTGGTCCCTTCGTGTGATCGTGATCCGCGTGTTCCCAGGGTGTCCCAGCGCTCGAAGAATCTTATTCGCGCGCGTGAGCGGTCGGGCCGTTCGAGCTGCGGTCAACACTTGCGCCCATTGAACGGCTAAGAAGCAGACCCGCAAGACGGCGTGGACGTCGAAGCGGGTGCCATGCCGGGTGCCATGCCGCCGCCCCCAAAACGCCTCCGGAATGGGTGCCATGCCGGGTGCCATGCCGAAAATGACGGATTGGGACGGGGTGAGAGACGCCGAGATTCCGAAGGAATTCGCGAATTCTCGAAAGATCTGGCGCGCCCGGCAGGACTCGAACCTGCGACCCCCGGCTTAGAAGGCCGATGCTCTATCCGGGCTGAGCTACGGGCGCGGTACGGAAAGTGTACCCCATCGTTCCCGCGGCTTCCGCCCTCCCCCGCTCGCAAAACGTGCGCGTCACGACGGTGATTCGGATGCCAGCCTGCGGACAAGGTCGAGGGCGCGACTCACATGTCTCTTCACCCGAAATCGAGACGAAAAGGCGTCGCGCACGCTCCCGTGTCGATCGATCACGAAGGTGGCGCGTCCTGCCAGGCCGAACGGCCCTTCGGGGACACCGTACGCGCGCGCTGTTCGACGGTCTGCGTCGCTGGCCAGCATGAAGGGGAGTGCGTGGGTGTCCTGAAACCTGCGATGCGAAGACACCGGATCGGCGCTGATCCCAATGACCTCGGCTCCGGCCGCGACGAACTGCTCGTACGAATCTCGGAACGTGCACGATTCGACGGTGCACCCAGGTGTGTCGTCCTTCGGATAGAAGTAGAGGACGATCAGCTTCTTCCCGAGGTAGTCCGCGCTCCGCAACACGCTTCCGTCAGATGCCTGAAGGGAGAAGTGAGGTGCACGGGCTCCCCGCTTCAACACGGGGTCCCTCCGCGAGGCAGGTGCACGACATGGGACAATCGACGTCTAATATGAAGCTCTTCCAAGCCCATGACCAGCCGGCGCGCCCCGCCGACGCGGAGCACTTTACCGGCGCCGCCAGCGTGGCACACATCGATCGGTTGGTGGAACAACCGCGTCTGAACATGTATCGCGTAACCTTTGAGCCGTCGGCACGGACAGCGTGGCACGCACACACCGGCGTGCAGGTGCTGCTCGTCGTCGAGGGATGCTGTCGCGTCCAGAAGGCAGGCGAGCCGGTTCAGGACGTCTCGGCCGGCGGCGCCGTCCGCATCGAGCCCGGCGAGCGCCACTGGCATGGGGCGACGCCGGACGCCCCCATGACGCACCTGGCGTTGAACATCGATACGAAGACCGAGTGGTTCGAACAGGTGAGCGACGCGGAATATGCCCAGACCCATGTAGAGTAGGCGCCAGCTACAGGAGGCCGGACCGATGTCTATGCTGCTCGCCTCGTTCCTCGCCGTCGTGTTGGTCCTGCTCACCCCCGCCGCCGCCGCGGCCCAGGCCGGCAACGCCCAGGCCGGCAAGGCGCTGTGGGAGTCGCCCGCGACCATGTGCCGGAACTGCCATGGCACCACCGGCGAGGGCGGCTTCGGACCCGATCTCGCCGGACGCCCTCTCACCATCGCGCAGTTCCGCCATGCCGTCCGCCAGCCGTGGGGCATCATGCCGGCGTTCGCCGAATCGCAGGTCAGCGACCAGGAGATTGCCGACTTCGTCGCGTACTTCGACAGCCTGCCCCCGGTCGCGACGCCGGGGCCGTGGCGCTTCACGGTGCCGCAGGGCGCCCCGCGGGGCCAGCAGCTGGCACTCGCCGCGTACGGGTGCGCGCAGTGCCACGGGCCGACGCTCAACATCCTGCGCCAGAACCTGGGCGCGGTCGGAGCCGACTTCGAGTGGGTCAAACGCATGGTCTATGACCATGTGAAGCTCATCCCGGCGCATTGGAAGACGATCGGCGAACCGCCGCCGGCCCGCGCGCGGATGGGTGACTATTCGCCGACGCGGCTGCCCGAGCCTGTCCTCCAGGAAATCTGGATGTTCGCGCGCGACCTGGGCTACCGGCCGTTCATCACGAGCCATCTCAGCGCCGGCGTCACCGGCGCAAACGGTGTGACCTATACCCTGACCGTCGAAAGCCTCGGCGTGCCGAACCGAGGCCTGACAGCAGAGGACCTGACGATTAATCTTGTCGTCCCGGCCGGATCTACCGTGGTGAGCACGAGTGGGAGCGGCTATCAAGGTGTTCGCGCCGACGCGGGGCTGAAGACCAATGTCGCGGTATGGCAGCTCGCCAAGATGGCACCCAGAGAAGAGCACACGTACTCACTGACGCTGTCGCGGGCCGCCACCGCCGCCGACAACGTGCGCGGCGCCATCCGCTGGTCGAAGCCGGTCGTCAAGACAGGGCCGATCGACGAGGCCGCGATCGCGCCCGCGCCGCTGACGAGCGCCACGCAGTAGTGCCGTCCACCAACCGACCGCGGGCCGGCTATGTCGGTCGGGCCCGCGAGCCCTGCCCACCAGAGGAACACGCATATGGTACTGATCACCAGACGTCACCTCCTGTTTGCGGTCGGCGCAGCGCTGGCTGGCTGTACGAGCACGCCGCCAATCATGGAGGTCACGTTAGCCGTCAACGGCATGATTTGAGAGGGATGCGTCGCCGCAGTGCGGTCGGCACTGCTCGAAGTCGAAGGCGTCGCACGCGTGCAGGTGGTGTTGGAGAAAGGGACGGCCGTTGTCACCTACGACGCCCGCGCGACGGGGGTTGACGCGCTGGTGGATGCCGTCCGCAGCGCAGTCGGGCCGTTCGGCCCGTACTCAGCGGCTGCCGCCGGCCCCCCTCGTCCCGCTGCATCACGGCAATGACCTGACTTCGCGATCGAGCATCCAGTTGAGCAGGACGTGGAGCGTGGCAGGACTCGCCTCGCGTGCCCCTTCCAACATCACGAAGCTGCCGTCCCGCGTGACGTCGTAGTTGGACGAATCCACGGTGCCCCTGGCGAACGGAACATCGAACAACACCTGCGGCGATCCCGTGCGGATGTCGCTCCCCGACATCGTCACGGCGACCGCGATGAGTCGATCGCCTTCGCGGTAGAACAGCTCGGCGCCCTTCGGCGCCCAGATCGGCTCGCCGCCGCCGCCGGTGGAAACCTGGCGGCCGCGCGCGCTGCCGGCCGCCAGGCCGATGTACACCTCGTTGCGGCCCGTCTCGTTCGAGACATACGCCAACCATCTGCCGTCGGGTGAAAAGCGCGGCGCCCCCTCCTCGGCGGCTGATGCGGCAAACACCTGCGGGCCCGCCCTCCCACGCAACCTGAGCAACAGGATGTCGCGACCGGTCGCCGGGCGGCGCTCGACGTAGGCGAGCGTGTCACCGTCGGGCGACCATGACCCCGCCGTTTGTGCGTACTCGCTGGCCGCCAGCCGCTCGGCCGACCCCGGCTCCGCCACTGGGGCTGAGAACAGGTTCGAGGGACCGCTTCTCGTCGAGCTGAACACGACCCGCTGGCCATCCGGCGTCCAGACCGGCGCGCTCGCGCCGGCCGCGAACGTGACCTGCGTCGACGCCCCCGTCGCAATCTCGTACACCCACACGTCAGGCGTCGCCCCTTCCACAGTGAAGAGGATGCGCCGGCCGTCGGGAGACACGCGGGGCGCGCCATAGAAACCGAACGGAGCCGCAAACGGCATCGTCGCGCCGTCGCGGCTGACCGCCACCAGCCGCCGCCGTCCCGACGCCGATCCACCGGCCACGAACACCGCATGGCCCGCCTGCGACACGGCGATCTGGGCGGCACCATCGGCCGACTGCCCCACGTCATCGAGGACCGGGACGGCGGGTCCATCGAGCGCGCGACGCCGCGTATCGAGGCGCGCTGCGAGGATGCGGCCGTCATGCGCGTATAGGAGTCGACCCGCGAGATAGCGTGGACTGGTCCCGCCCTGCAGCACCCGCGAGCGCTCACCGGTCCGCACCGACTGCGCGACGACCTCGGCATCGTTCCAGCTCCCGACGATGCCGACGGTGTAGAGGATGGTCTCGCCGTCGGGAAGCCACTGCGGCCACCGGTGGCTGAATTCCCCGCGAGAGAGGTCGAGCGTGGTCAGGCGTTCGGGTTGGCCGCCATCGGAGGCGACGCGCCAGATGGCCGAACCGGTCGTCGGCGCGAAAACGATCGTATCGTCAGGCCCCCAGCTGCCGCCCAGCCCCACTGGCGCGTCGCTCAGCCGGATGACCGCGCCGCCGGAGGCTGCCACCTTCTTCAACTGCCCGTCGGCGAAGAACGCGATCCAGCGGCCATCCGGCGAAAAGAACGGCGCCACGGCGTTCGTCGTCCCGCTGAGAGGCGTGAGCTCGAGCCCGTCCAGTTCGCGAACGAACAGCTGCGTCTGCCCGGCGCGCGCCGCGACATAGGTCAGGCGCGACCCATCCGGCGCGATCGCTACACCGGGAAAATCGAGGCCGCCGAGCTGGGTACCGGGCGGAAGCGTCACGACGAAACGCGCGGCCGGAGCCTCCTGCAGCGGAGATGTCCGCGTCCACATCGCGACTACACCCGCGAGCACTCCCGTCGCCAGCGCGGCAACGGTCACGGCAGCCTGAAGCCATCTCCTCGATGGGCCTGTCAGCCGCTCGGCTGTGAGCGGTGCCGCCAACGTATCTTCCAGTTCCAGCCGCGCGTCGCCGATGTCACGTAGGCGCCGCCGTGGATCGCGATCGAGGCATCTCTGGAGGAGCCGCCGGATCCCGGCCGGCAACGACGGCGGAAGCAACCGCCAGTTCGGATCGCGCTCGATGACCGCAGCGAGTGTGTCGGCGACGGAGGCGGCCGCGAACGCAGGCCGACCCGTGAGCATCTCGTAGAGCACGCAGCCGAACGCCCAGATGTCGGCGCGCCGATCGACGCCCAGGCCGCGCGCCTGCTCCGGGCTCATGTAGGCCACCGTCCCAATGAGCAGCCCCGATCGCGTCCCGTCCTGGACGCTGAGCGTCGCTGCGTCGGAGAAGGCGACATCGGCAGGGCCTCTCTTGGCAAGCCCGAAGTCGAGTACCTTGACGACACCGTCGGCCGTGACTTTGATGTTCGAGGGTTTCAGGTCGCGGTGGACGATGCCTCGGTCGTGCACCGCCTCGAGTGCTGCAGCAACCTGGCCCGCGATACGCAGCGCATCCGTGACCGGAAGCGGACCCGCCGCGAGGCGGTGTGCCAGCGTCTCCCCCGGAACCAGTTCCATCACCAGACAGGCGATCCCGTCGATTTCGTCCAGCTCGTGAACACCGGCGACGTTCGGATGCGAGAGCGCGGCCAGCACGCGCGCCTCGCGCCGAAACCGCTCCAAGTGATCCGCATCGAGCAGTTCCGGATGAATCACCTTCAGCGCAACCTCGCGCTCCAGTCGGCGGTCGCGTACGCGGTAGACCTCACCCATGCCGCCGCGACCGAGCGATTCGACAATTTCGTACGGACCGAGTCGTACGCCGTTCGTCAGGGGCATCGGTCGCATTATAGCGGCGTGCTATACTCCGGCCCGATGTACGCGCGCTGTGTTCGAGCCTGTGTCTGGCTCGTTGCCGTGTGCCTGGCTGCAGGTGCCTGCGGCGATCGCGGCGCCGATACCGTCGGCCGCCAGCCCGAATCGGTGCCGACCGCGGCCCGCGAACCGCAAGTTGGCGATGCCGCTCCGGACTTCACGCTGCCTGGATCGGACGGTCGCACCTATCATCTGTCCGACTACAAAGGGCGGCAGGCGATCGTCCTCGCGTGGTTTTCCAAGGCATTCTCGGCTGGTTGAACAGCCGAATGTCAATCGCTCCGTGAGAGCGGCGACGAGATCCGCGCTTTCGATGTAACCTACTTTGCGGTCAGTGTGGATTCCCCTGACACGAACAAGGCGTTCGCGCAATCGCTCGGTGTGGACTACCCAATCCTGAGCGACCCGTCGAAGCAGGTGGCGGAAGCGTACGGTGTCGTCAGTGTCGATCAGCCGTTTGCATCACGCTGGACGTTCTATATTGATTCTCTGGGACGCATCGCCTACATCGACAAGCTCGTGAGTCCGGGCACGCACGGCAAGGCGATCGCCGCCAGGCTCGCCGAGCTTGGTGTGCCACGCCGCGACCGCTGAAGGTTCTCCCCGTTATTTCGGACGCCCGGCGCACTCCTGCGCCGGCATGAACTCCGAACCTCGGATCCCGGATCCCCGGCTCCGGATCCCGCCTACGTCCGTCCGAGCTTCGCCTTCTCCTCGGCGACGCGCTTCTCGAGCGCAGCTTCGCCGTTCTCGAGCTGCGTGGTCCACGCGCCCGCGTCCTGCAGCAGCGGGTGCGGCCGCACGCCCTTCCGCATCGCATCCACCGTCTTCGCAAAGGCCGCCTGCGGATGTCCGCCAAGGGAGATGTCTGGCGCCGGCTCGGACTTGAGGATCTTGTAGCTGCGGCGCGCGTCCTCGATCACGTTCTTGTGGCGCGGGTTGTTGAAGATCGGGACACCTCCGTTCGGCGTGTTGCCCGTCTGGAACATCACCCGGTATGGCCGGCCGCCATCCTCCACCGTCGTGACCCAGGACGTCCCGCCCTGCGTATGACCCGGCACATGGATCGCCCGCAGCGTCGTGCCGCCGAGCGACACCGTGTCGCCGTGCTTGAGCACGCGATTCACCCTCACTGGCTCCCACCCCAGCGCGCCGAGTGCCGAGTTGTCGTGCCCGCTCTCGAACGCCTCGGCGTCGCCCCGCATGGCCATCACCTGCGCACCGGTCGCGCGCTGCATCGCCGCGTGCCCCTCGATGTGATCGAAGTGCGCGTGGCTCGACAGCATGACCTTGATGTCGGCGACCTTGAAGCCGAGCTTTTCGACGCTCCGCTTGATCCCGTCGTGCATCTCGTTCATGCCGGTGTCGATCAGGATGTGTCCCTGCGGCGTCGTGATCAGATACGACGCAATGTTCACGGCGCCGACGTAATGGATGTTGCCGACGATGCGGAACGGCTCGATGGGATCGCTGTAGGCCCCGCTGAACTGCTGATACCACTCGCGCGAGTACTGCGCCGGGCCTTGCTGCGCGGCCGCTGTTCCGATCGCGACGATCAGGGCACCTGTCAAGACGAACGCACGCATATCCCTCTCCTCCATCCGTTCCGGCGGGACGTCAGCCCCGCCCCATGATGAACCGGCGAGTCGCAACCCGCCCTACGATACAGCGAACTCGTCCAGCTGCACATCGAGCAGGTGATTGATTCGGACACCCACAATGCCGTCGGTCTGCGCGGTGGCGCCGCTCTTGGGCGTCGTGTGCACCACCGTCCCGTTGACGACATAGGCGATCTGGCTGCCGGAGACGCGCACTTCGAGCGTATTGGTCGACGTCCCGTCGGCGCCGGGCCGGCGCACCGCCGTGTGCATCATGCGTGTCACGTCCTGCGTGTTTTCGCCGGTCCGCTGCCGCACGACAAACGTGCCGTCCTGCGCCACCAGGAAATAGATATAGCGTTGGCGCGCGCCCTCGAGAGCGTCCCCGCCGAAGATCAGCCCGTAGTAGTTGGTATGACCGCTCGGCTTCATCAGCCGGAACGTCCCCCGGAGGGTGAAGCTGGCTTTTGCACGGTGCGTCGCGTTCCAGTACGTCCCGGCGGGGCCGCCGACAACGCGAAAGCCTTTGCCGACCGTCGTCACTTTGACGTTCGGCACATCGTCGGGGTCCGCCGCGTTCGTGCTCCGGTCGATGCGAACCTGCCATCCCTCCGGTGCCTGCGCAACGAGCGGGACGGCAGTAAGTACGGTCAGGATCAGAATCACAAAGAAACGCATCATGAAATGGGGCTCCGTGACTTGGGCCTGAGGCCTGGGGCCTGGATTTGACCGGGGCGGGGATCGAACCCGCGGCCCGCGCATTAAAAGTGCGCTGCTCTACCACTGAGCTACCCGGCCCCTCATGCTACCGGCTCTCGGCTACCGGCGAGCGGCGAGCGGGAGCGGCAACCGACGCAGTGTACCACGGCCATACGGCGCGCCTGTTCGCGCCGCGTGCCAATTGCCGCGTCGCCGCCCGGTGGCATGGGCAGTGCATCTGCACTCTCAGGTAGGCCATGCCCAACAAGCAACCTCAATCGAGGACAGTGCCGTTTCGCGCCGGCCGGGGGCGCAAGTCGCTCATCGAGTGGAACGACCCCTCGACGCAGGCGCACGTCCTCGACTGGCGGCAGCGCGCGCACGGCTTCGGCCTTGACGTCGACGAGCGGGAGGAGATCGATCGAGCTCAGCCGTTTAGCGTCCCTGCCGAGCGCCTCCTTCAGGAGGATGAGCCCGAGGCGTTCACCGATCAGCCGGTCGCCGTCGACGAAACCGACGTGCCGGAGACGCCAGACGACGACCTCGAGCAGCCGGTCGAAGCGGCCGCGCCCGAAGACGTCGACCTCGTCCGCCTGTACCTGCAGGGTATCGGTAAGCGCAAGCTGCTGAAGGCGCACCAGGAAGTCGAGATCGGTCAGCGCATCGAGAAGGCGCAGCGCGATCTCGTGGCAGCGCTCGCCGGGATTCCCGCGGCCGTCCAAACGCTCGTTGCCCTCGCCGATCGCATCCGCGCGAAGGGCGATCCGGCCGCCGAACTGATTCTGCTCCCGGAAGGGGGCGAGCTGCGCGACGACCACGTGGCGCCGGTGCTGCGCGCGTTCGCGCGCATCAAGCGCCGCCAGCACGAGCTCGATGAGATCGGCGCTCGTCTGGCGAAGCCGCGTGCAGGCCTCCGCACCCGCCGGGATCGCAAGGCGCGCGTCGAAGTCCTTCGGAAGGGCGTGGCGGCCGATTTGGCGGCGCAGCCGATTCGTCCCTCGCTCATCGACGACATCGTGGTGGAGCTGCGGACGCTGGATCGACAGTTCCGCGACGCGGAGCAGCGGCCGCGCCCCGACCGCCTCGAGCACGGGCGCGCGCTCGAAGCGCGCGCCGGCCTGTCGCGGGCGGAATTCCACCGGCGGTTCGGGCGCGTCGAAGCTGCCGAGGACACCGTCCGGGAGGCGAAGCGCGAGCTCATGGAAGCCAACCTCCGCCTCGTCGTCTCGATCGCGAAGCGATACCTGAATCGTGGCCTGTCGTTCCTCGATCTGATCCAGGAAGGGAACATCGGTCTGATGAAGGCGGTCGACCGCTTCCAGTTCCGCCGCGGGTTCAAGTTCTCCACCTATGCGACGTGGTGGATCCGCCAGGCGATCACGCGGGCGGTGGCCGACTACGGCCGGACCATCCGCCTGCCGGTGCACGTGATCGAGTCGCTCAACCGCCTCGAGAAGGAGCGCAAGGCGCTCCGCGCCGAAAAGGGACGCGAGCCGACGCCGCACGATCTGGCCGAGCGTCTCGAGATGCCGACGAGCAAGGTGCGCCTGCTGCTCGACGCGCGCAAGACCCCGTACTCGCTCGATATGAAGATTGGCGAGGACGACAGCACGGAGCTCGGCGAGGTGCTGCGCGATGTGTCGGTCCGGTCGCCTGAGGAAGCAGTCCTAGAGACCGACGCCGCCAAGGAGGTGGAGCGCGCGCTGGCGCCGCTGTCCGACCGCGAGAAAGAGGTACTTCGGCTGCGGTACGGCCTCGGCACAGACCGGGAGCACACGCTGGAGGAGATCGGCAGGCACCTGTCGGTGACGCGCGAGCGCGTGCGGCAGATCGAGAGCCGCGCGCTCGAAAAGCTGCGCGGCGCCAAGCAGCGCGAGCTCGCCGCAGCGGCGACGCGGCGAAAACCCGCCTAATAACCCTGAACGGCCGCCTTTCCCGAAATCACGGCTGAAGTCGCGACCCTCTAGCTAGGGTTGGCTCGCCTCCTGCACGGTTTCTGTCACGGGGAGACGAGTATGGTCGAGCAGCCGATGGGCCACAGACCCGAGCCGTACGAAGAAACGGAAGAACCGCACAATCCACCGCTCAGCACTGGAGCGGCGCCCGCGATCGTCGCGGGCATGTGGTATGTGCTGGCGCCCGTCGCGGTCATTCTGCTCGTCCTCTTTGTGCTGCTGGTGTACTGGTTCGGGCGCGGCCGCGAGGACCGCGATGCCGTCAACCCGACCACCGGCATCCAGCAGCAGCAGGAGGCGACGCCGGACGGCTTGAAGCCCAATAAGTGGTACGACTCGCCAGCGGAGGAGCGCGATTTTCGCGGCGGACGCTAG
>Ga0187893_10007166_pt1 | contig 18493 bp, 16 predicted proteins | sample MA1701074metaG_FD_139574 | JGI IMG/M metagenome (GOLD analysis project Ga0187893, IMG submission 139574) | White microbial mat communities from a basaltic lava cave in the Kipuka Kanohina Cave System on the Island of Hawaii, USA - MA170107-4 metaG ... | reverse complement strand
CAGTCTCGACCCACATCGCCTTCTGTCTCTCCCGACTTCTTCTGCCCAGCGACATAAATAAATCGTAAGGCAGTTTTGCCTCTCACGCCAGGTTCAAAGTAGAGTTGCACCCCGGACAGCTAGGCCACGATGGTTCCGCAGGGCAGGTGTTGAACCGGGGCGTTCGGAGCGCTATAGTGAGGACAGCGGTGGGGTCCGCTTAACGTCGTCGTAAGGCGGCCAATGACTCCTACAGGATAGTAGCTGTAGGACTGGACTCTCCCAACTTTCCCGCAGCACTTCCCAGGACAACATAAGGAGATCCAACATGGGTCAGACATCCTTGGTCGTGGGGCTGCAGCCTGCGCGAACTCAACCAACTGAGACGGCAACCGTCCTTCCTACGAAAGGAGGGACACTCCTTTGGATCGCTATCTGGTAGTGATGCTTGGCGCGGCGCTTGGAGGCCTCTCGCGTTACGTCCTAGGCACAGCAATCATGGACCGATACGGCGGAAACTTCCCATTGGGGACCGTGGCAATCAACGTGTCGGGCTCATTTCTAATTGGAATCGTGATGACCCTCTTGACAGAGCGCTGGCAAGTCCATCCCAACTGGCGGCTTTTTCTGGTGGTTGGGGTGCTCGGGGGGTACACGACATTTTCAAGCTTTGAGTTTGAGACGCTTCAGGCGGTTCGCAAAGGCGGCCAGTTGATTGCCTTGCTGAACGCTGTGGGGAGCGTAACACTTGGGTACGGCGCAGTATGGTTGGGGGCCCTCATCGCGGGGCGCTCCTGAGAAGAGGTAAACATGATCCAGAAGGGTCCAGCCAAGAAGGTCACGATTTGGGTTAACGAGGATACGCGTCATCACATGGAGAAGTTGTGGTCGGCTGTCTTCGAGTACTTAAGGCACAAGAAAGTCGCCGGCGCCTCGGTAACGCGAACGCAGGTCAGTTTTGGAGACCGGAAGCTCATTCATCGAGGGGATGCCGCTGAAACGCCTGAGTACTCCTACCGCATTGAGTTCATCGAAACTGCGGAGCGGGTGGACGAAGTTCTACCGACGCTCTACGACATGATGATCGACGGGTTGATCGAAGTCCAGGACACGACCATCGTCAAGCACGTGAACAAGAGCAAACCGTCATCGGATTCCAGGACGCCGCTGGAGCGCCGCCAAGGCGAGGCAAAAATTATGCGTGTGTTCTTCGGCGAACGGGACAAATGGCATGGCGAGCCGCTCTATGACGCCATCGTCAAACGGCTGCGGATGATGGATATTGCCGGTGCGACCGTCTATCGCGGCATTCTCGGCTATGGCGCGAAGGGCGAGCCACACAGGCAGCACCTCCTGCACATCTCAGAAGACCTACCGATCGTGGTCTCGGTGATCGACTCGGTGGAGAAGATCGCGGAGGCGGCCGCAGTTGTCGAGGAAATGCTCGAAGATGGACTGATCGCCGTTTCTGACGTCGATATCATTCGCTTAGTGCACGGCAAGCGGAACGAGGCGCCAGATGCCGAATCAAAGGGCTAAACTGCTGCGCCTGCATTTGTCGGAAGGCGATCAATACGAGGGGCGCCCACTGCTTGAGGCCATCTTGGATAAATGCCGGGAGTTGGGAATGTCCGGAGCCACGGTATTCCGCGGGTTGGAAGGTTACGGCGAAACGGCTGCGATTCACCGTTACCACGTCACTCGCCATGATCAGCCCATCATGATCATGATCATTGAGCAGCCGGAAGCACTGTCCCGCCTGATTCCCATTGTTGAGGACATGATGGACACAGGCCTGATCGCGATGTCGGACGTGGAAGTGAAGCGAATACAGAAGAGCCAATCCGGGCATGAATGAGGTGGCGGAGTCTCTCCTCGAAGTTGCCCGCTCTATCAAGTCGAAGTACGCATTCGACCCTTTCTTCCGTCAAATGCCGGTTGTGATGCTTTCACGCGCAGTGCCCGGCATCCTTTCCGAAGATTGAGTCGCACACTTCGCCGCTTGTCCCGATCCCGATGCTCGGTGTCACGGTCCAGCAGTCTTAGTCATGGGATTCGCGGCGAACCATCGAAAATACGACCGGCGTGATGAGCAAAGACAAGATCATGGAGAGCGTCACTCCGCCGATTACGGCAATTGCCAACGGTTGAAGCAACTGAGCGCCGGACCCGACGCCCAAGGCTAACGGCAGCATCCCGAAAACCGTTGCCAATGCCGTCATCAAAATCGGTCGAAGGCGCCGACGGCCGGCATGAAATACTGCGTCGCGCAAACGCAAGCCTTGCGCTGTAAAATGCTGTTCGGAATCGAGCATCAGAATTCCGTTCTTGTGTACGATCCCGATAACCATGATGATGCCCATGAACGAAGAGATGTTCAGCGTCTGGCTGGTTACCCGCAACGCGAGCAACGAGCCAAACGTGCAGAGAATGGTCGCTAGCAGGATGGCGAAGGGATGTGCGAAGGAGCGGAATTCAAATACCAGGATGATGAAGATGAGAACGATCGACATAAGAAGTACTTGCGTGAGCCCAAGGAACGATTCCCTCTGGATTTGGTAGAGGCCGCCATATTCGATGTCCGTGCCCGGTGGTAGCTTCACTTCGTTGGGCAGGCGCTCTTGGATCTCTTTCATGGCGCTGCCCAGATCCCGGCGCTCCAACCGCGCCGTAACGGCGGAAAGATTGCGTAGGTTCTCCCGACGGATTTCAGTTTGCCCTTCCTGCATCTCCACGTGGGCGATGGTAGCCAGCGAGACCGTCGCTCCGGACGGTGATGTCAACAGCAGCGATTGGAGTTGGTCCACACCCTTCCGATGTTCCGCCGGGTAGCGGACGCGAATTCCGATCCGGCGGTCGCCAACGATCATGGTGGAAGCCAGCTGCCCATCCAATATAGCGGCTTCGATGTTTGCGGCGTCCGTAATACTGAAGCCAGCACGCTGGGCTTTATCCGGATCGATGCGAAAGTTGATGGCCGGGCCGATTACGATGGTCTGATTGACGATATCGACGACTCCGCTGACCTTCGGTAGCCACTCCTCCACGGATTTTGCAACCGCCTTGAAGACGGCCTCATCCTTGTGAGTGATCTTAATTTCAATCGGCTGAGGCGACCATGCCAAGTCTCCGACAAGATCTTCCAAAATATGTGGGAACTCCACCTCGATCGACGATTCCGATGATGTAATTGTCTCGCGCAGTTCCGAGGTGACTTCGTCGAGAGACCGCTTTCGGTTCTTCTTCAACTTGATTAGGAAGTCGCCGGTGTTCGGCTCGGCTATCGCGAGCGCCAATCGTGCACCAGTGCGCCGCGAATAGCTTTCGACCTCGGGCGTCGCAGCGAGGTGTTTCTCAACATTGCGCAGGATACGATCCGTTTCCTGCAAAGACGTTCCGGGCGGCGTCCGATAGTCCAGGACGAAGGCGCCCTCATCCATGTCCGGCAGAAAGCCACTGCCCAGGGTCCAGTACAACGCGCCCGTACCCGCGAGGATCAGAACGCTGAGAACCGCAATCAGGCGAGGTCGAGCGAGACACCAAGCCAACACGTTTCCGTATCGCGCGGTGAGCCAGCGCATCCAACGGCCTTCACCGGCTTGCTCCGCCTCTTCCAGGTGGAGGAGTGTGTTGCCACCTGGCTTCAGAAGCCAACCCGCCAGCACCGGCGTAAACATTAATGCAAGCAGGAGCGAGGCAAGCAAGGACGCGACAAGCGTCAGCGCAAGTGCCCGGAAAAAAACAGCCGTGATGCCGCCCAAAAACACCAGAGGAACAAAAACCACAATGGGCGTTAAGGTGGAACCGATGAGCGCGGGCGTCAGTTCGACAATTGCACTGCGGGCCGCGTCGTTTGGGCTTTGCCCCATGTTCAGGTGGACCGCAATGTTTTCAACCATCACGATGGCGTCATCAATCACCACGCCGATGCACGCGGCGATGCCGCCGAGCGTCATCAGGTTGAAGCTCATATTGAAGAACTTCATGCAAACGACCGCGGCTAGGACAGCGACCGGAATTACGGCTGCGGCGACCAAAGTCGTCCGCCAGCTCTTGAGGAAAGCGAACAAAACGGCAACCGACAGAACCAGTCCGATAAGGATGCTCTCGACGACTCCCGCAATCGAGTCTCGAACGAGAATCGACTGATCGTAATAGGTTGACAGCTCAATATCCTTCGGCAGCGTTTTGCGGATTTCCGCAAGCTCGGCATTCACCGCGTCGGCTATCTGAACGGCGTTGCCATCCGGTTGTTGGAGCACGTTGACCAAGACCGCCGGGCGCCCGTTGGCAGTGACGATGTTATAGGCGGGCTTCTCCCCCTGCATCACGTCGGCAATGTCTTTGACGAAAACAGGAGTGCCTTTCACGACATCCACTACCGTGTCCTCGATCTGCTGGGGCTTCTCCATCAGGCCGGTGACGGTAGTAAGGTAGAGGTGGTAGTTCTCCTGCAACATGCCGGAAGGCTGCATGATGTTGCTGTTCCGAATGGCGTCGACCACCTTGGTGAGCGGCATGTTCAAAGCATTGAGGCGCTTCGGATCAACGACCACGTGGTATTCAGGCAAACGCCCACCGACGATTCTAGTCTCGGCGACCCCGGCCAAGCGGTATAACCGCGGTGAAATGTCGTAGTAGGCAAGGTCCCACAGCTCAGACGTCTTGCGCGACGGTGAGGTGATGCTGAAGCCAACCATCGGGAATACCGAGAACGTCAACCGATTGATGTAGAATCGGGCCTCCGGCGGAAGCGACGGCGTAATCTGCGAGATCCGCCCTTGCACGAGGTGAAGGGCGTTGAGCACATCGACATCCCAACGGAAAAACGCGTTGATCTCGGTCGAGCCGCGCGCGGTGGTGGAACGCACGGTAGTAACACCCGGCACCAATCGAATCGCCTCTTCGATAGGCCGGGTCACTGTCGTCATCTGGATATTGGGCGGGGCGATGCCGTTGTCGACTAAAATCACAATGCGTGGAAAGTCAGTCTGCGGAAAGATCGAGATCGGAATTTGGGGAATCAATAGCAGCCCGGCCAAGGCGAAGGTAAACGCTACCAACACGAGGGCTCGCCCGTGGCGTAACGCAAATTCGGCGAGGCTGGCCGTCACTGGTGCTGCTCCGTGCCCAAGGCTACTTTCGTGCCGTCCGGCAGTTCATATCCTCCTTCGGTGACAAGCTTCTCGCCAGCCTTCAGTCCACTAAGAACAACTCGCTTCTCACCGATCAGGTCGCCGACTTCGACTTCCCTGCGGTGTGCAATGTTGCCGCTGTCCACAACTAGAACAGTGCCTCTGCGGGTCCCTTCTTCGAGTTGGAGTGCCGCGACGGGAACCAACACGGTCTCCCGTAGGAGGCCCGTTTGAAATGAGACACTGCCGAAAGAGCTTGCACGCAAGGATGACGGGGGTTTGTTGATCTCGCACCAGACTTCGACCGTGCGGCGTTGCGCATCCACCGCGCGGTTAACAACGCTGACGCGTCCGGATATGGATTCAGAGCCGTTGTCGCCGCTCGAAAACTTGCAAGCCTGGCCGATTCTGACTCGCGCGGCGTCCACCTCCGGTACTTGCGCGCGGGCCGAAACAACCGACAGATCAACCAGTGTAAAGATGGGAGCACTCGGCTGCCCGAGATCGCCCGCGTATTGAAACTGCTCAGTGATCGCGCCGGTGAAGGGCGCGCGCAACTCAGCGTATTGCAACTGCGCCGTGACTGTCGTCAAGCGACTCTTCGCCTGCTCGACCCGCGACTCCGCGATGCGAATATCCTGTCCTTGCGATTGCTGCTCCAAGAGTTGGAGCGATCTCGTCGCGACTTCGGAATTTGTCTTCGCCGTGGACAATTCCGTTTCGCTCAAGAGAAGATCCCGATTCGGAATGGCCCCTTGCTCAAACAGCGACTTGCGCCGATCGTAAACCTTCTGCGCCTGGTTGAGGATGGCCCGTGTCGTTTCTACTTGGCCCCGCGCCCGCTCGATGTCCGTTGGAAGAGTTCCTTTACGGGTTTTGTCGAGATTGGCTTGGGCATCGGCCAGCATTGCTTGCGCTTCATCCCTTAGCGAAGTCAAATCGCGGTTTTCGAGTACCGCCAGCAACGCTCCCGCAGCGACCATATCGCCCTTGCCCACTTTCAACTCGCGGATCACGCCTGTCACCCTTGGAGTGATGTTGGCTTGTTCGCGCGGAAAAATAGTGGCGGGGGCGCGAAGTTCCAGCTCGACCGACGTGCCTTCCGCTAAGCCGGTCTTAACTGTGACGGTTGGCCCCTTTGCCGCTTCATCCGCTTTAGGACCCCCGCATGCGGTGAGGAGGGCGATCAGCAGTAGCAAGAGTGATAGTTTCATCGTCCGGCTGCGACCTCCAAATCCGCTCGGGCGTTCGCATATAGAAACAAAGTGGTGAAGTAGTTGGTCCGGGCTTGCTGGAGTTGGGTTTGGCCCAAGACGACATCCAGGGCTGGTCCCTCGCCTCCTTCGTAGCGGACTCTCGACAGGTTCAAATTCTCCTCAGAGAGCTTCACTTGCGACTCAGCGATCTTCACCTGTTCATAGACGGAAGCAGTTCGTGCCTTCGCGGACTCGTATTCTCGCGAGAACACCCGCTCCGTAACCGTTCGCGTATTGTCGCTTTGTAGCGCCCTGGTCGAGAACTGCTGCGAAAGGCTACGGGCGCGAAACCAGTCGAAGATGGGAATGTTCAGACTCACAACCGCGGCCGAGCCTCGTTCCCGCCACGAATACCGGTTCGCATCGATGCCGTATTGAAAGCCGAGGGTCACCTGCGGCAACAGAGCCGCGCGTTCCCTCTTGGCGTCCAGCGTAAAACCCAGTTTTTGTAAATCGAAGATGCGGAATTCGGGCCGCCCTAGAAAAGCCCCGGCTGCTTCGTTCAAGGGCGCACCGCTGGCTACCTGGGTCAGGGAGTCTTCGAGATCAAGTGAGGTATCCACGTCTGGGGTCCAAAAGGAGGCCAGTTCCTGATTGGCAAGGCGCGCGTCAAGATCGGCGGCGCGGTTAAGTTGGTCAAATGCGGCCACCTGAGACGAGGCTTTGACGACGTCTGCCTGCGCCGCCTCGCCGCCGGTGAACAGCGCCTTCACGCGAACCTCGAAGTTCTGCGCCTCCGTTAGGCTGGCTTGTGCGGCCTGGGCCAGTTTGCGGGCCACCAACACGCGATAGAAGGCGCTGGTTACCGCGCGCCGCAAATCGCGCTCTGAAATTCGGACACTCGCCTCCGCCACATCGCGGTCCACCTTCGCCCGTGCAAAGGCTGCCCGCAGCCGTCCGGACGTATCGAGTTCGATGGCCACACCTGCCTGGGTGATGTACTCTCGCGATCCGTTGAAGGAAACGAATGCCTGCCGGTCGCCCCGCGGCGAATTGTAGATCGTGGCGGCCGTTACGCCCGAGTGAGGCAGAAAGGTGGAGCGCGCCACACTGACCCCGAGAGCCGCGATCCGCGCCTCCTGTCTTGCCAGCGTGACGGCCGATGGAACAGATCCTGCCAGACGGACACAGTCTTCGAGCGTCAAGGGGCGCGGTGCAGGCGCCTGGGCATGCAAGTATCCGCACAAGAGCACGAGAACAATCGCACGAGTTACCCTATGCGCACCTTTGACTGCCGTTATCGAACCCATAACCAGGCGCTTCAATTTCCGACAACAAGCAGTTCAAAGCTGTCGGGCAGCATTGGGGCCCGAGGGTTTGCTTTCCCAGGCGATGGGGCAGGCGTAGGGCCAAAGCGGGCGGCAGGCAAATAGATGCGGTGGTTTTGGGTATCCACCGCCATTGTTCGCGCGCCACGTTGTGAGGGAACAGTCTCAACTACCTGATAACGCCCAGCAGCCTCGCCGACTACCGTTATGGTCCCCTCGCCGTTGGAACTGAACGCAAGCCCCCTAGTTGAGTCAAAGCCGGCGCCATCTGAACCTTCGCCAATTGCGACCGTGGCGACCACCTTGCCTCGATCCGGGTCCGATACGATCATCACTTTGTTGCCGCAAACAGAAAACAACCGGCGCTTCGCCGCGTCCATGGCGAGACCCGTGGGGTCCTCACATCCATCTAAAACGTATCGCTTGACCACGGATAGTTTGTTTGCCTCGATCTGGACAACCTCGTGGGTGTCCTCGATGTTGACGTAAATCATTCCTTTGCCATCGCGCACGGCGAACTCCGGCTTGCCGCCGAGGGGAATCGTGGCCAGAACCCGATTCGTCGTCGTATCCAGGACGGTCGCGTCTTTCGACCGGCCATTGAAAGCGAAGACTCGCTTCGCTCGTTCTTCATACAAGATCGCATCAGGATTCATCCCGGTCGCGGCGGTCGCCAATACCTGTAGCGTCTTGAGATCGAATATCGAAATCGTATTAGCTCGGCCGTTACTGGTAAAGCCTCGGTTGAGTGCGGGCGCAATGGCAATGCCGTGGACTCCGGGAGTGGCCGGAATCTCGCCTACCACCACGCGCTTATCGACGTCCACAACGACTACCTTTTCCGCGTGCGACACAAAGAGCCCCCGGGACGCAGTGTCCATCGTGGCGTAGTCCCAGCCACCGTCTCCACCAATCGGAATCTTGTCGATCACACGGTAATGAGTTTGCGCGGACGCGATCACCGCCGCGAAACACAGCAGAAGAGGATGTGCTTTCATGTTTTACCTCGATCTTTCGGAAGTCGGGTTCCGACTCTATTGGATCGCGGAATTCTGAAAATCTCCTGAAGCTGTTAGCCGTCGTAGCCCTCAGGCACTAACGGCAGGGACACCGTGAATCGTGCCCCCCTCCCCAAGGTGGACTCAACGTCGATCACGCCCCGGTGAACCGCAACGGATTCTCTTGAGATCGCAAGCCCCAGCCCAAATCCGCCGTTCGCGGTGCTTCGCGATTCGTCACCTCGATAGAAGCGGTCGAAGATGTGAGGCAAATCCGCGACATCGATTCCTCTTCCCGTGTCGCTCACGGTCAATGTGGCGAGATGTCCGTTCGTCGCAACCTGCACGTCAATGCCGCCCTCATCCGTGTTCTTGATCGCATTATCGATCAGCGCGAGGACAACGCGAATGAGGATCTCGCTATCGCCATTGACCCAGACCGGGCCATTCCCCAGTCCAAGCCGGAGATCGAGATTCTTAGCCTGCGCCATGGGTCGAAGGGTGTCGCATGCCGTCACGACGAGTGGCGCCATATCCAACGGGGCAAAACCTGCTCCTGTCTGCCCGCTGTCAGCTCGCGCCAGTGTGAGGAGATTCTCCACCAGGGAAGTAGCCCGGTCAGTTTGACGGAGGATGCCCTCAAGCGTGAGCCGATAATCCTGTGGATCGCGCTGCCTGCGAAGCGAAATTTCCGCTGAAGCCCGGATGGTGGCCAAAGGGGTTCTCAAGTCGTGAGAGGCATCGGACGTGAATCTCCGAATGCGCCCAACCGAGTCTTCGAGCCGACCCAGCATTTCGTTCCACATTTCCGCCAGCAGACTCAATTCGTCGCGGACCGCAGGCACCGGGAGGCGTGCCGACAGATCTGCCGAACCGATGGTCCGCGCGGCGAGGGCCATTTCCTTCACTGGCTTCAAGGCGCGCCCGCTCAGCCAGTATCCCCCCACCGATGCAGCCAGCAAAGCGAGAGGAACCGAAAACACGAGGATTCGGCTTAGCCGCTGAAGCATCGCATCTTCCGCTTCGAGAGACACGGCTATCCTGATGCGAAAGGTGCGGTCGCCTGCCGCAAGAATGTCATCACGCGCCACGGTGTGGCTATCTCGAAGAATACTGGTTCGGAACAGGGACGATCCGGCGGAATCCGATAGGTGCACGGAGAACTCCGACGGGAGGCCCGCGCTAAATTCACTGACCTCCTCTCGGATGGCTTCGTTTGTAACACTTGATTTGGCGCTCTGTTCTATGAGAAATGTCCGTAGGCTTCGTAGTCTCGCCTCCAGTTCGGCACGCTTGGCTGAGATCAGACTTTCGCGCAGACTGAACCACAAAGTCACTCCAAAAGCGACTAAACATAGAGCTAGCACCGTGGAGTACCACAGTGTCAATCCTGCCCGGATCGGCAGCCGCCTGGTCATTCCGGATCCTCCCGGATGACATACCCGACACCGCGCACAGTATGAATTAACCCCGGCTCGCCGTCCCCTTCAATCTTGCTACGCAACAATCGAACGAATGCGTCAATCGTATTACTCTCAACATTGCGGTCGAATCCCCACACGCTATCCTGAATCAGTTCGCGCGTCATGACTTGACCCGGGCGTCGCATCAGAAGTTCGAGCAGCGTGAACTCCGTCCTGGTTAGATTGAGTGTGCGGCCAGCGCGCGAGACTTCGTGTGTGGCTGGATCCAGGCTAAGGGAGCCTACCTGCAGGATTGGACGGCGCGGATCGCTGCCTCGGCGCGATAGCGCCCGGAGCCGGGCGAGGAGTACTTCAAATGAGAACGGCTTGGTGAGATAGTCGTCCGCCCCGGTGTCGAGGCCACGAACCATGTCCGGAACTGCATCCTTTGCCGTAAGCATGAGTATTGGGGTTGCAATCCGGGATGCGCGCAGGCCCTTCGCTATCGCGAAACCGTCAAGGCCGGGGAGCATGACATCGAGGACAATCGTATCGAAAGAATACTGTAAGGCGATCGAGAGGGCTTCATGGCCCTCTGACGAGACGACGACCGTGTGGCCCTCTTCCTGTAATCCTGTCTTCAGGATGTCTCTCATCTCCGGTTCATCCTCGATCACCAGGATTCGCATGCTCTCAGTCTCCCATCCTGACGTTGGTTTCTGAAAATGATCTGAAGATCGGGTTGACGCCGATGTCCTTCAGACGTTTTTCAGAATCGGGTGTTGCTATCGGAGTAGGAGAACTTCCATGTACTCAAAACGAACGGTTCTAGGCGGAATGGTGCTGTCGATCGCACTGGCGATCACCGCAACGGCCTCCGCGCAGGAGCAACCGGTGAAGGCGAAAGACGTGCCAGCTCCGGTACTTGCGGCGGCCTCCAAGGCTTTTCCAAAAGCGAAATTGAAGGGGTGGGAAAAGGAAATCAAGGAGGGCAAAACGTTCTACGAGGCGGCGTTGGTCGAAGGCGCGGCCAAGCGGCAGGCCATATTTGCAGCGGACGGACCGCTAGTTGAAATCGAGGAGGTAATCGCGGTGGGAGGCGTTCCACCTGCGGTTCGGGCTGCGGTGAAAACCAAATATCCGAGCGCCGCTATCCACGCCGCGGAAAAGATTACGCGCGGAACTGAAATCGAATACGAATTGGGCCTGAAGAATGCTCCGAAGAAGGAGATGGTGTTGGCGGCGGATGGCAAGATCCTTAAGGAGCAATGATCGTCCATGATACGAACGTCCTACGACCGTCTTGACTGATACTGGGACGACCGGCTACGTCCGCTGTCTTAAACCTTCTGTGTTTGCCTATGCTGAGTCTGCGCTTTGCAAGATTGGAATTTGGAGGAGGCAAGATGTTTTGGAGTTCAAATTGGGGAACTCGCAACCCTGCGTACGTAGCCTTTCTTCTCTTCACCCTGGCGTCCGAAATGGCGGCGCAGCCATCACCCGCCGACCCGGCTGCTGTAGAAATCAAAACCCTTCCCCGCAGGTTTGTGGGAGATGAGTGGAAGATCTGGACCAGTCCTTTTCGGGCCAGCACCTACAACTCCCACGCGATTAAGAAGTACGTAGTGCCTTTTGCTCTTATATCTGGTGCTTTGATCGCTACGGACCGTAAGACCGGGCAGATCTTACCCAATACGGCTGATCAGGCGATTTGGAGTGGGCGAGTTTCTCAACTCGGCTCTTGGTACAGCCTTGCAGGAATGTCCGGAGCCACGTATCTCGTTGGGCAACTGGGTGGCAATGCCCACGCCAAGGAGGCAGGCCTGCTAGGGCTGGAAGCGCTGGGTCACGCACAGATTGCCGTGTTCGCTTTCAAGCAAATCACCAACCGGGAACGGCCTCTTGACCACGACGGGGGCGGGAGCTTTTGGGAGGGAGGGAACTCATTCCCTTCCGGCCACGCCACCAGTTCCTTCGCTCTTGCGACCGTCTTCGCCTACGAATATCGCGACCATATCGCCGTTCCAATCGGCGCGTATTCGCTTGCAGCGGCGATTTCCGCCTCGCGACTGAGTGCCAGGAAGCATTGGGTGTCTGACATCGTGGTCGGTGGCTCACTTGGTTTTCTGATCGGCAGATTTACCTACAAGCGCAATCACAACCCTGGTTTGCCCGGAAGCCCGGTCACCCGCTCGGAGCGTCTGATTCCCCAGGTCGGGGTGAGCGGATCTAGCGTCGTCTTGTCGTGGCGGCTTTGAGATGAATTGGCTAGCTTGGTCGATTTTGTCCGCACTGTTCGCCGCAGCGACTGCGATCCTGGCGAAAGTCGGCGTCGCTGGAATCAACTCAAATGTCGCTACTGCGGTCCGCACTTCAGGCGTCCTCTTGTTCGCGTGGCTTATCGTCGTTGCAACGCGGAGCGCGTCCAATCTTGCTGAGATCTCAGGCCGCGAGGACAATGACGAGATGGAACTGACTCGATCCGTAGCACTTTTTGCGATCGCTGGGCTTTGCGAGATCGGAGGGGGGTATCTTGTGTGGCTGTGGCTCCGCGACGGACGCAGCAAGTGGTACGGGTTGGCCGGTGCCGTCATCCTCTTTGTGTATGGCGTGCTCCCAACACTGCAGCACGCGAACTTTGGAAGAACCTATGCAGCGTACGGCGGAGTCTTCATCGTTTTGTCCCTGACGTGGGGTTGGGGCATCGATGGCGTGGTGCCTGACCGCTTCGACCTGATTGGCGGCGCCATTGCCCTTCTCGGAGTACTCGTGATCATGTACTGGCCGCGCGCGTGATGTTTCAGGAGAGTAAGCGGAGCGCGTTGAATATCACAAGTAGAGAAACGCCCATGTCTGCCGCGATCGCTGTCCACAGCGAGGCGTGGCCTGAAAGAGTCAAGGCCACAAAAACTGCCTTTACTGCCAAAGACAGAACGATGTTGGTGCGGATGATCGAGAGCATGCGGCGTGAGTGCCTCAACAACCAAGGCAACTTTGAGAGGTCATCCGCCATCAAGGCAATATCAGCAGCCTCTATGGCGGTGTCGCTGCCAGCGGCTCCCATCGCGATGCCGATCGTGGCGCGGCCCATCGCCGGTGCGTCATTGATTCCGTCGCCGATCATGGCAACCGATGCGTATTTGTCCACAAGCTTTCCGACAGCACTCACTTTGTCTTCCGGCAGCAACTCGGACTGAACCTCCGTGACCCCAGCTTCCTCCGCAATCGCTCGAGCCGTCCCCTCGTTGTCGCCAGTTAACATCACGATGTGCTGGATTCCGGCGGCGCGCAGCTCCACGATCGTCTGCTTGGACTCCAGCCTGATCTGGTCGGCCATAGCAATGAAGCCGCATACATGGGTTTCATTGCCGACGACGACTACGGTCCTGCCAGTCTTAGCTAGAAGATCGAGTTCCTGATGGACTTCCGCGGTCTCCTGGCCACGTTCTTCCAGGAATCGATGGGAGCCGAGCCAGAATGGGCGACCGTCAAGCTGGGCGGTAGCACCCTTGCCTGGAAGTATGCGGAATTCATCCGCCGGCGTGAATTCGACACCGTGCGCCCTAGCGTATTCGAGAATCGCTAAAGCCAAAGGGTGGTCACTGTGAGCCTCCATGGCTGCCGCACGAGCCAGCAACTCAGTTTCCGTGTGGCCGTTCATCGCCACTACTTGGATCACCGCTAGACTCCCCTCCGTCAGCGTGCCCGTCTTGTCCATGGCAATCGCCTTGAGATGTCCGGCGGCTTCCATGTGAACACCACCTTTTACTAGAACTCCATTGCGAGCGGAAGCGGCGAGCGCGGCCACCACACTCACAGGGGTCGAAATCACGAGCGCGCAGGGGCAAGCAATCACGAGCAGCACTAGTGCCTGATAGATCCAAGGAGCAAAAGGCTGGTTCAGGAGAAAAGGTGGAACTAGGAAAACCGCGATCGCTACAACCATTACCGAGGGCGTGTAATAGCGGGCGAATTGATCGACCCACATCTCGGATGGGGCGCGCTTCTGCTGCGCTTCACCAACCAGCTTGATGATGTGTGCGAGTGTGGTGTCGCCGCTCGCCCTCGTGGAGCGCACTTCCAGGGCTCCAGCGCCATTCACAGTTCCTGCGAACACCGCCGATCCCGGTTCCTTCGTCGCAGCGACGCTTTCACCGGTAATCGGAGCCTGATTCACGTCACTAATCCCCTTGGAGACTTCGCCATCGAGCGGGATTCTCTCACCCGGCCGCACGACGAACGTCGCTCCGACCGGCACTGCTTCAGGATTCATTTCCCGGGTTTGACCTTCTTCAAGCACGCGGACCACGCTTGGTGCGAGATCGAGGAGCTTCTCGATCGCTTTGCGGGCACGGCCGATGCTCCACGATTCCAGCGTCAGTGACAGTGAGAACAGGAAGGCAACTGTAGCTGCCTCGAACCATTCGCCAATTGCCATCGCGCCACACACGGCAATGACCATGAGAAGATTCATGTCTGGCCGCGCGCGGCGCAGCGCAAACCATGCCTTCGGTATGACGTAGTAGACACCGGCGATGACCGCGAGAAGGTAGAGCAGCCGAGCTGGCAAGGGAACCTCATGGGCGTTACCCAGGCCTTCGGAGCCAAAGACCTCGGAAGGAGAATTTGCCAACCAAAGGTGGACCAGGAACGCGGCACTGGTGAGACCGGCACTTACAATTGTTAGCGCCAGACGGCCGTTGCGATCCCACCAATTTCCGCTATCCCGCTGGACACCTCCGTCACGAACAGGTTCCGCGCGCATTCCTGTGCCGCCTACCGCTTGAGAGATTTCGGACACACTCGAGGAGGTGCCGCCCGGCAACACCGTCATAGTTCCATTCAGAATGTCGAATGCCAGGAACTGTTCTCCACCGACTTTGGGCCCGATTTCCCGTTTGAGGATGGCGACCTCTTCGGCACAATCCATGCCGTGAATCCGGAACTCTCGCTTTGGTTGTTCGGTCATTTCTTGGTTCCTCTATATCCCGCTTATGGGCCCGTATCCTTACTCCAATGCCAAGTGCGTCCGTGACGATGAGGCCGCCCGGCTAGAAGCCATGCGAACAGCCCAAAAGTCAGCACTCCCAGGACTGCCCCGATTACCCTGAACATCGCCCTTCGAGACTCGACGGCAACTCTCTTCTTGCGGCTCAGTCTGTTGTACTTCATGTGTGTGGCGCGGGCCCTTTCCTTCGGGCTAGATCGCACCCTCTCCGCGTTCGGCCGTGCGAACATTCACGACTTCGTCAATCGCGGAGACAAAAATCTTGCCGTCGCCCGGCCGGCCAGTGTGTGCGTGTTTGCACACGATACGGAGCACCTCTTCCACCATTCCGTCCGGGACCACAATCTCAAGTTTCGTTTTGTTGGCATATTCGATACCGTCCTCTACGATCTTCGTCGTCGCGTTTCGAGCTCTGCCCTTCCCGAACCCCCTGACTTCTGAGACGGTCAGCCCTGGAAGATCCTCGATCTCCTTCAGTGCGTCCACCACTTTGGAGAGTAGGAACGGCTGGATGATTGCCTTGATCTCTTTCATAAAATTCACCTCAAAGCTCCACTTCAGGGTTTTCACGCGTGAACCACGGATAAATAGCTGGCAGCACGAGTAACGTCAAAAGAGTTGACGTCACCAGTCCACCTATGACAACAGTAGCGAGTGGGCGCTGCACCTCGGCTCCAGCACCGTGGCCGAGTGCCATTGGAATGAAGCCCAGGCTCGCGACAAGCGCAGTCATGAGGACTGGTCGGAGGCGTATTTCGGCTCCCTTGACTGCTGCCTCCTCCGGACCCATTCCGCTCTGCCGTAAGTCATTGATGTAGCTCACCAAAACAACACCGTTAAGCACAGCCACCCCAAAGAGAGCGATGAAGCCGATGGCCGCGGAAATACTGAAAGGCAAGCCGCGAAGGGCCAGTGCAAAGATGCCACCTGTCGCGGCCATCGGAACGTTGATAAAAATCAACGCGGCGAGTCGAGCGGAATTGAACATCGTGTAAAGCACAACGAAAATCAGGAACAGCGCGAGCGGGACAACAATCACTAGCCGTTGGGTGGCCTCCTGAAGATTCTTGAACTGTCCACCCCATTCGATCGTGTATCCGGGCGGGAGCTTTATCTTCTCGTCCACCGCGCGCTGCGCCTCGGCCACGAATGAGGCGATATCCCGTCCGCGCACGTTGGCCTCAACCGAAATACGTCGTTGGATGTTCTCCCGGCTAATCTGTGCTGGGCCTTGTTCGACTTTGATCAGTGCAAGCTGGCTGAGTGGAATGAGTCTGCCCTGGGGGTCCGCGACCTTAATGTTGCGTATCCTATCGATGTCCTGTCGCTCAGATTCTTTGAACCTGACCTGCATGTCGAATCGACGCTGCCCTTCCAAAACCTGGCCCACTGTCTTGCCACCCAACGCTTCGACGACGTCGAGCACCTTGGAGGCATTGATGCCATAACGAGCAATCGCTGAGCGATCAATCCGGATGCGAAGGTACGGCAAGCCTGCGATCTGCTCGGCTTTTGTGTCGGCAGCGCCGCCCACACGGCCTACTACAGCAACAATCTCATCGGCTTTCTGCTTCAGAATGTCGAGGTCGTCGCCGTAAAGAGAAATGGCGATATCGGAGCGGACGCCAGCGATTAACTCCTGCATACGGAGCTCGATCGGCTGAGAATAGCTGAAGACGGTTCCCGGAACATTCTTATCCAGCGCGCCGTCCAGTTTTTCTATCAGATCTTCTCTGTTAGTCGCCGTGGTCCACTCTTCCTGAGGTTTTAAAATGACGTAGATGTCACTCACCTCTACGCCCATGGGATCGGTCGGAATCTCCGCCTGACCGGTTCGCGAAACGACGGTGGTTACCTCGGGAAACTGCTTGATCGTTTTTTCGATCAGCGTGGTGTTCTTAATCGACTGCGTTAGTCCCACGCTCGGTAGCCGCCACGCCTGAACCGCCAGTGCGCCCTCGTTCAGCCGAGGAATGAACTCTGCGCCCATTCTTGTGGCCACGAATACACTGACCGCGAACACGACCGCTGAGATTCCGACGACCAACCACTGCTTACCGACGGCCCTCTTGGCAACCGGCACATAGATTTGGTGAGCCTTCCGAACCAGCCAGGTCTCTTTCTCCTTCACGCCCCTGCGAAAGAACAGGGACGCCAGGACCGGCATTAAGGTGAGAGCCAAAACAAGGGAAGCTGCCAATGCGAAGATCACCGTCAGAGCCATTGGCCGGAACATCTTTCCTTCCACGCCCCGCAGGCTAAGAATTGGGATGTAGACCAGCATGATGATCAGTACGCCGAAGAAGACGGGCTTGGCGACCTCCTTGGCAGCCTCCAGGATGGTGTGCCGCGTGCTCGTCGAGTCCCCTTCCTTCCGCTCCGACAGCTTGCGGACGATATTCTCGATCATCACGACGGATCCGTCTACGATCAGCCCGAAATCAATAGCCCCAAGGCTCATCAGATTCCCGGAGAGACCGGCGTACAGCATGCCCGTAAAAGCAACGAGCATCGCGAGAGGTATAGCCGAGGCGACAATTAGACCACCGCGAAAATTGCCGAGTAGAAGCAAGAGCACTGCTATGACCAAGACTCCGCCCTCGATAAGGTTCTGGGATACTGTGCGGATCGTCTTCTGCACAAGGTCGGTGCGATTGTAGTAGTTGTCAACGGTAATCCCTGGCGGCAGTGACTTCTTGATCTTCTCCATCTCCTCGTTAATCCGCTGTGACACGGCCCGAGAGTTCTCGCCGATCAACATGAGGACGACCCCAGTAACCACCTCTCCCCGCCCGTCGCGTGTGACTGCGCCTTGTCGGACTCGCGGCGCGAATTGCACCTCGCCAAGATTTCGTACAAACACGGGCACACCACTGTCGCTCGTCTTCACGATGATGTTGCTAATGTCATTGAGCGTCTCGACGAGGCCTTCTCCCCGGATTACCTGCTGTTCTCCGTTGTGCTCAATGTAGGCTCCTCCTCTCGCCGAATTGTTCGCTTCAAGGGCTTCGACGACCTGCTGCAACGAAATGTTGTAACCGACCATCTTGTCCGGCTCAAGCTGTATTTCATAAGTCTTCAGCTCTCCACCAAAACTGTTCACCTCGACGACGCCAGGCATGGAACGCAGCTTGAAGGCGATCTCCCAATCGAGTATGGATCGCAACTCCATGGGAGAGGTGTTTCCCTTGACCTCGAACTGATAGATTTCACCCAAACCGCTTGAAATTGGCCCCATTTCGGGGACTCCGAATCCCGCCGGAATCGCTTCTCGCGCTTGCGGCAGCCGTTCCAGAACGAGCCGCCGGGCAAAATAGATGTCCATGGATTCGTCAAAGAAGACGTAAACGACGGAAAGTCCGAAACGCGACGTCGAACGAATCGTTTGAATACCCGGTAGACCGCTCATCGCGCTCTCGACAGAGAACGTGACAAACCGCTCCACT